>JAAUYK010109018.1_pt1 | contig 28170 bp, 28 predicted proteins | sample 7278021 | NCBI WGS metagenome assembly JAAUYK01 (sample SAMN14350223, study PRJNA611818) | marine sediment metagenome | isolation source: surface marine sediment (1.8m) | place: French Polynesia: Moorea | collected 2018-08
ACCCGGTGCAATACCAGTCCGATTTGAAACTCTGAAAATATGGGTATCAACTGCGATAGTCGGTTCACCAAATGCGGTATTCAGTATGACATTAGCTGTCTTCCTGCCGACACCGGGTAGCGCCTCAAGCGCTTCCCTGTCGCGTGGTACCTCGCCATTATATTGCTCAACCAGGATTTTACAGGTAGCAATGATATTTTTAGCCTTGTTGTTAAACAGGCCAATGGTCTTGATATAGTTTTTCAGCTTTCGTAGTCCAAGCCCGGCAATAGCTTCCGGTGTATTGGCAACTTCATACAGCTTTACCGTTGCCTTGTTGACACTGATATCAGTTGCCTGTGCCGACAGGATAACGGCAATCAACAATTCAAATGGTGACGAATAAATCAGTTCAGTTGTTGGAGACGGATTTTGCTGTTGAAACTGCGAAAAAATGCGATAGCGTTTTTCTTTATTCAAGCCCGCTACCTAGTCAAGAATAGTAAAGCGTTTAGCCAGCGCACAAACTACCGCAGACAGTAGTCCAAGCAGAAAGATAACGCCGGCTGCAGAATCGAATAGCGCCAACCCATTAGTGCGTTCCAATAGTGTAATTCCGCCTACGTTAACACCAAGATAAGCGCTGATGTCAGCCATGAGCATATAACTCGCGAGTATTTCTCTACAGGCGCCGAATATGACCAGCGATAGCATCACCATGAACACTACCGCCACCAGCTCTTTAAGAAACGGTCTCAATGAATCAATCTTGAACAGACTTTCGGCATACGTCAGTACAAAACAGTTAATACAAATCATCGGTAGATAGAGTCCGAGCTGCTGCTGTAATGGATATGCGTATGCCTGCAGCATGGTATGTAGCAACACGACCAGGCTGCTATTTAGTATAAGCAGCACCAGTAAGCGTAAATGAGAAGGAAACAGATGTCGCAATGGATATAGCAACACAATATTGGTAACGACTAACAAAAGCATGAAAAAAGCCGTTACCAGGCCGAGAAAAAGCGAATTTATCGATAAATAAAGCGGGCCCATTGCGATGATAAAAATGGGCATGATATTGATTGTGCGGTCTTGCAACATAGTTTGCGGCTCTGTGTAAGCCCGCTATTCTATGTAAATTGCGGCAACAACGCATCCTGTAGATGCAGGCATGGCGATGCCGACATCATAAAGAAGAGAAATCGTGCTTCAGGCTGCGTGAAAACGTGATTCGATTATGCTGGTGAGAAATTGCATGTTATCACGCACACTGTTTTTGCATGGCAATACATACTCGTTCCCATCAACACTGGCAGCTATGCCCGGCGCCTCAATCAAACCCGAGACTTTTTCAATTCGACCTATGTCAGACCGGGTATCGATCGTTATCTTCCACAGATAACCGCGTGAGTCACCAATCGTTCTTGTTTCCAGACCTTCAACTACTTCAAGTTTATGCTCTGCTGATTCCAGTTTTCTCATTGTTCTTAACCTTTATTTACGAGCATAAAGTTAGTGCTGCTACATTAAGAAAATCGAAAAAATAGATGAAATATTTGTGACAAACTGCTGTTTTTATTTAATAAATCTGTCATAAAACTTCATCGTTACGTCATTATTGTTAAATCCTGCTGTCATACAACGCACGCATATTCTCTCAAACCCAAACGTGAGATGTAGATGTGAACTCTACCAATACGAATGGCACCATCAGAGTAAAGTCTGTTTTCATATCAGATGTACACCTGGGCTTCCCCGGCTGTAGCGCAAATTTTCTTCTCGATTTCCTGCGAAATACCGAGTGCGAAAAGATCTACCTGGTTGGGGATATCATCGATTTTCTCTACATGAGAAAGAAGCGTTATTGGCCACAGGAACATAACGACGTGATACGCACGTTGCTCGGAAAGGCCAAACACGGCACGCAGGTAATCTATGTACCCGGTAACCATGATGAGCCAATAAGAGCCCATAATCACCTGGTTATGGGTAATGTCATGATTGAAAATGAGATCGTGCACACTACGGCTGATGGCAAGCGCTTCCTCGTGCTACACGGTGACCAGTTTGATAGCGTGGTCAAGAATTCCCATTTACTGGAATTAATCGGCAGCAAGGCCTATGACTACCTATTACGTGCCAATCATCTGGTCAATTTCATGCGCTATCGACTAGGACTACCCTATTGGTCGCTGGCTGCCGCTCTCAAGCACAAGGTTAAAGGCGCGGTAAATTACATCAGTAATTTTGAAAGTGCGGTATCACAGATGGCAAAGCAGCGTGAGGTCGATGGCATGATTTGCGGGCATATTCACCGGGCTGAAATTAGGCAAATTGATGATGTTCTCTATTGCAACTGTGGTGACTGGGTAGAAAGCTGCACCGCACTCGTCGAAAACCATGATGGCAGCCTGGAGATACTCAACTGGACCGAACAAACCGCGTCGTTGAAAAAGCTGCCGGTAGCTGCATAACGTCATGAAGATATCAATAGTAACCGATGCATGGGCACCGCAAATCAATGGTGTGGTGACAACGCTGGAAAAAATGGGTGAAGAGCTCAATGCAGTAGGCCATGAAGTCATGTATGTAACGCCAGAAGACTTCAGGACCTTTCCCTGCCCCAGCTATCCAAGTATCAGACTTGCATTACTTCCTAATTCCGGCGTGCATGCCATGCTCGATCGCTTCCAGCCGGACGCAATACATATTGCGACCGAAGGTCCGCTAGGACATGCGGCAAGGAAATACTGTCTGAAAAGGAATTTAAAATTTACGACGTCATATCATACCCAGTTTCCCGAGTATGTTCGGTTGCGCGCACCGATTCCTGTAAGCTGGACCTATAGCTACCTGCGCCGCTTCCACGGCAGCGCTCAGCGCACGATGGTGCCGACGCCTTCACAAAAACAAAAGCTGGTAGACAGAAACTTTGACAACGTAGTCGTATGGTCGCGCGGTGTCGATACAGATTTATTTCGACCGCGTGATAAAGCATTTATTGATGCTGAAGGACCTATTGCTATGTATATGGGACGGGTTGCGGTAGAAAAAAATATTGAAACATTCCTGGAGCTGGATTTACCGGGCACACAGTACGTGGTGGGTGATGGCCCTGACCTGGCCGAATTAAAGAAGAAATATCCAAACGTTGTGTTTACCGGATTCAAGCGTGGACTCGAACTTGCCAGGTACCTGGCCGCTGCTGATGTTTTCGTTTTCCCAAGCCTTACCGACACCTTCGGACTGGTCATGCTGGAGGCAATGGCCTGTGGCGTACCCGTTGCGGCATTTCCGGTAACCGGTCCGATTGATGTAGTCAAACAAGGTGTAACCGGTGTGCTGGATAACGATTTACAAAAAGCGGTGCTGGAAGCATTAAAACTCAACCCGGATGATTGCGTTAATTACGCACGACAGAACTCGTGGACGCAGTGTGCCGAACTCTTTTTTAACCAACTCGAACCAAACCCTTCGCACCCAAACTGACTGTTGTACAAGTTTCATTAAGACTGCTTGTCTGCGCAGCTGCTTTTAGTGCTGTGACTCCACCTGTTATAATCGGTTGAGTTATAACACTGGTCCTAAATTGAAATTAATCACGTTTAAATTCGCGGATAACATCCATGTCGGCGCACTGGATGATGACGGCATTATCAAAGCCGAGGCTTATGAAGGCGTTAATGCCATGATTGACTTACTAGCAGGTGGTGATGAGGCACTGTCAACACTTGCCAGCAAGTTAGCCAGCACTCGTGATCGAATTGCCCCTGACGAGGTAGAGCTACTCGCGCCTGTTCCCAAGCCAGATAAGTTTTTTGGCGTTAGTCTTAATTACGCTGACCATATTGAAGAAACAGGACTGGAAAAACCCGAATATCCTACTTTTTTTAACAAGCAAAACAGCTGCGTTATAGGACCTGGCCAGCCAATACATCTGCCAAGGATTTCAGAAAAACTGGACTATGAAGGCGAACTTGCGCTGGTTATCGGAAAACGTTGTCGTAACGTTAGTATTGAACAGTCGCGATCAGTTATTGCTGGCTACACAATCGCTAACGATGTCAGTGTACGGGATTGGCAGATGCGATCGCATACATGGACGCTTGGGAAGTCATTTGACACGCATGGCCCGATCGGACCGTGGATTGTGACAGCAGATGAAATTGGTGATCCCCATACATTGGATATCAAGACCTGGGTTAATGACGACAAGCGTCAGGATTCCAATACACGACATTTAATTTTTGATTGCTACTACCTCGTGCACTACCTGTCACAGGTAATGACATTGGCTCCGGGTGATATCATTGCCACAGGCACCAGTAGTGGCGTAGGCGTAAAAATGAAACCGCGGGGCTACATGCATGACGGTGATACTGTCAGTATCGAAATTGAAAAAATTGGTAAGCTTTCAAACCCTGTTATAGCAGAGCCTGATTCAGCAACATTCATTGCCTGATTCAGGACTGGTTTTCGTCGCCCGCGTCGATTTTTTCCAACAGCACATGCATCAGGTCCAGACGATGCAATGCGTTATCCATTTCAAGCAAGGTTTGCTTGGTTTGTAATCCAAACGGCAATATTTCAGCTAACCTTTCACTGACCCAGTTAGCTTCGTCGAAACGTTCATCATCATCCGCATAAGGTAATTCATATCGAATGGCTATTTCTTTTAACAAATCGGTAAAGCCCTGGTATGACTCCGGCATAAGGTCATCCTGATCATCCAGCCAGGTTACATCGGCAAGCATCAGGTTGTCTGCTTGCAATGACGTTGATTCAACCCGAAAGCGACGCTCGCCCAACACGCTAATACCGAGTAAACCGTCGTCCATCTGTTCCCAGTCGGTGATACGGCAATAGGTTCCTAACGGGAAGATCTCTGCCGCTTCGCCAGCCTCTTTGCCATCCTTGATCAAACAAATACCAAAGCCGGTTTCATCACGCATGCAGTTACGTACCATGTCTATGTAACGCGGTTCAAACAACCGTAGTTGCAAGTCGCCTTCAGGGAACAGGACGACATTAAGTGGAAATATTGGAATATTGTTCATATTGTTGAAAAAACCTGGGTCAGCTTGTCATGTATGCCGCCAAAGCCACCATTACTCATAATGACAATGTGATCACCTGGTTGCCAGTCAGCGGCTATGTTCTCGACGATTGCATCTATATCGGTGAAGACCTCACAGCGGTCTCCTAGTTCAGCAACATGTGACGCGATGTCCCACGTCACATTATCTGCCTGGAAAATGATTGCCTTGTCAGCATCCTGTAGGGATTGTGCAAGCGTGTCGGCATGTACACCCATGCGCATGGTATTCGATCGAGGTTCCATGACCGCAATGATCCGATTGCTGCCAGCTGCTGCTCGAAGCGCACGCAGCGTCAACGTGATGGCCGTCGGATGATGTGCAAAATCGTCGTATAGTTTTATCTCTCCGGTATCAAGGATACATTCCAGTCGTCGTTTCACTGATTTGAATTCTATCAGCGCGTTGGCCGAATCCTGTGGCGCCACCCCTACATGTGCAGCTGCTTTCATCGCCGCCACTGCATTCCACGCATTATGTTCGCCAAGCAGTGACCATTTAACGTTTACCACGTCATCCTGGCCCGTCTTTACCCGAAACTCAGTGTAATCCGCGCTGGCTGGCTCCAGTGTCCAGTCAGCGTTTTTTGTAGCAAATGTCGTCTTGTCAGACCAACAGCCCATATCCAGCACCCTGTTAATCTCAGGATCATGTGCTGGGTAAATAATCTGTGCTGTGGACGGCAGCATTCTGATCATATGGTGAAATTCCCGCCTGATGTCGGCAATATCGTGAAAGATGTCTGCATGATCGAACTCTATATTATTAATCACCAGCGTTCGTGGATGATAATGAACAAATTTCGAGCGTTTATCAGAAAACGCCGTGTCGTACTCATCTGCCTCTATGACAAAAAATTCGGTGTCGGTCACGCGTGCTGATACACCGAAATTTTCTGCGACACCGCCAATTAAAAACCCTGGCGTCAGACCGGCGTACTCAAGCAGCCAGGTCAATATTGTTGTCGTGGTAGTCTTGCCATGAGTACCAGATACCGCCAGCACATGTTTATCCCTGAGCACCTCCTGGTACAGCCATTCCGGCCCCGAGCAGTAGCGCAATTGTTCGTTGAGGACATATTCAAGTGCAGCGTTGCCTCGAGATATCGTATTGCCGACTATGACCATATCCGGTGCCGGCTGCAGGTGTGTTTGGCTATAACCCTGCTGCAGGACAATGCCGAGTGCCTGTAACTGATCGCTCATAGGTGGGTACACGTTTTGATCGGAACCGGTTACCTGGTGTCCAAGTTCACTGGCTATCCTTGCAATGCCGCCCATGAAAGTACCGCAAATGCCAAGTATGTGGATGTGCATTAAACAGACTCCGTGGGGAATAAAGCCGTCGAGACAGTCAGAATGATCCAGATATAGGAAATAGCGAGCATGACGCCTGTAAACATGCCAACCTCCAGTGCCTCCTTGAATATGTGGGCCATGACCGCGATATTCCAAAGAGCCAGTGCCGCCAACACCATCACTGCCACAGTATATACCGGGTTTGTATCGGCCGACGCAGTGCCAAGCATCCCCATCAGTAAATAAACAGGGAACGCAATCAGGCTCAACACCACCCCAGTGCCTGACATCGCAGTAATAGTCTGTATCCAACGGCCTGTCTTGCCGGATAACGCCAGTAACCCGACTGTGAATAACAACAAGATAAGGATCTCAATCAGCGCGGATACAAATGAGCGGCCGGGCGTTTCGGTTAACACCAGCAATAATGTAGCTATCAGCAAGTAAACAAATACGCTGAGCGACATCAGGTTAATCGACTGGGGAATGTCCTGCGGCCGGCGTTTGAATTTGCAAATCTCGAAGAATGCTAAAAAGAGTAGCTTTATGGATTCAAACATCAGACAAATAATGACAAGTTGTCAGCCTTGTGCAAATTTCGGATAAAAATGACAGCGTTGCCATTAGATAAGCTAAACACTGCGCCATTATAAACGAGATCGGTAGGCTGCATAATCATGAGTGCAGACCAATTCAGGCTTTTTACCTGCATCCAGCAAATAGGTAGAGGGTAAATTGATGCCATTAAAACAGTTAGCTTTTACTTGCATATAGGCACCGACATTGCTGAACAGCACGCGACTACCAATTTTTAATGGTGTATCAAACCGATAGTCTCCGAAGAGATCGCCACTAAGACAACTGCTACCTGCCAATTGATACTGGTTATCTCCATCAATACTAGCGTTGGCGATATCTGGCTGATATTGATATTCAAAGACTTCTGGCAAGTGATTAATCGTCGTATCAAGCACCGCAATGGGGAGATCAGATGCTTCAATAATATCTATCACGCTGGCCAGCAAATAACCGGTACGACCAGTCACAGCCTTGCCGGGCTCAATGAATATACGTGCATCATAGTGCTGACGAATTGTGGCACAGACTTTATGCAATAACTCACTGTCACTGTCTTTTTGCCAAAGGTAGCCACCACCAAGATTAAACCAGTCTGGTTTAACTTCATGTTTGCCAAGTATGGCCAGTAGGCGCTTGACTGATAATAGTAACTCGTTGAGATCGCTGGATTCACAGTTATTGTGTATGGATATACCCGAGATATGCTGCCAGTCAAATTCACTCTTATGGATAGCGTCTTCGAGCTCGGTCGCTTTGACGCCGAGCCTGGAGTCAGCACGGCAGGGGTCATATCGTTTATCCTTCACCAGTGACAGTTCCGGGTTAATGCGAAGACCAAGACTGGTTTGCTGGTTGTCTAGATGGGAAAGACGCCGATACTGCGATAGTGAATTAAAACTTAAATAGTCTGCCTGCTCGGCAGTGTGGGCAAATTCGCCTGGTCTGTAGCCAGGTGTAGTCACATGCAAGACCTGGTTGGCCGAGACAAATTCGCGAGCTAACTTTAGTTCGAACAGGGAACTACAGGAAAAGCCATCGACATATGGTGCGATGAACCGGAGCAACGCCGCATTGCTGGCCGATTTCACCGAGTACAGAAACTGGCAGTCGGCAATGTCGCAGGCTTCCCTGATTCGGGTTAGTACTTCTTCGACAGCTGCCAGATCATAGACATAACAGGGCGTTTCGAATTCCGGGTTGAGGAAAATTGAATCTTTCATGTTTTTTTCGTTCTTATAGTTGATTCTTTACCGAGGAACAGTTGATGCATATTAAAGCCTGTATGGCAATTATCCTAAGCCTTAACGTTGGTGCAGCGTACGCAGAGTTTCGCGATCCAAACGACATGAACCAGCAGGAATATCAGCAAGCCAGACAGTTTGCCAACGCCCATGCGGAATGTATGGATGAATACGCCATGTCACAATTGCAAAAAGCGGGTGACCCACGAGTCATTGCTGATCACTCAATGAAACATTGCGCCTATATACTGGAAGATTTACATAATCAAATTGTTGACTGGAACTATCCGCCGGAATTTGGGCAGTATTACGTGAGTGGTATCAGTAATCGCAACGCTAACAAGCTACTCAGTAACCTGATGCGTTATATGGCTGTGCCCAGATAACAGTTGCTACCTAGTAAAACCTGTTGCGCTCGCCACTGTTGATGGAAATAAAGGGCGCCAGTTGGTTAAGAGCCTGTTCGTAGACATTACGCTTAAACGAGACAACTTCCTTAACCGGGTCCCAAAAATCAACCCATTTCCAGTGGTCGAATTCGGGTTCATCAGACCACTCCAGGTTGACACAGTCTTCATGCGCTACCAGTTTCAACAAATACCAGATTTGTTTCTGGCCTATGCATAACGGGTAAGCGTTCTGTCGAATAAACCGTTTTGGTAGCCAATAGCGCAACCAGTCGTCGGTGGCACCAATCACCTTGACGTGTTCGGGCTCGAGACCGACTTCTTCACGAAGCTCTCTGTACATTGCCTCTTCCGGCGTTTCATTTTGCTTGATACCGCCCTGCGGGAACTGCCAGGCATTCATACCCAGACGTCTACCCCAGAAGACTCTCCCCTCTTCATTGGAGAGAATGATGCCTACATTTGCACGGAATCCTTCTGAATCAATCACTGTTATACCTCTATATATTGCAGAATAGTGTCTAACAAACGAAAAAAACAAGCAAACCGTGATTACTGGTTGCCATCTACAGATATCCGCCTAGACTAGCGCCTTCCCGTAGTAACGTAGTTTTCAAATGAACCTGGCTATTTTTGATCTCGATAATACCCTCATTGCTGGCGACAGCGACTGTTTGTGGGGAGAGTTTCTCATTGAACTTGGTAAAGTCGATGCTGATACCTACCGCGCCGGGCATGAGAAGTACTATGAGGATTATCTTGAAGGTAAACTCGATATCCATGAGTTCCTGGCTTTTCAGCTGAGTCCTCTTGCCAGCTATGACTACAGTGAATTACATCAGTGGCGAGAACAATATGTAGAACGAAAGATTCGACCGATATTATTGCCACTCGCGCATGAACTTGTAGAAAAACACCGACAGCAACAGCATGAATTGTTAATCATTACGGCTACTAATCGCTTCCTGACTGAACCCATAGCAACAATATTTGGCATTGATCATCTGATTGCGTGTGAACCGGAAGTTGTAGACGGCCAGTTTACCGGCAAGGCTACAGGGGTACCTTCCTATGCGGAAGGCAAGGTGTCACGTTACCACTTGTGGTTGGATGAAGGCGGGAAAGACTTCGAGGAAACCTGGTTTTACAGTGATTCTCATAACGATATTCCCCTGCTTGGCGAGGTTGATCACCCGGTGGCAGTCGATCCCGATGCCACCTTGTTAAACGAGGCACGTCGCGAAGGCTGGGAGATAATTAGCCTGAGAAAATAAACACTGAATATAAAAAAAGCCGCTGCTGCGGCTTTTTTTATAAGCTGAAACACACTAGAGAATTTTAGCGACCGCGTCGCGTTCTTCTTCCAGTTCCTTGCGAGTAATATCCAGCATCTGCTGGCCAAATTCATCAATCTCCAGGCCCTGCACGATACTGTAATCGCCATCGTTACAGGTACATGGAAAGGAAAACATCAGGCCTTCCGGAATGCCATAACTGCCATCGCTAGGTACTGCCATACTCACCCAGTCAGCGTCGGCCGATCCGAGAGCCCAATCATGCATATGATCAATCGCGCCGCTGGCTGCAGAGGCTGCGCTGGAAGCACCACGAGCATCAATAATTTCGGCGCCGCGCTTGGCCACGCGAGGAATGTAGCTATCTTTATACCAGTCAAAATCAATCATGTCCCTGGCCGACTTACCGGCAACTGTGGTCTGGCTGATATCCGGAAACTGGGTGGTAGAGTGATTGCCCCATATCGTCATCTGCCTGATATCGCTGACCTTGGTATCCGTTTTTGCTGCCAACTGGGCAAGCGCACGATTGTGGTCAAGTCGGGTCATCGCTGTGAAATTACGAGGGTTTAAGTCCGGTGCACTCAACATAGCCGTGTGTGCATTGGTATTGGCGGGGTTGCCCACTACCAGCACCTTGACGTCGCGGCTGGCATTATCATTTAACGCCTGTCCCTGTACCTTGAAGATACCGCCATTGGCTTCCAGTAAATCACTTCTTTCCATACCCGGGCCTCTTGGTCTCGCACCAACCAACAAGGCATAGTCTGCATCCTTGAAAGCAACATTTGGATCATCTGCCATCACGAAACCATCAACCAGTTCAAACGCACAGTCATCTATTTCCATAACCACCCCTTCCAGGGCTTTCATGGCAGGCGTGACTTCAAGCAGTTGCAGAATAACGGGCTGGTCAGGACCGAGCATTTGCCCGGAAGCGATGCGAAATAAAAGTGAATAGCCTATTTGACCAGCAGCGCCGGTCACGGCGACTCTTACAGGGGATTTCATTAACTAACTCCTTGGAATTTTAATAATGCAGAATGTCTACTAACCACGTTTATCGATAGGAACGTAATCACGCTGTTCCTGCCCGATGTATAGCTGTCGTGGTCGACCGATCTTGAAGTCCGGATCCTGCATCATTTCCAGCCACTGGGAAATCCAGCCTGCCGAACGCGCGAGGGCAAACATAACGGTGTACATTGAGGTCGGTATACCCAGTGCCTTAAGAATAATTCCCGAGTAAAAATCAACATTCGGATACAGTTTGCGTTCGATGAAGTATGAATCCTTCAATGCAATTTCTTCCAGACGCATGGCGATGTCCAACAATGGTTGGTCTACCGTATCAATTTCTTCAAGCAGGTCATGACAGACCTGGCGAATTATGGTTGCCCTTGGATCGTAGTTCTTATAGACACGATGACCAAAACCCATAAGGCGAAATGGATCATCTTTATCCTTGGCACGGTCGATAAATTTAGGAATGTTATCAACGTGTTCAATTTCAGCGAGCATATTTAATACTGCTTCATTAGCACCGCCGTGGGCACGACCCCATAGCGTCACAATACCCGCAGCGACACAGGCGAACGGGTTGGCCTCTGCACTTCCTGCCAGTCGGACCGTTGATGTAGATGCATTTTGCTCATGGTCAGCATGCAGGATCAGCATCAGGTTCAATGCCTTGACGGCAATTTCAGGCGGGTTGTACTCGCGCATAGGTACCGAAAACATCATGTTCAGGAAGTTTTCTACATAGCCAAGATCATCACGCGAATAGACAAACGGATGACCTACAGAATGCTTATAGCAGTGCGCGGCGAGTATGGGCATCTTGGCAATAACGCGAATAGCGGTTAATTCTCGATCGTACGGATCGTTGATGTCCATGGCTTCGTGGTAATAGGAAGACAACGCGCCAGTTACCCCAATCAGCATAGACATAGGATGGGCGTCATAAAGATAACCATTATAAAAACGTTCCAGGTGCTCATGCACCATGTTGCGTTTGTTCAAATTAGCCCTGAAATCATCAAACTGGGTCTGAGTAGGTAGCTCACCGTAAAGTAACAGGTAGCACACCTCGAGGTAGGAGCTGTTCTGTGCCAGTTGGTCAATAGGATACCCTCGGTGCAGAAGTACGCCCTTCTCTCCATCCAGGTAGGTGATTGCGCTCTTACACGAGGCCGTGGTCACGAAACCGGGATCAAACGTAAACATACCCAGCTCTTTATACAGCGCCTTGGTGTCAATGACGGGCGCGCCATAAACGCCATCAAGTATTGGGCATTCGACTTGTTTCCCCGTGCGATTGTCGGTAATTGTTACCGTATCAGACATACAACTTCTCCATTACAAATCCTAAAATTTACCGTTGTTCTTATAATTTTGACGTAAGCATACAGGCGTTAGTGGCGCTGCAGCAAGAGTCAGGTGTCGGATCGGCCCTTTTTATGCATGAAAAAATCGACAGAGGGGTCAGAAACCCTCTGAAACAGAGATGAATTAATACCAGAAAATCTGGTAGTTAGGATTGCTTTTTACGGCTGTTTTAGCAAATATGAGCGTTGCATGGTTGCACCGGAAAATATTGCTGATCTGGTCGTCAATGTAGCAAGTAAATATGAGTTGTATCAGGGATATGAAGAGATGAAAGACGCAATAGATTCCTACTTATATAGTGGCAACGCCGACTTTATCGAAGAACTCTACGAGCATTACCTCAATCGCCCGGAGTCTATCGATCCAGAATGGCGGCAATTTTTTGATTCAATACAGCAACCTGGTCAATCCCGCGATATTGCCCATACTCCAATCCAACAGGCTTACCGGGGGATTGCCTCACGCAGGAAAAGCAGTGCTGGAATGGCGCCGGCGGCAGATACGGTATCGCATCAGAAACAGACCGCGGTATTGCAGTTAATCAACGCCCATCGCTTTAACGGGCATCGCCAGGCGAACCTTGATCCGCTTAACCAGTATCAGCGACCGCCAACACCGGAACTCGATCCGGATTTTCATGGGCTCACCGAAGAAGACATGGACCAGACCTTCAATACCGGTTCCCTGTTTGCACCAGATGAAATCCCGCTGCGCGAAATCGTGCATATCATCAAGAAAACCTACTGCGGTTCGATTGGTGCTGAATACATGCACATTAACGAAACTGAGCAAAAACGCTGGATTCAAAAGCGTCTCGAAGAATGCCTTGGTACACCAAACTTTGATGCTGAACAGCGCATACGCATACTCGATCGCGTCATTGATGCCAACGCCCTTGAGGAATACCTGCACAAAAAATACGTCGGGCAAAAGCGTTTTTCACTTGAGGGTGGTGAATCCTTAATCCCAATGTTAGATGAAATAATTCAAACCAGCGGCACCATGCAGGTCAAGGAAATTGTTATCGGGATGGCCCATCGCGGTAGATTGAATGTTCTCGTCAATGCTATTGGCAAAAAACCCAGTGAGTTGTTTGATGAATTTGAGGGCAAGCAGCTGGAGACGCTGAAAGGCTCTGGCGATGTTAAATACCACATGGGTTATTCTTCCGACATTAATACGCCCGGGGGTGAAGTCCACATCACTTTAGGCTACAACCCATCACACCTGGAGATCATCGATCCGGTTGTGGAAGGCTCGGTGCGCGCGCGCCAGGACCGTCGCTCTGATTTGGCCAGGGACCAGGTTTTGCCCGTGCTGATTCATGGTGATGCTGCCTTTGCCGGCCAGGGAGTCGTCATGGAAACCTTCAACCTGTCACAAACGCGTGGTTATAGTACCGGCGGCACCATGCACATCATTGTGAACAACCAGATTGGTTTTACCACCAGCGACCCACTGGATTCACGCTCGTCACTTTACTGCACCGATGTCGCAAAAATGGTCCAGGCACCTATTTTTCATGTGAATGGGGATGACCCGGAGGCGGTTGTTCTGGCTACAAGTATCGCGCTGGATTACAGAATGGAATTTAATAAGGACGTGGTGCTGGATATCATCTGTTTTCGCAAACACGGACACAGTGAAGCCGATGAACCGATGGCAACACAGCCAATCATGTACCAGCATGTAAGAAAACACCCCGGCGTCCGTAAACTCCATACCGACAGACTGATCAATGAAGGCGTCGTTACCCAGGAACAGGCTGATGCGATCGCCGAAGAATATATAGATTCATTAGAAAGCAATCGCGGCGTAGCAGGAACCCACGCCGATAATCCAAATCCGAGGTTCCTGGTTGATTATTCCCGCTTTGCAGATACGCAATGGGATGAGCCGGTTACCACGACCATGTCGACCGAAGATTTAAAAACGCTGACTGAAGCAATAACCACCATACCCGATGATTTCAAGCTCCATCCTGCCGTGCAAAAGATCATGGACTCGCGCAAGAAAATGGGCGCTGGAGAGATGCTGATGGACTGGGGTTACGCGGAAACCATGGCCTATGCAGCGTTGATCAACGAGGGCTATCCAATCCGTATTTCGGGACAGGACAGTGGCCGCGGCACATTCTTCCATCGACACGCTGTTGTACATAACATGGAAGATGGACGTACCCATCTGCCCTTACAACATATCAAACAAGGTCAGCCCAGCTTCCTCGTGATTAACTCCACCCTGTCCGAAGAAGCTGTGCTCGCGTTTGAATACGGCTACGCATCGGCCGAGCCCAATGCGCTGGTCATCTGGGAGGCGCAGTTCGGTGATTTTGCCAACGGTGCGCAGGTTGTATTTGATCAGTTCATTAGTTCCTGCGAAGCAAAGTGGGGACGCTACTGCGGACTGACTGTGCTGTTGCCGCACAGTTACGATGGTCAGGGACCTGAACATTCATCAGCACGGTTAGAACGGTTCCTGCAGCTGTGCGCGGAAAAAAATATGCAGGTTTGTTTTCCCAGCACCCCTGCGCAAATGTTTCACCTGCTCCGACGCCAACAGTTACGACCATATCGTAAACCGTTAATCATAATGAGCCCGAAAAGCCTGCTGCGCCGAAAATTATCCGCTTCGCCGGTAGACGATCTGGTAAACGGCCATTTCCATACGGTCATTGATGAAATAGATGAATTGGATAAAGCAGAGGTAACGCGTTTGCTGGTTTGCAGTGGCAAGGTTTATTTTGACCTGCTTGAACAGCGTAGAGAAAGCGAAATAACGAACATCGCTATCATCAGGATTGAACAGCTCTACCCTTTCCCCAGGGAAGACGTAAGAGCAATTATCAATTCCTATCCAAACCTGAAGCAGGTTGTCTGGGTGCAGGAAGAACCGAAAAACCAGGGCAGTTGGTATTACATGCAATCACGCGGCACCATGATAGGATGTCTTCAAGATCAACATACATTTGGCTATGCAGGCCGCTTCTATTCTGCATCACCTGCTACGGGCCTGATGCCATTGCATCTTGAGCAGCAAAAACAGCTGGTCTCCGATGCGCTGCAGTTAGACAAACTGGAAGTAACATCGCACAAAGAAGTTAAACCGGTATTGTTGAGATAATTAAAGGAGTAAATCGTGCTTATTGACGTGAAAGTCCCGGTACTGGCTGAATCAGTCGCAGAGGCCACTTTGCTGAACTGGCAAAAGAAAGTCGGCGAACATGTTAAACGTGGTGATAACCTCATTGATATTGAAACCGATAAGGTAACGCTGGAAGTGTCTGCATTAAATGATGGCATCGTTGCAGAAATTTTGAAAAATGATGGCGAGACCGTACAGAGTGACGAAGTCATCGCCAAGATTGACACCGAAGGCGCTGCCGCCAAGCCTGCGGCAAAAGAGGCGGCTAAAGAAGCCGCACCGGAACAGCAATCGCTACCGGAAATGGATACAGGCGACAAAGACGCAGTAAAGCTAAGCCCGGCGGTTAGAAACCTGTTGGAAGAACACAAACTCTCTGCTGCTGATATCAAGCACAGCGGCGATCGCATTACCAAGGAAGACGTCTTGCGACATATTGGTAAGACGGCACCGGCGCCTGCTGCCAAAGCCGAACCGACTAAATTGGAAGCCGTACCCGTATCCGCACCACCTGCTTCGCCGCAGGCGAATGCCGTCCCGGAACTGACCGTTAGTGCAGGTGAACGACCAGAAGAAATCGTTCCCATGACGCGACTCAGAAAACGCACTGCTGAACGCTTGCTGGGCGCCCAGCATGAGAATGCGATACTGACCACGTTTAACGAGGTTAACCTGAAGGCGGTGATGGACATTCGTAGTCGTTATAAGGATGACTTCGAAAAAACACATGACGTCAAGCTGGGCTTTATGTCGTTTTTCACGCGCGCCGTAGTAGAGGCCCTGAAGAAATTTCCGATCATCAATGCATCGGTTGATGGCGACAATATTATTTATCACGGCTACTTTGATATAGGCATTGCAGTCAGTTCACAACGTGGACTGGTTGTACCTATATTACGTGATGCCGACTCGCTTTCACTCGCAGATATTGAACAACAAATTCGTAACTATGGTGAAAAAGCCCAGGATGGAAAGTTGACCCTGGATGATCTGACCGGTGGCACTTTTACGATTACAAATGGCGGTGTGTTCGGTTCGATGTTATCCACACCGATTATCAACCCGCCGCAGAGCGCTATCCTCGGCATGCATTCCATACAACAGCGTCCGGTTGCAGAAAACAACGAGGTGGTGATAAGGCCAATGATGTATATAGCGTTGTCTTACGACCACCGGATTATTGATGGTCGTGACGCCGTGCAATTCCTGGTGTCGATCAAACAGCAACTGGAAGACCCTGCCCGCTTGCTATTGCAGTTGTAGGCAGTTACTGACTCACTCTCGCAATTATCAGGAATCTTTATGAGTAAATATGATGTTGTAGTCATTGGTGCCGGCCCCGGCGGCTATGTGGCTGCTATCCGCTGCGCACAGCTTGGACTAAAGACTGCCTGCGTGGAAAGCTGGATCAATGACGATGGTAAACCAGCGCTGGGGGGTACATGCCTGAATGTCGGCTGTATCCCATCCAAGGCCCTGCTGGATTCCTCGCATCATTATCATCATATAAAGCATGAAGCGGCCGAACACGGCATAAACGTCACTGGCACGACGATTGATGTCAACAAGATGATTGCGCGCAAGGCCAAGATCGTCAAAATCCTTACCACCGGAATTAGCGGCCTGTTCAGGAAAAACAAGGTTGATTGGTTAAAAGGCCATGCACGGCTATTGAGTAACAAACAGGTTGAAATTGCGCCGGCGCATGACTCTCATGATGAGAAGCTCACGGTAGACGCTGACAATATTATTATTGCAACCGGTTCTGTACCGGCAAAAATTCCACCGGCGCAAACTGACGATAAGCTGATTGTTGATTCTACCGGCGCATTAAAATTCAACGAAGTTCCCAAACGACTGGGGGTCATCGGTGGTGGCGTTATCGGGCTCGAACTCGGAAGTGTATGGAACCGGCTTGGCTCAGAAGTGGTGATCCTGGAAGCACTGCCTACCTTCCTTACGTCTGTTGACCAGCAAATCGCACAGGAAGCTGAAAAGACTTTTCGACAACAGGGGCTGGATATTCGCCTTGGTGCACGCGTGACCGGCACCGGCACCAATAACCGCGAGGTGACAATCAACTACGAAGATGAAGCGGGCAAGCAACAGCTTATCGTAGATAAGTTGATCGTTGCTGTAGGTCGTAGTCCTAATACGCAGGGACTGGGCGCCGAGGAAGTGGGCCTGGAACTGGACGAACGCGGTTTCATCCAGGTAGACGAACATTGCAAGACCAACCTCGAGAATGTCTACGCGGTAGGCGATGTCGTGCGCGGTCCCATGCTGGCACACAAGGCCTCTGAAGAAGGCGTTGCTATTGCTGAAAAAATTGCCGGCAAACCAGGGCATATGAACTACGAAACGATTCCCTGGGTAATCTATACGTGGCCAGAAATTTCATGGGTCGGTAGATCAGAAGAGGAATTGAAACAGGACAGCGTGGATTATCGCGTCGGCAGTTTTCCATTCATGGCAACCGGGCGTGCCAGGGCCATGGGCGAAACAACCGGTATGGTAAAGATACTCAGTGACGCAAATACCGATCGTATCCTGGGTATTCATATACTCGGTCCCAACGCGTCGGAGCTGATAGCAGAGGCCGTGGTAGCAATGGAATTTGATGGCAGCGCAGAGGACCTGGCACGAACAATACATGCCCACCCAACATTGTCAGAGGCGATGCATGAAGCCGCTTTGGGCGTGGATGGGCGAACTATTCACATCTAGGAAAAAATAAACACGTCCTTGTGTTGATAATGCAGTGTTAGTAACAAGAGGAGGTGTAGACACTGTAGAAATGTAACCGCATCCTGCGGTGTAAACTCTTCTCAAAAATAACAATTAAAAAATAAGGCCATACACGGCTGTTTACAATAGCGATTTTATTGATATATTGTTTCTATAAAAGAAACAATATGAGCAGTTATGGATAAGGTCACGAGCATGAAGGTTTTCTCTGCGGTTGCACGCAACGGCAGTTTTTCCGATGCAGCACGTAAATTGAACATCTCAAAAGCCATGGCTTCAAAGCATGTGCAATACCTTGAACAACACCTCGGTGTCCGCTTATTCAACCGCACAACCCGAAAGTTAAACCTCACCGATGTCGGTCTTGCCTACTTCGAGAAAGTTGACGCCATACTTGCCGAGATTGAGGAAACCGAGCTTGCTGTCAGCCAACTGAATTCTGAACCAAGGGGCAGGCTTAAAATTATGGCCCAGCCTTCTTTCGGCGCCTTTCATCTGTCGCGCGCGCTATCCAGCTACATGGCCAGGTACCCGGACGTACAAACCCAGCTGGAATTATCCAACCGTATCCCTGATCTGGTTGAAGACGGGATAGACGTTGCGTTTCATGTTGGCGAATTGGATGACTCCATGGTCGTTGCGCGCAAAATCGCCTCTGCCAGGCGTGTTGTCTGTGCATCGCCTGACTACCTTGCCGAGCGAGGACGCCCGGAAAAGCCTGAAGAATTGACCGATCATAACTGCATGATCTACTCACCAAGGACGCCGCTGTATGAATGGGAATTTATGGACCAGGTGATCCGCGTTACCGGCGACATCCAGTGCAACGATGGCGACGCCCTGCGTATCGCTGCCATTCAGGGCTGCGGCCTTGCCCAGTTGCCCACCTACATGGTCGGACTTGACATCCAGGCAGGCAGACTCAATGCGCTACTGGAAGAGTACGAGCCCGCGAGGCTTCCGGTTTATGCGATGTACAATCATCGGAAGTACCTGTCGGCCAAGATCAAAACCTTTATCGATTACATGTACGAGTTATACCAGCCCGAGGCCTATTGGAATCAGTGGACTTAATCGCTGTAAGGCATATTATGTATAGTTGATAAATATCAATAAAAAATCAGTGTTTGAACTTACTATTTGGTGCTGGCTATTTAGCCCATAAAACTTCAACCGCAACACCTGCGGTAATCTATAGCTAGACTGTTCAAGCTGACAGAGATAATTATAAATTTAGGAGAGGAAGTATGTCTGAGAAGGTTGTAATCGTATCGGCTGCGCGTACTGCCATTGGTAATTTCGGTGGTTCGCTGGCCAGTGTGCCCGCGCACGAACTAGGTGCCGTAGTAATGAAAGAAGTACTGAATCGCGCGGGAGTGAAGCCAGAACAGGTCAGCGAGGTGTTATTTGGCCAGGTATTGACCGCAGGCTCTGGACAGAATCCGGCCCGTCAGGCGGCGATTGCTGCCGGCCTTCCTGAAGGCGTGCCGAGTATGACTATCAACAAGGTCTGCGGCAGTGGGCTGAAAACCGTGCATCTTGCCGCACAGGCCATCAAGGCCGGTGATGCCGACATCGTTATTGCGGGCGGTCAGGAAAACATGAGTCTATCGCCGCACGTCCTGGCCAAGTCACGGAATGGTCAGAAAATGGGCGACTGGAAGATGCAGGATTCCATGATTGTCGATGGTCTCTGGGATGCCTTTAACAACTATCACATGGGTACCACCGCGGAAAATATTGCCAAGAAATACGGCATCAGCCGCGAAGAACAGGATGAATTTGCCGCGGCTTCTCAACAAAAAGCCGAAGCAGCTATAGCTGCTGGAAAGTTCGCAGATGAAATCGTTGCGGTAGAAATTCCTCAGCGAAAAGGCGACCCAATCATTTTCGACAAGGATGAATTCCCTAAAGCCGGCGTTACCGCCGAGGGTATCGCCAAATTACGTCCTGCCTTCGATAAGGAAGGGACTGTCACCGCCGCCAATGCCTCTGGCTTAAATGACGGCGCGGCTGCTGTGCTGGTTATGTCAGAGAGCAAGGCCAAGGAACTTGGTATCGAACCACTGGCAACGGTTGCCGCTTACTCCAGCGCCGGTGTTGATCCCGCCATTATGGGTACTGGCCCTATTCCAGCGACGCAACTGTGCCTGAAGAAAGCCGGCTGGTCGGTTGATGACCTTGAACAAATTGAGTCCAACGAGGCCTTCGCCGCCCAAGCTATTTCAGTCAACCGCGATCTGGGCTGGGATACCAGCAAGGTAAACGTCAACGGTGGCGCGATTGCACTCGGCCACCCGATTGGTGCGTCAGGCTGTCGCGTGCTGGTGACTTTATTACACGAAATGCAGCGCAGTGGTACCAAAAAAGGTCTTGCTACCCTTTGTATAGGTGGTGGTCAAGGTGTTGCTCTGGCAGTAGAGAGGTAAGCAATCATGTCTAGTCTTGAAGGAAAAGTTGCGTTAGTCACTGGTGGTACCGGAGGTATTGGTGCTGCTATTTGTATGAAACTTGCCGCCTCGGGTGCAAAAGTGGCGACGAATTACAGGAACAAGGAAAAGGCCGAGGCCTGGCAGAAGGAATGCAAGGATAACGGATTTGATATTGCGATATACCAGGTCGATGTTACTGACTTTGATGGCTGCAAGGCGATGTATGAGCAGATCGAAAAAGACCTGGGGCCGGTAGACATACTTGTCAATAACGCCGGTATTACCAAGGATACAACCTTGCGCAAGATGACGCGCGATAAATGGGATGCGGTTATGGATATCAACCTCAACGGGTTATTCAATGTCACTCAACCAGTCGTCGAAGGCATGACCAGCCGTGGTTGGGGTCGTATCGTCAACATTGCTTCTGTCAATGGTCAGAAAGGCCAGATGGGGCAAACCAACTATACGGCTACCAAGGCAGGTATGCATGGATTTACGATGTCACTGGCACAGGAAGTAGCCCGCAAAGGTGTGACTGTGAATACCGTCTCACCCGGTTATATTGCGACAGAAATGGTGATGGCCGTGCCCGAAGAAATTCGTGACAAGATTATCTCCGGCATCCCGGTAGGTCGACTGGGTACCGCGGATGAAGTCGCGGAACTTGTCGGTTATCTCGTTTCCGAGCATGCAGGATTTACCACCGGTGCTAATTTTGCTATGAATGGTGGTCAACACATGCATTAGTTGTATGATGGACAGGTGCAGCAGTGCACCTGTCCAGATTTACGAGGCCTTACGATGGAAGAAGACGAAAAGAGAATAATTAAAAAATATCCAAACCGTCGCTTGTACGATACGGAAGAAAGTAAATACATCACGCTGGAAGACATCCGCAAGCTGGTACTCAGCAGTACGCCCTTCATGGTCAAGGATGTAAAAACAGAAGAAGATCTGACGCGCACGATACTGTTGCAAATCATTATTGAACAGGAAGACGACGGGGAACCGCTGTTCTCTACCGATGCCCTGTCACATATCATTCGTTTCTATGGCGACTCGGTACAGTCTGTTGCCGGGGATTACATTCAGCAGAGCATTAACCTGTTTGTTAACCAGCAGAAACAAATCCAGGAACAACTCTCATCGGCTGTTAATACGAATCCATTGAGCGCCATGGCAGAGATGACCGAAAAGAACATGGATATGTGGAAAAAAATGCAGGAAAACTTTTTCAAGTCTGCCATGCAGAATACAGCTGGTGCGAAAAAAACCGAAGAAGAGTAAAAAAATCCCATTTTTTTCGTATTTGTATAACTTTCAATAAGTTATAACGCACCATAATTGCCCACCAAATTCGATTTCCTGTTGACAAATGGTCTCATCCTAGCTATGCTGCATTGCAATATTGTTGCATCGCACCAAACGGAGGAGCAGATATGAACAATGAATATATTGAAAAGATGAATAAGTTGGGCAAGTCAGGCTATGACGCCATGAAAGAGCTTTACGAAATGAACATGCGTATAGCCGGCCAGTTTTCCGAGCAACAGGCCGCATTCTTCAATTTGTACATGGAATGCGCTACTGCACAAATGGACATGATTGGTAAGTCAAAAGACTACAAAGATATTATTTCCAAGCAGACTGAACTCATGAGTGACGCGAGTGAAAAGGTACAGGGTATTGCCCGCAACACGGTCGATATTCTGAACGAGTCAAAAGACGAAGTAAGTGCCTGGGTCGAGAAAGAAGTAAAACAGGCCAGTGAAGCGGTACCTTTTACTCACTAAGCCCAACAACAGTTAAAGAACCCCTACTTATTACCACAGTTCTGCGCGAGCAGGCTGTGGTTTTTTTATTGATTTTTTAGCAGGTCAGTAAGACCTTCATCAATATTCTGTTTTTCCTTGGCCCCGTCGTTACGCATGGTTTCAAGATGAGCCAGGTAATCTTCACTGATATCGCCAGTAACGTATTCGCCTGAAAAACACGACGTATCAAACCGCTCTATTTCGTCATTACCCTTGCTACAGCTATCAATGAGATCGTCTAACTCCTGGTAAACCAGCCAGTCAGCGCCTATTTCTTCAGCCACCTCTTCAGCCGTCTTGTTAAAGGCAATAAGTTCATGCACTGCAGGCATGTCGATGCCATAAACGTTTGGGTGTCTAACGGGTGGCGCCGCCGATGCGACATAGACCTGTTTAGCGCCTGCCTCGCGGGCCATTAGCACAATTTCCTTGGATGTCGTTCCCCTGACAATTGAGTCATCAACCAGCAGCACGTTCTTGTCTTTAAACTCGAGTTCTATTGCGTTTAGTTTTTGACGCACAGATTTTTTCCGAATGGCCTGACCAGGCATGATAAACGTGCGCGGAATATAGCGATTCTTGACAAACCCTTCCCTGTATTTCACACCAAGGTCATTGGCAAGCGGCAGCGCTGCAGTTCGGCTCGAGTCAGGAATAGGAATGACGACATCAATATCATGGTCAGGTCTTAATTCCATGATCTTTTTGGCCAGTTTCTCACCCATGCGTAGTCTGGCCTTATAGACAGAAATTCCATCAATAATGGAATCAGGCCTGGCCAGGTAAACATACTCGAAAATACAGGGGTTATGCGTTGAGATCTCGGCGCACTGCTGTGTATATAGCTGTCCATCGAGTGATATAAATACGGCCTCGCCAGGCTCAATGTCTCGCAAGCGCTCAAAATCCAGCGCATCGATAGCGACGCTTTCAGACGCAATAATGAACTCGGCACCGAGGTCAGTCTTGCGCTCCCCAAAGACAATCGGACGTATGCCATTGGGATCCCTGAAACCTATAATACCGACACCGGTTATCATGGCGACGGCAGCGTAACTGCCACGACAGCGCTTATGCAGGTTACGCACAGCCTGGAAGATATCCGCAGGCTGCAAGTCCGTACGCAGTTTGCCTGCGCGGCTTAGTTCATGCGCAAGGATATTCAGTAGCACCTCGGAATCTGAATTAGTATTCAAGTGGCGCAAGTCGTCGCGCATCAAGTCTTCTTTGAGTGATTCGGCATTGGTCAGGTTGCCATTGTGCGCCAACGTGATGCCGTAGGGCGTATTGACATAAAATGGCTGCGCTTCTGCTGATGAGGAGCAACCCGCAGTGGGGTAGCGGACATGGCCAATACCCATGTTGCCTTTCAAATTCACCATATGCCGGGTATGAAAGACGTCCCGTACCAGTCCATTATCCTTACGCAGGTACAACTTGGTGTCATCGCAGGTGACCATGCCGGCCGCATCCTGGCCGCGATGCTGTAAGACCGTCAGGCCATCATAGATAGCCTGGTTAACCGGGTTCTTGGCAACTAGACCTATTATTGCGCACATACTGCTGACAAACTCCTTTCAACTGATAGATTTTGTTGAATCATAGGAATGGTATTCAATAATGGACTCCGGCAAAAACCGATAACACCATATACCAATTCGCTCAAAAGGGTCTACCAGTTTTGAACGTTCCCACCAGTTTTCCTGTGGCATCAATGTAAAGCCGCCGAGGAAAACAATGACCGAGACGATAATGACGCCCAGTCCCATACCAAAAAAGAGACCAAGAATACGATCAGCAGCGGTCAAACCTGCACGTCCCAACAACTTTACGATGAAGTAACTCAACAGGCTGAGTAAAACCAGGCAGATCACAAACGTGGCAATAAACGCCAGTGCAGTGCGAAGCAACTCATTTTCGACCACGTTGGATAATAACGGCGTGGCAAAAGGTAGAAGTTTAATTGATGCGCCAAATGCCAGCGCCCATGACAATAATGAAAATACGATATTCAGAAAGCCATAAAATACGCCCACGATTGCAGGCAAGGTCAAAATACTGATGATAACTATATCGAACGCGGACATTGTTTTGGTCACGGGTAACGCAACACAATTCCCTTTAACTGCATTTTTTCATTAATTGACTTGAGTAACTTTTCAGCATCGGAGCGTAATAACTCAGGACCAACGCGGACCCGGTAACTTGTTTTGTTGTCCTTGCTTAATGGTTCAACAAAAGCAGGATAGCCTGCCTTACGCAAGCTCAGGTTCATCTTATCGGCATTAACCTTACTAGTGAAACTGCCCAACTGTACGACCCAGGCAGAAAGACCAACGGGTTTATCCGTACTGGCTTTGTCCTGCTTGCTGGTAGCAACAGGCTCCTGTTTAGGTTCTATGTTCTGTGCTTGGCTGGCACTTTCCACGGCTGGCTCATTAGCGACTTGTTCAACTGCCACTTGCTCCGAAACCTGAACTGGAGGCGTCTCTGTTTTAGCAGGCGGTGCTGCAATCGTTTCGGCGATCGTCTCCGGTTCAACAGCCGGTGTACCTGCTTCAGTGATTGGAACCAGCGTGGGCTTGAACGTATCGGCCGGCTGGGCAGGAATATTGGTTTCATCTATGGCGCCCGTGTCCACAGGACCTGTCAGTATCATGGGTATAAAGATAACGGCCAGCACTACCAGGACAGCAGCACCAACCAGACGTTCTTTTAAGCGAGGATGCATAACAATTAATTCATGCAGCGTAAGGCAGCGCCAACGGTAAGAAAAGAGCCTGTGATAACAATTCTATCACCGGGAATTGCCTTGGCCCGAATACCTGCCAATGCATCTGCAACACTGTCATAACCACGTATATTATCGCGAATATCCAGTTCTGCCAGGGCCTGAATGAGCTGTGCAGAATCGCAACCGCGCTCTTCAGCCAGCGTTACTACACTCCAGCTATCGGCAACACGGCCAAGCTCTGACAACACCATGTCATGTGTTTTATCTTTAAGCATGCCTATAAGAATATGCGTTTTACCTATGCAAGGCACCGACTGCAGGTTCTTGATTAACGCCTGAACTGATTCACGATTGTGTGCAACATCAAGAATCATTTCTATCTCGCCAGGTATTTGCTGCATTCGACCATGCAAACGAAAGTTGGCCAGACCGTTTCGAATAGCGTCCTCCTGTACCGGAAACTCATGGCTGATATTTTCCAACACCATCAATACGCCTGCCGCATTCTGTAATTGGAATTCACAATACTGCATGGGTCTAGGCAAATCCAGCCAACTCTTTTGTGTTGATTGCCAGTTCCAACCGTTCTCAGTTGTTTCATAACTGAAGTCCTGACCTGCTAACGAAAGCGGAGTACCCAACGCGCTGGCACAATCAATAATGGTTTGAGGAGGATTCGGGTCTGAGCATACGGCTGGCGCCATGTTTCTAAAGATACCGGCCTTCTCGCGGCCTATGCTTTCACGTGTATTACCAAGCCACTGTTGATGATCCAGGTCGATAGAGCTAATCAGCGCGGCATCTGCATCGAGTATATTCACGGCATCCAGACGGCCGCCCAGACCAACCTCAAGAATGGCAATCTCCACGTTGTGCTGCCTGAACAGATCCAGTGCCGCTAACGTACCGAATTCAAAGTAAGTCAGTGAGATATCACCTCGAGCACGGTCGATACGGTCAAACGACTCACATAGCTCCGCATCTGAAACCTCATTACCGTCTACGCAGATACGCTCGTTATATTTTATGAGGTGAGGTGAGGTGTAACGCCCTACCCTGTAGCCTGCGCGGCGTAATATTTCATCAAGCATGGTGACACTGGAACCCTTGCCATTGGTTCCGGCAACGCTGACAACCGTGTAAGTCGGTTTCAGCATACCCATGTTATCGGCAACACGGCGACAGCGTTCCAGTCCCAGTTCAATCGCCGTAAAGTGCAGACTCTCCTGCCACTTCAGCCATTTATCCAGGCTATTAAAACGTAATTGTCCTTTATTTTGCAGCTGTAAGCTCCCGGGCTGGTTTGTATCTGTGTCAGGAGTTTGCTGGTTGCCTCGTTAACATGGAAACCAGGTTGGCAATTTTTGGCCTCAGTTCACGTCGGTCAACAATCATGTCGATTTGCCCATGCTGCAGAAGGAATTCGCTGCGCTGGAAACCCTCAGGTAATGTCTCCCTGACGGTTTGCTCTATCACGCGAGGACCGGCAAAACCGATAAGTGCCCCAGGCTCGGCAATGTTAATATCTCCAAGGCTCGCAAAGCTGGCTGTGACACCGCCCATTGTGGGATCAGTCATGACCGATATAAAGGGCAGCCCGTTTTTTTTCAACGCCGCGATCGCCGCGCTTGTTTTCGCCATTTGCATTAATGAAAACAGGGCTTCCTGCATTCTTGCACCGCCGCTGGTGGAAAAACAGATCATCGGGCAGCGCATTTCGATTGCCGCCTCTGCAGCCAGCACAAAGCGTTCTCCGACGACTGCGCCCATCGAACCGCCCATGAAGTCGAATTCGAACGCACAGGCAACAACGGGTAAACCCTTGAGTTGTCCTGACATCGCTATCAGCGCATCATCTTCGCCGGTTTGTTTTTGTGCCTGGCCAAGCCTGTCACGGTAGCGCTTGTTGTCACGAAATTTGAGCTTATCGACCGGCTTTAGGTTAGCGCCTATTTCCTCGGTGGTTTCTTCATCCAGGAAGTCAGCCAATCGATACCTTGCGCCGATCCGCATGTGATAACCGCACTTTGGGCATACCTCAAGATTTCGTTCAAGCTCTGCCCGGTAAAGAACGGCGTTACATGAAGGGCATTTAGTCCACAGACCTTCAGGCACCGTACGGCGATTGCTGCCATTGGTCTTAACACGCGAGGGTAGTATTTTTTCGAACCAGCTCATGCTTGAGTAATTTAAGTATCCAGTGACTCTCTAATTGTTGTTATAAAGCCTGTAACGTCACGTTTAAGCGCATCAGGCTCACCATTGTACCCAGCTATATGCTCCACTAGTGCACTACCAATAACAACTGCATCACAGATTTTTCCAACCTCGGCAGCGGTCTGTGCATCCTTGATACCAAAACCCACACCCAGCGGCAAACTGGTCATATCACGTATTTCATCAAGCTTGGCGGCAACCGCATCTGTATCGAGTCTGTCGCTACCGGTTACACCTTTTAACGATACATAATACAGGAAGCCAGAACCAACTTCACAGATTCGTTGCAACCTGTCAGCCCGGGTCGTAGGAGAAATCAGGAATATTTGATCAATATCATGTTCTTGAAAAACATGGCTAAATTCAGCGGCTTCCTCGGGCGGCATATCTACCACCAGAACGCCATCTACGCCGGATTCACCGGCTCTTGCCGCAAACGTTTCATAGCCCATGACCTCGATGGGGTTTAAATAACCCATCAATACTACAGGCGTCTCGGTATCGTGTTGTCTGAACTCACGCACTATGTCGAAAACATCATCCGAACTGGTACCATTTTTCAGAGCCCTTTCACTGGCACGCTGTATGACCGGTCCATCAGCCATGGGATCAGAAAAAGGCACGCCCAACTCAATCATATCTGCACCACTTGCAACGAGTTCTTGCATGAGGCCAGCCGTCAACGACTTTTCAGGATCGCCTGCAGTCAGGAAAGGAATCAATGCCTTTTTATTCGAGGCCTTAAGTCGGTTAAAGCAATCAGAAATTCTACTCATGATACAAATCCGGAAT
>JAAUYK010065280.1_pt1 | contig 27905 bp, 29 predicted proteins | sample 7278021 | NCBI WGS metagenome assembly JAAUYK01 (sample SAMN14350223, study PRJNA611818) | marine sediment metagenome | isolation source: surface marine sediment (1.8m) | place: French Polynesia: Moorea | collected 2018-08
ATCCAGTATTTCCACGGCTCGGAAGTCGCGTTTTGGCAGAAGGCCGAAGAGCATGCCGGCGGTGCCCTGGAAGCGGTGCCCAAGATCGATGGGACCGAGATCGTGCTGGAATCGACGGCCAACGGTGTCGGCGGCACGTTCTATCACATGGTCATCGACGCCATGGCCGGTAAGAGCGACTTCGAAGTCATCTTCATCCCCTGGTTCTGGCACGAGGAATATCGTCTCACAGCCCCGATGAACTGGAGCCCCGGCGGCGAATGGCTCGAATACGCGGTGACCTACGACCTGGAGCTAGACCAGCTTTACTGGGCCTATGAGAAGAACGCCGAGATGGCGGCCAAGGCCGGCCAGCCTGCCGACCAGATCTATTGGCGCTTCCGGCAAGAGTATCCGGCAACCGCGCACGACGCCTTCCAGATCGGCGACGTCGAGCGGCTGATCCATCCGGACCCGGTCATGCGTGCGCTCAAGGCCGAGTTCCCCGAGCCCAGCGAGGAAGTGCCGCTGGTTCTGGGCATCGACGTCGCCCGCGGCGGCAAGGACAAGACTCGGATGCTGGATCGCCACGGCCGGCGCTACGGCTACAACTGCAATCTGATCATGGACACCAACAACCTGATGGAGATTGCCAACCGGGCCGCTCGGGTGATCGACGACATCCAACCGGATCGCGTCTTCGTGGATGCCACCGGAGGCTACGGCTCGGCCGTCAAGGATCGCCTGCACGAGATGGGCTATGAGAAGCTGGTCCAGGGCATTGAGTTCGGCGGCACTGCCGAGGACCCGGACAACTACGTCAACAAGCGCAGCGAGATCTGGGTGCGGCTGCGCGACATCCTGAACGAGCCGGGCGGCTGCGACATCAACGACGCGCCGCCGGAGGGCCGCGACGACGACAAGGACGAAGACGATCAGGAGATCGCGCTTCATCTCTGCGGCCCGTCCTACAGCCACGACAGCCTTGGCCGCATTCAGCTTGAGAAAAAAGAAAAGATCAAAGAGCGGTTGGGCTTCTCACCCGACTACGGCGACGCTGCGGCCTTGACCCACTCGGGCCCGGTCAGAAAGAAGCCGAGATCGACAAACTTGCCAGAACAGACTCAATCTGATTACGATGAGCACCATCAGTGAATGGTCTTGGTTCCATGACTGATGACGCCAAGGTTGCTTCCCAACCAGGCGACGGCTCTGCTGCTAAGGAGAGAGGGGCCCCGACCCGCCAGACGGTGGCCCCTCCCTCCCGCGAGTACGACGAAGAGCGCCACCGAGCCCAGCAAGAAAAGATCTACTTCTCGATGCAGGCCAAGCTCGGCCGCACGCGCCGTCTGAGAAAGTATCATCGCCACATGTTGCCAGCCCGATGCGTCACGGACTATGACGACCAATCCTGGTGACAACGTCGTTCAGCTTCACGAGTTCGCGCTGTCGTGCTCGGAATGCGGATCGCAGTCGTGGATGGTCTGCGTCGACAGCCCGCGCCTGGAGTACAGCAAGATCACTGGCTTTGAGTGCGTCGGCTGTGGTTTTATATTGGAGATCGATCTAGTTGCGAACGCCCTATCGGAGGACTCCAACGATGGCGACAGAGAAAGAGAAGGCGGCGCCGGAAGAGAAGGCGCCGAAGGTCCAGGGCCTGACCATGATCATGGCGATGGTGCCGCATGAAACGGCCGAGAAGGTCACCGCCCTGATCGACAAGTGCGGCGGTGCCAGCGTCGAGCAATTCTACGGCGACCCCGACATCGCCAACATCGATCCCAACCACGTCTGGAACAACAACAACGCGCTCAATGCGGATTTCCGGCGCAAGTTCGCCCTGTTCCGGCAGGCTGAGATCGAAGAGCGCAAGCAGGCCGAGCGTGACAAGCAGGCGGTGGCCGAGCGCAAGAAGGCAGCCGCGGCATGACTGCTAAGCAGCAGAGGCGTCGCTCGCCGCGGAAGCCAAAGCCCGAAGATAGTCTCGATCACACCAATGTCGTCCAGCCGCCGGAGCCGCCCAAGATCGACTGGGACAATTACGAAGGCGAAGTGGCTGTCGTCACCATGGTCGTGCCAGCGGATATGGTCGGTGAGATTGTTGGGCCCGAGGGCACCATCAAGCACACCGAGCGATGCCCGGTCGAAGAGCTACTGGATTTTGATGACGCGGCAGCCCGATTTGCCATAATCAGGAATGCGATCACAAAGGGAACACGAGTGGTCGCCGGGCTGCCGCCGAACCAACCAGTGGCCGTCCCTGAACCAGTGAGGGAGCCAGCACATGCCCCGCAAGCAAGGGTACAGCAGCAAGCGCCCCAAGCGGCAAATGTCAAAGCGGAAGCGCAGTATGGCCAAGGGCCGGAAGCGGATGCGCCGACAGGGAACAAAGCGCTCCTAGTCGTCTACTGCGATGAAGGCGCGCTCGACCAGGTGTCGTCGATTGTGCCCAACGACGCGCTGTTCTGGTGCGAGACGATCCCCGAGGCAACCATGATGGACAAGTCTCGACACGGGATGATCGGCGAGAAGTTCCTGACTTCGATTTGGAGGGCCATGAAGGTCGGCCCGTCGTGACCGAGCCGGTTGCCGACCTTCTGGAGATCTACAAGGCCGCCGGCACCTTCTGGGTCCAGAAGCTCTATGGCGTGAGCTTCATGTACAACCCGATGCAGCAGGTGAAGGGTTGGCCGTCGTCCGCCAGATTTGCCGAGCACATGATCTCCGAGCAGTTCAAAGAGATCTCGATCTATCGCCATCTCCGCTTCGGCAAGATCAACTTCAAGCACAGCATCGATGACGAATTCGGGCCGCTCTGCCTGGGCACGTCTCGACTGCTGTCGATCGACCGGCCGGCCGAGATCGTCAAGGAAATCCCAAAGCCCGATCTGGTGCGCCTGCGGAAGCTGGTTCGCTCGGTCCATGCAAAATATGAATTGGGCTGGGAACTTAATGATCGACAGGCAGATCAAATTATCGAAGAATGCGCGCGAAAGGTGAGTCGCGAGCAACTGGAACATGCAATCCGACAAGCCCGGATGCTATGAGCTTTTCATTCGACGGTATCGCGCCCGCGCACTTCAGGGCCTGCTTCACAGAGCGGTGGTGACAGAGATGGAAGAACCCCGGCGCGCGGTCGTCGTGTGGAACGGCAAGGCCTATCCCGGCGGGACTACGATCTTCACCTGGCACCGCCCCGAGTATCGGCATTGCTTCGTGTTCTTGGACATCACTGCGGAGATGGGCGGCACGCCCTACTGCATCTTGCTCGACAGCCAAGCGCATATGTCGAAGCTCGATGTCTTTCAGATGTCCATTCCTGAGATCGCCACATTCTATGGCGAGCGAGGCTGCCCAACCTTTGAAACTTTCGTCCGCGCCCCGCGGCCTCGCATGCTGACGCCGATCTGGCTAGACTGCGTCCAACAGACGAAGCGCTTCCTTGGGATCACGAAATGGTTTATATGGACTCCCTACCAGTTGCTTTGTTTCTTGCGGCGTGAAAGCGATCGCCTCGCTCGCCAGGACCCGGAGGCCGTCGATGCTCCAGCAGACCCCCAACTCGGAACCGCTCAATCCGATTAGGTTCCTCCTGCCGCCTTACGGCAAGGCGGTGTTTGATCCGCCCAAGCCCGAAAAGCCCGAAATCCTTTCACCTGCGGCTGATGCTCAAGAAAGTGAGGCCGAAGAAGCGGCGCGCAAGAGGCAGGCTCGCGACCTTTTGAGCCGCCGCGCGCGTGGTGCCAGCATCCTGGCGCCTCGGGAGGAAGAGGCGACCCCGGGCGTGCGGAAGCGGCTGCTGGGAGAGTAGTCATGGGCACCGGCCTGACAGTCTTTCCGCAAGACGCGCTGGGTTACACGATCCAAGCCATCTATCCGCACAAGTCAGCCGTGGTGACTAGCGCTGTTGCCAACGCCCAGTACCAGATCGGCAGCCAGTGCAAGGCCGTGCGCCTTGAGAACAAGGACGCGACCAACGAAATCGTGCTGACTTTCGGCGATGATCCGGATGCCGCGACCGGCGCCAAATTCGTGGGCGATACCGAGCCCTGCCGGCTCCGTCTCTCACCAGGCGTCATCGAGATCTTCGCGGTCAAACCGGGCAGCAAGATCGGGTACATTCGCTCGGGCGGCGCTGGCACCGAAGCGGAGCTTGAGATCATCGAGGCCGGCAATCAGGACTCAGGAACACCGCAATGAACGTGAAACGCGCAAGCCTTGCCCAGATCGATACAGCGTTGACGCTGATTCGGCTGGTCCATGACAAGGGTTATGCCAAGAAGGCGGAAGGCGAACTCTCCGCAATGCGCGAGGAAGTAGCCGCTGCGCAGCAAACCCTGGAGGCAGCCGGCGGACTCAAAGCGGCGCAGGAGACGATCGCTCAGGCCGAAGAGTTGCAGGCAACCGCGGGCCAGGCGGCAGCGGCTGCGGCGGAAGCGGTCAAGACCGCGCAAGAGGAAGCCAAATCGATCATCGAAGCGGCTCAGGCCAAGTGCGCTGATCGGGAGGCGTCCCTTGCCGACCGCGAGCAGAACGTGGCGCAGGCCGAGAACAAGGTCGCTCAGATTGCCGGCGAGAACCAGAAGGCCATCGTCGCGCTCGATGAGAAGACCAAGGCCGAAGATGATCGGATCTCGAAGCTCGAAGCCGCGCTCGACCGCCAGATCAGGGCGGCTGAAAAGGCCAAGGAAGAGGCCAATGCCGTGAAAGAGCGGTATCAGGCCGCGCTCGACCGGATCTCGAAGGCAGCCGAAGTCGCAGCGTAAGACCGCGACGAAAACAATCGGATGGATCTGATGAACATTTAACCGCGCCGATTCCGTGTCGGGGTCGGCATGCCACAACACTACGTGGAGGACAGCAATGAACCCCAAGCAGAAGACACGGAAGCTGGCGCGCGAGCTACGGCAGTTTTTCAAGGTCCATCAATATCATCTCAACGTCAGCCAGACGCGGGGCTACAAATCCGGCACGGGCCCGCGCGATGCCGAGATCCGTTCCTATTACCGCGAGCTTTATTTTTACAACGGGCTGGTCGCTGATCGTCTGCAACTGATGCGGCAGAAGCTGCAAAAGTGGGCCGACAAGCACGCCATGCCGCAGCGCTTTGATCAGCCATGGTCGGGCGAGTTCAAGCTTCGTTTCATGATGGCTGACGAAGGCGAAGGCCTGACCAATGAACAGGTCGATGGTTATGTCATCGTTGACGATCCGTTCACTGGTGCCGGCGGCGGCCTCAACAAATATCAGCGTTTCTTCGAAGTGCTCGACGCTCTGGCCGATCTCGCCGCTGTGATCGAAGCGCGCTTGCAGTTTTGGATGGCCAACTGGGAAGCGCAGGGCAGTAGTCCGCGCGAGACCGAGATTGTCACCATTCTGAGCGAAGAAAAGAACGCCATCGTGGTGCTCAGTTCGGTGATCAGCGATATCGCTGTGCGAGCCAAGGATGACAAGGGCGATGCCGGCGTCGTCGACGAGCTTCGGCTTCGCAATCGCTATTTCAAGCGGCGCGGGCCTCTGGGGACTGGCCAGGGCGGTGGCATGTACGCCATCAACCGCGGCGTGACGACCACAGTGGCCGTCGAGGGCGGATCGCCACTATTGGCAGGCCCTGACCCTCAAGAGTACGATCCCAGCATCGATACCGTTCGCGACGAAGCGGAAATGGGAACTGATCCGGGGCCCTGATGCCGATCACGCTGAATGAGACCGTCCTTCAAAACTGCGACACCAATCCGAGCAGCAATTGGCAGAACGACACCAACAACACAGGCACTGCTGGGAACATCGCCGGGGGCAGCGTTCCGCCACAGGAAGGCACCAACTGCGTCGAGTTTGATAACGGCGCCAACGCGACCTTCGGCGTTCGGATGGTCAACACGGTCACGCCCTTCAGCGTCAGAAGCAACGAAGTCGGCATCTGGTTTCTGAATCCTAAATTTGGAGAAGCCGGGGCAGGTAGTCCCGAGCTTCTAGCGCAGACCGACAGCGCCGTGCGCCTGCGGCTCTATTCCGGCGCCAACGCGGTCGACTACTATCAAAAGCAGTGGCGGCTAGGTAACGGGCTTTGGCAGGGCGGCTGGCTATATCTGCGCGCCTCGGGCGCAGCCGGCAGCGAAGATGCGATCGTGACCGGAAGCTGGTCCAACACCCAGGCCGATGCCGTCGATCGGATCGGTGTGACGGTCGAGTCGGTGGCGGCCAACACCAGCAAGAACGCGCTCGAATACCAGATCGACTACGCGAAATTTTACGACAAGATCATCGTCACGGGGTTTGCCAATCCACCGACGAACACGATCCCTTGGACGCCGGCAGACATCTACGCGCAGGATCTTGCCGACAATGGCGCCAATCCCGAGATCTGGGGCGTCGTCAACAACGTCGAAAACTTTTTCAAGTTCTTCTGCGGCCTTGAGATCGGCGACGGCACGACGGTCACAGAGTTCGAGGCGTCCAACGAGTTCCTGTTCTTCGATCACAGTTCAGCGGCTCACAAGTACAACATCACGATCAAGAACAACGCCACCGTCACGCTCGGGGTCAAAAACGCCAAGACGGTCGAAACCTACGCGCAGGACGGCGTGCAGATCGTCGCGACGGAAAATGGATTCTTCACCCTGACGACGCCTTCCAAATGCGCCCCCTCATTCACAGTCGAGAGCGGTGGTGTGCTGCGGATCTATGCAGGGCTGCTGCAAGGCTTTGGGACGGTCAACCTAGGCAGCGGCGGCGCGGGCGAAATCGAAAAGCTGTTCTCGGACTTCTACGACAACGACATCATCGAATTTCGCTCGACAGACATGACGGTCGACGCCTGTCGATACCACACAGAGAGCGGCGACAAGCAAGACCTGGGGATCTTCTACAGCGTACCAACCAGCCTGAACCGGATCACGGTCTTCAACTGCATCGACGGACTGGTCTTCCGAATCAGCTACAATGGATCAAACTTTGTTCGGTTCTACCGCGCGTTGGGCGGCACGACCTACGATGTCGGCATCTTGGAAGCCAACACGCTCGACCTGGTCGACAGCACATTTGATCCCGACAAGATCCTGCGAGTTACGTGATCGATGGCCTTCACAGACGACTTTGCGATCATCGGCGGTGCGGGCGACGACTTCGACTGCGAGGCGACGACAAACTGGGTCACGACCGGCACGCCTCAAGCAATCTCTTTGGGCACAGACACCAAGTCGGTCCAGGGCACTAACGCAATCACGATCAAGGCGGGCAGCGCCACGGCTGGCATCCGAGCCTGCTACCATGATGTCGCTGCCGTCGATCGCTTCAAGGTCGCTGGCACTGGTGCCGTCACGGTCAATTTCTGGCTCAACTACTCGAAGGGTAAGGGCGCCCAGATCCTGACATCGACAGGCACCGCGGTTGTCGTCCGGCTCTATTTTGGCGGCACGACCGATTGGGCCGATTATCGAATGACCGACGAAGGCAATGACAGCCTGAATTTCGGATACCAGGTGTTGCAATGCTCGGGACGCAATCTCAATGGCGGCACCACGTCGGGCACCTGGTCGAACACCGCAGCCAACTGGGAGCGTGATATCTGGCGGGTCGAGCTTCGCCTAGACATGCTGACGCCCAACGATGGCACCGACGACCCGCCGATTCGGATGGATTGCTGGTTTATCGGCAATGAAATCACCGTTTCTGAAGGCACGGTCGGCGGCACGCCAACCACGCTTCAGGATCTCTTCGACTACCAGACTCTTGGTGGCACGCGCACCGGCTTCCCGCTGGGTCTGATTGACCTTGACCAAGTCTTCGCAACGATCCGGACAAGCCTTAAAATCGGCAATGGCTCAGATGGCCTGAATAACGAAGGCTATCTGCAAATCACCAGCGCCTTCCTGCTGTTCAATCAATGGTCGGCGCAGGTCAAGCACAACATCACGGTCACCAACTTCAGCCAGCTAGACTTTGGAGAAGGTGAAGTCCTGGCGGGCACTGGCAACACCGCAGCGGTGCGCGGATGCCAGATCGTGCTGCCGACCGATCGCGAGGATGAGATCTCGACGACGCTGCCGGCCGCCTCCGATGTCACGGTTGAGAACGGCGGCACGCTCAAGGTCTTCGACAGCAAGTTCTTCCGCTGGCGGGATATCTTCCTGGGCGCCGCGGTCGATACCTTGTCCACCGTCGAACTGAACAAGGTCATCTTCGATAGCTGCGAGACGGTCTATTTCCGGGCCAACACGCTCAACATGGCCGGCCTGATCGAGATCTACAACAACAGCGCCAACGATCGCGATCACTGCGCTGAGATGATCGTGAGCCCAGACAGCAACGAAGATCTGCTGGTCCATGATTGCATCCAAGGAATTCACTTCCGCGACACGCTGACGCTGAGCAACTACCGAGCGCAGGACATCGACAAGGCTGGCGGCACCAACTATGACCTGGCTATTCTTGAGGGCGAGACCGTCACGCTGGTCGACAGCTTCTTTGATCCAGACAGCATTCTCAGGCTGGCATCATGAACCTTACCCAAGCCATCCGGATCGCCTACAAGTCGGCGGCGGTGGCTTATGCGTCCTGCCGCACCCGACACGACATCAGTCAGCAGATCGCAGCCAAGACCAAGGTTGAGAAATATCGCTTGCCGCACGGGCCCGATCGCGTCCGTTGTGAAGTGCGTCAGGCGCTCTGGGAAAACTACGCCGCCGCGCAAAGCTATGCGCTGGCCTTCTGCGACAAATCGAAAATTGGCGCCAAAACCCGATTGACGGGATTGTGGGTTCAGATTGGCAACGACGTCGCTGATCTTCCGGACTGGGACGCCATTGCCAGTAAAGACCTGAAAGCGGTGGCGAGCTTCAAGAGCATGAGCAACGCCAGGCGCCGCCGAGTCCAGAAGCTGGAACGCGAGTTTGCCGGCAACAGCGACCAAATCCCCACTTCCGATTTCGAGACTCAATTTGAGGAAATGCTGGATCTCTTTGCGCACGATCTGTGGGCGGCAGAGGGCATGCGGATGTCAGTCGACGAAGCGCTCGACCGTGCCGCAGAAGGCGCAGCGGATCTGGCGGAATGGGACTCGATCATGGACGGCTCGCGTCAGTTCTTCGAGGCGGCGATGGAGCGGTGCTGTGCCAAGGCGGCCGTCATGTTCCGGCAATACCTGACTGGCGATCCGCAGGAAGCGGCGACGAAAAACAAGTACAAGAAAAAGGTGAGCAACCGATACAAGGCGGTCGACGGGCTGTTTGCTCTAGATCTCAGCAAGCTCTCGACCGCAGATCAGCAGCGAGCGGAGACTAAGCGTGTCAAATATCGCTAAGCAATTCATGGGCGACATGGTGTCGTTTGGCGACGCCTATATCGCAGGGTTGTGGGAGGCCGACGACCTGGAAAGAACGCTCTTCGAGATGATCCAGGAGAAGGCCTTTTTGAAGATGGCTCGGCCAAGGCCGGTCAACGGTGACGACCGAGACGTCATCGCTACGCACTACGATCTCGGCAACGATCTCTTCCGGGCGATGCTCGGCGAGACCATGGCGTACACCTGCGCCTATTGGAAAAACACCAACATTCTCGACGTGGCGCAGCGCGACAAGATGATGCGCGTCTGCAAGAAGCTGGAACTGAAGCCGGGCATGACCGTGCTCGACCTAGGCTGTGGCTTCGGCGCGTTCGCCAAATACTGCGAAGGGCGAGGCGTCATCGTCGACGGCATCACCCTATCCGAGCGGCAGGCCGAGATTGCCAGCCTCTATGGTCGTGTCTCCGTTTGCGACTATCGAGAGGCGACCGGCCAGTATGATCGCGTGATCTCGCTCGGCCTGCTGGAGCACGTCGGGCATGACCACTACGACGACTATTTCCGCACCGTCGATCGCTGCTTGCGGCCGAACGGCATCCACCTGTTTCAAACCATCGCGCATAATGCAACGCACGCGATGATCAATCCGTGGATCGACAAGCACATCTTTCCGAATGCCCAGCTACCCAGCCTGTCGCAGCTTTGCCAGATATCGGAGCGGATCTTCACCGTTGAGGACGTCGAGAACTTCGGCCCCGACTATGCCAAGACCTGCCGGGCCTGGTGGCAGAACTGTGAGCGCGAGCGCCCGACACTGAATTACAGCGCGGAGTTTTGGCGCATGTGGAAGCTCTATCTGCTATTCTCCGCGGCGACTTTCCGCAACCGGGGCTTCCAACTGTATCAGGTGGTCCAAACCAAGAGGCGGTTGGTGCAGCCGAAGCGCGTATGAGGCTCTATCGCGTCAAGGACTTCCCTGCCGAGCTTTGCTGGCCGAGCGACTATCTGCTGCGGGCTCGCGCCGCGGTCATGCACGAGACGGTCATGCAGATCGGCAACGTCGACCGTGACCGCATTGGCCTAGGCCGGCGCACCGATCTCAATCTCTTTGATGTCGAGAAAATGCAGGCTGACGGAGTTCACTTCGACAGGCGACCATTTGGCGGCGCCGCCACCTACGTCGGCCCACAAGACGTGATCTATAGCTTTCACGTCAGCCGTGTCGGGTTAGGCGATGCAGACACGCCGGGTGGGGTGCTTTTTCGTCAATTCATGTTTGCCATTGTGGGCGCCATTAAGGTTTTTGGCATTCAGGCGCGCGTGGCGGATTCGCGCCGGCCATCCAGGAATGATGGTATCTGCGTCAGCCTGGAAGGCGGCGATGAGATCGTCGATTCAGAAGGCCGAAAGCTGGCCGGCAGCGTCTACAAGGACGATGGTGCCGTGGTCAGCATCCATGGCGTGATCATGGTTTCAGATGCCTGGCGTCAGATCTATAAATATCTGAAGGTCGAGTCGCCGATTGCTGCCGCTGCTTCATTGAACGAGCTTAACCCGGCCATCAACACGGACGACCTGATCCAGCGCCTTTGCGATGATCTTGCCGGCCCCATAGACTATGCACCACATCGGCGATTAGATTGGCAGGCAATGAACCGCCTGGAGCCGAATTTTCGGTGCGATAGATGGCAGGGATAGTCAACGAAGCTTATACCCTTGATGTGAACGTCCAAGAGGGTGGCGCGGCTGAAGCCAGCGTCAATGTCCGGTCATGGAACCAGGCTGGGACATCCGTCCTCGACAAGACGACGGACGCGCAAGGCGACATCACGTCGACCATCCTGATCGCCAGAGAGCACAGCATCACGCTGACGTCGACCCGCGCGACGACAGAGTTCAATCCCTTTCAGCTACGTGCGCTCAAGTGGGTGACGCCTGTCGTCCTGAATGTCCTCAACGTCTCGATCAACCTGGTCGCGCCGTCGAAGCAGACGCTTTTCACGACCGCCAACGGCAACGTCGTGCAGACCAATCAAACGACGGTCCAGGGCTACACGGGCGAGACCTACAGCCATGGCACCGACACGGTCACGCACGACGGCACGGGCGGGACGCCGATCGACACGATGGATGAGTTCTACGATAGCTCGCAGAATGAAGCGATCACGGTTGAGCAGGTGACGCCGCCGCAGCCGTTGAGCACGATCGACGGCCAAAACTACGTGCTCGAATACGACTGGGTCATCGATGGTGTCAGCTTCAATGGTCAGAATCGCGCGGTGGCGATGGCGACCGGCAAAGACGTCACGATCCAAGGCGTCGGCGGCAATCTCACCGATATCACGATCACTGGAGACGTCAATCTTGGCACCGGCACAGGCGGCGTGTCGCTGGACAATCTTGACGTCAGTGGCGCGCTCGATTTTTCCATTGCTGGAACCTACGCACTGACCGATTGCCAGATCGGCGAAGTCACGAATAGCTCTGGTGGAGCGGTCACGATCAACGCTGTCGGTGATACCACGATCACGACGAACACCGGACCCAACATCACCATCAACAACGCCGTGCCGGTCAAGGCTACTTGCATCGACAACGACACCAAGCTTCCGGTCGAGGGCGTGCGGGTCCGGATCGAGGAAGACCCCGGCGGCACCGAAATTCTCAACGAACTGACCGATGTGAATGGTGTGGCGCAGACGACTTTCAACTATCTGTCGGACCAGGACATCACGGGCGACGCCCGGAAGGGCACGTCACCGCCGGTCTACAAAGCTGCACCGATCACCGGGACTATCACGAGCGCAGGTTTTGATGTAACAATCTCGCTCAATCCGGATGCGTAGTCAGAGGAAATTGGGGCGATGACTACCTACTACAAATTCAATTACGACGGCCAAGCAGGCGGCTCTTTTACTCCCAAGGGCGCCAATCTCACCTGGGCCGGCGGTGTTGGCTTCATCATCACCGACGTCGACACGGGCACCGATGGCAAGCTCTACATCGGTTTGGTCTCGGGCACACCGCCGGGTGATAACGTCACCGTCACGCAGGGCGGCGTCACAGCGCTCGTCAACGAACCGATCGCACCGGCCGGCGCCAAGCTGGTCCTCTATCCGGCCTATTTCCGGGATGACGTGTCGGTCGCTGCAAACGGCGACATCGCCTGGACCGGGCCCGCGCTCGGCGCGACTCACAGCTTCCTCTTTGATGGCCAGACGGCCAACGTGGTGGTCGGTGAGATCCTAACCTTCTCGGGCGGGGCTCAAGCGGAAGTCATCACGGTGGTCAGCGACGCGGGCGCGTCCGGTGAACTCGATGTCCGCATGATCACCAACCTGGACACGGTTGGCCTGCCGCTCGACAACGAAACCTTCACGGGCGACATCGCGGGCGATGGCACCGTCAACGGCCTGGTGCATCCTCGGGCTTACAGCGCTCTGGAGCTTCACCGCTTCCTGTCGGATCTGAACGACGATGAAGACATCGCCGGCGACGACGATCTGAGCATGGTCGATCCCACGGCCTCGGATCGCTCGACCGACCAGATCATCACGCTGCTGGGGACGATCAATATCAGCGACATCGTCTCGCAGCATATGTACGGCGGTTCAGTGGCGCAGGCCGGCGGCGACACGCTGTTCTCCGGCCTCGACGTGCAGGTCACGACGCCGCTGGCGACCACACAGCCGGTGCTGATCCAGAACGACGCGATCATTACCGACTACTGGAGCAACGCCTACATGCCCGACTCGATCGCGGGCGCCGTCCGGATCTTGGTCAAGACCCGCGAGGACGGCGTCGACATCGACGGCAAGCGCGTGACCGGCAAGCTCTTGGAGTTCGGCGAATCCTACTTCACCGGCTCGACGACACTCGGTCAGGCCACAACCGCGCTGGCGCTGTTCTCCAGCCCTGACGGCAACAACAACACCGCGGTCGGCACGGTGGCCGGCGCACCCTACAACACGGTGGTCTTGACCGAGGGCTATCAGACGCTCGACTTCAACAACGGCAATGGCGCCACCCCCTTCGGTCTCAGCATCGACTTCGGCACCGCCAGCAGCCTGCAAACCTACGAGCGCACCAAGTACATTCAGCGCCGCGGCACGGCCGAACTGATCAACGGCCGCAACGCTCAGCTATTCGTCGGCATCAATCTGAACTGGGACTATGACACCGAGGCCGGCGGCCCCTACTCGGAAGACGAGATCCTGGCCTGGGGTACGGTCATCACCTACAGTGGGCAGACCACCAACTTCAGCCTCGGCGAAGTCATCGACTTCTCGCCTTCGGGCGCCAAGGGCCGGCTGATCTACTACGATGACAACGTCGCCACCGGCACGCTGATCGTCGCTTTGGAGCCGGGCATCAACCCGACCATTGCGGACACGATGAGCGGCGTCACTTCGGGCGGCGATGGAGCGGTCGACACGGTCGATGTCAATAGCGTCTTCGGCACTGCGGTCTTGATCGCGCTCGATGACCAGGGCGCCACCGGCAATCTCTACACACAGCTTGCCAGCGGGCTGCCTCCGGTCGCCGGCCAAGCCGTCCTGGGCTCGACCAGCAACGCTTCATCCGACGTCACCAGCGCACCGCAGACCCGCACGATCAACAACCAGTTTGTCGGCGTCTACACGGGTGCCAACTTCCAGACGAACTTCGGTATCGCGATCGATCCGTCCGATGCCATCGTCGGTGATCTGTTCCCGAACTTGCTGGGCGTCAACCAGTCGCCACCGAACAACCAGCAGGGCGTCGTGGGCGGCCTGACGGCCGGCGACCGTGTCAGCGTCTACCCATGGGATGGCACCACGACGGACGTCAACGGCAACGCCGAGCCGGACTTCGACGAAATGACCTTGGCGGTCGCCTTGACAGCGGGCGTCAGCACAGTGGTCAACGTCGGAGCCGGCAACATCCCGGAAAACACGCCAGCATCCGGGTTCCTCCGGATCGAGCGCGACAGTGACAACAACGTGGCCTTGGTCGAGTACGCCTCACAGGATGGCGATGACGAGTTCACGCTTGTCGGCACGTCGCCAATCACCGCCGCAATCTCGAACACGGTCATGCGCGCCTTCATCGATGTCGTGACGGCCACCACGTCGGAGAGCTACACCGCGGTCAAGGGTGTCGGCGATACCCAGGTGGCGATCACAGTCCGGCGCGGCAGCAATTCACCGATCAAGACCTTCAAGGGCACGGCGACGTTTGGCTCGACAGGATTCAACGTCAATGCCCAGCGGATCAGCGATGCGTAACCGATGGCGATCAGCGTCAATTGGATCACGGGCGAGATCTCGATTCCGCAAGCCGATCTGACGTTCATCGGTGGCACGCTCTACGAGCTAGACATGGACGTCTTTCGGCTGGCGCTGAAGGATCTGGAATACAGCGAAGAGGGCATGCCGTGGCCAAGGACTCACGATCACGTGACAGAGATCGTACAGGCCGGCGTGACGTACTCCCGCTTCGTGACGATCTTGGCGCCCTATTTCATCACCTTCGAGAATGGCCTCTATCGCGTGAATCTTGTCGGCGCCAACACCAACGTCACCGACGTCCTCACGCTCAACGGAGTGCAGGTCATTCCCTCCAACTCTGCCGGATTGCAGAAGGTCAACACCGGCACTGGCCTAGACCCAAGTGAAAGCGCGCAACTCGCGGACGTCTATCACATCATCAAAGGCAAGAACGTGATCAACAGGACCACCGGAGAGATGGAAGTCTACAATGCAGACACCGGGGTCTTGCTCTACACCGCGCCGATCTATGAGGACGCCGCTGCGACGACGCCTGTCGGGCCGAACAGCGTCCGGATCGACCGCCGCAACAGGATGAATTAATGCTGCCGACCAGAGGCCTTGGGGGACCTGGATTGCTGACGACGGCCGGTCTTGGCTTCATGCAATTGGCTGTGGTGGCGGTGAGGAAAATTAAGCGAATCGGCTTGCTTGTTGACCCTAACCAACTGATCAACCGATATTAGGCCATGGCCGAGAAACCCGCTCCCGAGGAAACCCAGAAGGTCGATGAGATCGTCGGCGAAGAGCACGCGCTTCGATCGGATCGCAGCACCTGGCATGATCACTGGCAGGCCTGCGCGGATACGATGCACCCCCGGCGCGGACGCTTCACGGCCTCGATCGTCCCCGGCGAGCGCTTGCACACCAAGCTCTATGACAGCACGCCGATCCAGGCCCGACAGGGGCTCGCGTCCTCGATCGATGGCCTACTAAAGCCGAAGACCGCCAAATGGTTCAGCCTGACCCTGGAGAACACGCGGCTCGCCAAGCGCGATGACGTGAAGCGCTGGCTCGAAGCCTGCGAGGATCGCCTGCGCCGGGCCATGTACAATCCCAAGGCTCGCTTCATCCCGGCCACCCGCGCCACCGACAACGATCTGGTCACCTTCGGGACAGGCTGCGTCTTCATCGGCGAGCGGCAGCGGCGAGACGGCCTGCTGTTCCGAGACTATGCGCTGCACAACACGGTCATCGACACCGACGACGACGGCAACATCAAGCGGATCTATATCCAGCAGCACTACACGCCTCGGCAGGCGGCGGCGCGCTACGGCAAGGACAAGATCAGCGAGACGATCGAGAAGGAACTCAGCGCCGAGAAGAAGAACTCGCACCAACGATTCCGCTTCATCTGGTGCGTCAAGCCGCGGCACGAGTTCGATCCTCGCAAGATCGACAACCGCAACATGCCCTTCGAGAGCTACGAGATTGACGTAGCCGGCAAAAAGGTCATGCGCGAGGGCGGGTTCCCTTGGTTCCCCTTCGCCGTGCCGCGCTGGGACCTGTCGGCCGAAGAGATCTATGGCCGCTCCCCGGGCATGGTTGCGCTCGGCGACACCCACACGCTTCAGCAGCAGGGCAAGACCCTTCTCCGTGCCGGCCACAAGGAAGTCGAGCCGCCGCTGCTGGTCCCGGATGAAGGCGTCGTGGGGGCGCCCCGGACCTTCCCGGGCGGCATCACCTACTTCGATGCCGAGCTTGCCCGCGAGATGGGCAGCATTCCGATCCAGCCGCTCAACAGCGGCGGCAACATCTCGATCGGTCGCGACATGCAGGAAGACACCCGCGAGAACATCTGGCGGGCCTTCTTCCGCAACGTCCTTCAGCTTCCGGTGAATGGCCCCGAGATGACGGCCACCGAAGTCATCGAGCGCAAGGACGAGTTCACGCGCCTGATCGGCCCGGTCTTTGGCATGCTCGAATCCGACTACAGTCAGCAGTTGGTCGAGATCCCGACATCGATCATGTTCCGGGTCGGCGCGTTCCCCCGGCCGCCCGACGACGTGCGAGGCGAAGATCTCAAGTTCGAGTTCGAAAGCCCCGTCGAGAAGGCCAGGAAGCAGATCGAGTCCATGGGGCTGTCCCGGTCGCTTCAGGTCTTGGAGCCCTTCATTGCGGCACAGCCCGAGCTTATGGACCACTTCGACGGCGACACGATCGCCCGCGACACGCCCGAGGCCTTCGGCGTTCCGCAGCGCTGGCTGCGCACGCTGGATAAAGTCTCGGAAATCAGGCAAGGTCGACAGCAGGAAATCCAGGCAAGACAGGCGATCGAAGGCATGCAAGCAGCGGCTGATATCGACAAGACCATCGCCGAAGGTCAGGCGACCCGGAAACAATGAAGGCGCCCAAGTTTAAGCCGGGCCCCTTTCTGGCGCTCTTAGACGAACTGCAAGATGATCCCCGGCCGGAGGGCTATCCGGTCTTGGATCGCTTTGCCGATTTCCGAAAGACCTTCCTGGAGACTGAGCACGGCAAACGGGTCTTGTTTCAGATCCTCGCCTGGGGACGGCTGTTCAACTCGACCATGTCCCGGCAGCCAAATTTATCATTCTTTCGGGAAGGCGAGCGCAACGTCGCGCGCCGTGTGCTAGAAGCCACCTACATCGAACCGGACCCCAACGAAAAAGAGCCGGCAGAAGAAACCGAACGAGAGGAATTTGAACATGAATGAGTTTTGGAAGTTTGGGCCGATGCCCTATTTCGCCCCGGACCCGGCGCCAACACCAGCGCCTGAACCATCGCCGGGGCCGACGCCATCGCCGGCACCCAAGCCCGCGCCCGAGCCAAGCCCGGAACCGGCACCGGAGCCGACGCCATCGCCGGAGCCTGCGCCGCAGCCGACGCCCGAGCCGCCGTCCTATTCGGCGTTGCTCGAAACGCTCGACGACGACGGCAAGAAGCTCGGCGGCCAGTTCACCGATCTCGGCCACCTGCTGAAGACCTTGAAGGCCGGCCAGGACAAGATGTCGAAGGCCGTGATCCCGCCGGGCAAAGACGCCACCGACGAAGAGCGCGCGACCTATCGCAAGCAGATGGGCATCCCTGCCGAAGCCGCCGGCTACAAGCTGATGGTGCCCGAGAAGATGCCGGACGGGACCGAATGGGGTGAAGAAGACGCAGCCCTGGCCAGCGGGTTCCTCGCCATCGCGCATAAGAACGACGCGAGCCCGCAACTGGTCCAGGACGTCTTCGATTGGTTCGTCGAGACGCAAGCCGGCCTGCACGCAGCCACGACCAAAGCCCAGGTGACCTACCGTGAAGAGCAAGAGGCCAACCTGAAGAAGTCGTGGGGCGGCGACTACGACAAGAACGTCGCCTTGGCTCAGCGCTTCGTGAACGGCGTGGTTCCGGATACCGGCGAGTCTGCGGAGCTTCTGGCCCTGGAACTCAAGGGCGGTGGCGTGCTCGGCGCGCATCCGGTCTTCCTCAAGGCGATGGCCGAAGCCGGCGCCAGAATCGACACAGCGGACCCCTTGGCCATCATGCCCGAAAGCGAACAGCAGGCGATCCAGGCGCGGATCGACGAATTGACGCAACTGCAACACAGCGATCCGACCAAGTACACTAGCCAAGCTGTGCAAGATGAGCTTCAGGGGCTGTACCAAAAGAAAGCCGGCACTAGGCCGGTTGTTGGCACCGCGGGACGCACCCGCTAAGATTTCGCCGTACTTGCTCGAATTGAACTTAGGCCGCTCTTGACGGGCGGCCGTTTCTTTTGCTAGGTGAAAATACCTTGCTGGGGCGGCCTCCGTCTCACCTAGGGGACACGAAGCGTCAAAGTGTCTACCGCTGATGGCCAAGGCTTCCGACAGGGGGCCGACGTTTGAAGCTCCGGGCGCAGCCGACGTTGCGACACGTTAAGAACGCAACGCATGGAGTGCGCCGATATGTCTCTTTCAATCGACCAATCTTTCGTCGACCAGTTCGAGCGTGAAGTGCATGAAGCCTATCAGCGGCGCGGTTCGCTGATTCGCGGCACCACTCGCACGCAGAACAATGTCGTGGGACAGTCGACGACGTGGCAGAAGACCGGCAAGGGTCAGGCTACGACCAAGTCCCGCAACGGCACCATCTCGCCCATGAACGTCAGCCACACTCCGGTACCTGTGATCCTGGAGGACTATTACGCTGGCGATTGGGTCGACAAGCTCGACGAACTGAAGGTCAAGCACGACGAGCGCATGGTTCTCGCCAATGCCGGTGCGTGGGCCCTCGGCCGGAAGACTGACGAGCAGTTGACCGACGAGATGAACACCAGCACCACCACCATCGGCGCGGGCACCACGCTGATCACCAGGAACATCTTCTTGGAGACCGTGGAAGCGCTCGACGACAACGACGTCCCCGACGACGGTGACCGCTATGGCCTGCTGACCCCGCGGCAGTGGGCGACGGCGATGACCATCTCGGAGTTCGTCAACGCCGATTTCATCGGTGCTCACAGCAACCCGGCCTTGGCCCCGTTCGCCAACGGCATGCAGAATCGTGACTGGCTCGGCGTCAAATGGCTGAAGCACACGGGTCTGCCGGCGAAAGGCACGAGCGGCGCTCGCGGCTTCGCCTACCATCGGACGTCGATGGGTCACGCAATCGGTGCGGACATCACCACCGACATCACCTGGCACGGCGATCGTGCATCGCACTTCGTCAACCACATGATGTCGATGAATGCCACGCTGATCGACGAACTCGGCTGCGTGATCATCCAGACCGACGACACCCTCAACCTGCCGTAAGGCGGTCGAGCACAACTCGCAACTGAAGGGAGCCTAGTGATATGGCTTATGTCGACGCAAAAATGCGGGGTGTGGATGCGGACCCGCCCGGCGAACAGCTTTTCAAGTACGACGCTGGTGCTGATGCCATCGCAGCCGTGATCGCGGCGGATTACTTCCTGCCGGCCTATGCGTCCAAGACGCTTCGGGCGGGCGACGTGATCATCGCCAAGAGCAGCAACAACGGCGCGGTCGACGTGCTGATCGTCAACGTGGCGACGGCGACGAACGTGACGGTGGTCAACGGCACCTAACCCGCGATCTATTGAAAATTCCTCTCCTATACAGGGCCCCTTCTCAGGGGCCCTTTCTTTCTGGCAGTATGCCGGCACAACATGGAGAGTAGTCATGACCGTCACGCGTCTTCCGATCCGCGCTGTTCCCAACAAGCTGAAGCTCTGGCACAACAACGGTGGCTTCACCGTCTGGAGCTACGACGTTCGCAACCACCCGATGGAGATGATCGCGCATCCGCAATATTTTGCGCCGATGGCGCGCGAGTTGAGCGAAGACGACTTCATCTTCGTGTCGACCCATTGGGAAAATCGAAGGTGGACCCAAAGCTTTGCCGTCGTCAGCGTCGAGCAAGGCAAGGTCGTGCTGGCGCCAAATGCGTCACCATTCGAGCACACGTCCGAACCGATCTACGACATCGAGAAAGGCGATCATGGCAAGTTCAATGTCGTGAATCGCAGCGGCGTGGTGGTTCGGCAAAACATCACCAAGACTCTGGCCGAGCAACTGATCTCGAAGAATATCCGGCTGGAGGATGACGCCGCTTAGGAGACAGGCCCATGGTCGCCGACGTCGACATCTGCAATCTCGCCCTACAGCACGTCAAGGGCACTCGGATCACCAGTCTTGGTCAGGGCTCTGACTCGGCCAATGCCTGTCTCGCCATCTACGAGACGCGACGCGATGATCTGATGTCGATGGTTCTCTGGAAGTTTGCCATGGCTTACTTCAAGTGCCCGCGTCTGGCTGAAGAGCCGCTGGTCGGCTTCAAGTACGCCTATCGATTGCCGACCGACTTCATCCGGCTGGCCAACGTCTACACCGATGAGCGAGCGCTGCGAAATACCAATCGCTACAAGCTCGAAGGCAAGAAGGTTCTGTCGGACTACGATGACGTCTGGGTCCGCTACGTGCGGCGGATCGTCGACCCTAACGACATGCCCGAGTGGTGGCGCAACCTGCTGGCCGAGTACATGGCGATCCTGCTGTCGATCAGCGTGCGCTCAAATCGGACCCTGTCGGAATACTGGTCAGGCGAGTTTCGCAAGTCGCTTCGACGATGTCGCAGCATCGATTCTATGCAGGACATGCCCGAGCAGTTTCCGGAAAGCTCGTGGGACCGGGTCCGCGGCGGCACTCATGGCGGCACATGGGGTGGCGGGCGCTGGTAGATGGTCAAGGTCAATCCACTTATCGAGTCGCTCAATGCCGGTGAATTCGGCCCGGACATGGAAAACCGGGTCGAGTTCAACAAGTACCGGGTCGGTGGATCTCGCGTTGAAAACTTGATGGTGCTGGCGCAGGGCGGCATCACGCGCCGGCCGGGCACCGAATACATTGGGCCGATCAAAGACGAAGCCGTGCGCGGTCGACTCAAGCCCTTCGTCTTCGCTGTCGGTCAGGCCTTTGCGCTGGAGATGGCCGACTTCGCGTTTCGCTTCTACACCGAGCGCATTCAGATCTCTGTCGGCGCAACCAGCACGGCCATCGTCAACGGCACCTTCGCGACGGACATCAACAACTGGACCGATCAGTCAGGCGCGGGCGGGACCATTTCTTGGAACTCGCAATCTCAATGGATGGACTTGAACAGCAGCACGGCGAGCGGCATAGCTCGTGCCGAGCAACAGATCACTGTCGCGCCGGGCGATATCAACACCGAGTTGGTCTTGGCCGTGACCGTGTACGGCCTGCCGGGCGACAAGGTGCGCTGTTTGGTGGGCACGACCAGCGGGGCCGGCGACGTCTTTGATCGCGAGCTACTGGCGGGCGGGCACCTGGTTTCCTTCACACCGCCGCAGGCGAGCATCTTCCTGACCTTTGAGAACGAAGCGACGCCGGCAGCGGGCACGATCACTGTCGGCATCGATGACATTCGCATTCTCAACAATGAGCCGATCGAAGTGGCGTCGCCTTGGGCGATCAGCGAAGTCTATGACGTCTTCTCGGTTCAGTCGGCCGACATCCTCTATCTTTTCTCGAACCTGGCGCCCTACAAGCTTGAGCGGCGCGGCGTCACCAACTGGTCGCTGGTTGCCGTCGATTGGGAAGACGGCCCGTACCTGGCCGAGAACACCACGCCGACCACGATGACCATTGCCAGCAACGTGCTTGGCACCGTCACAACGGCGACCGCTTCCGCTGTCGAAAACATCAACGACGGACAGGGTTTCCAGTCGACCGACATCGGCCGTCTGCTGCGATACAAGAGCGGGACGAATCCAGATTGGGGCTATGGCCAGATCCGCGCGGTCAACTCGCCGACCGAAGTCGACATCCTGATCAAGCGCGTGTCCGCCGCCGGCACTGCCAACACCGCTTGGCGGCTTGGCGCCTGGTCAAACACGACCGGCTATCCCAGAGCGCAGCCGACCTTCTGGGAACAGCGGATGGTCACCGCCAACACGCGCGAGCAACCGCAGACATTTTGGACAACGCAGACGGCCGACATCGAGAACATGCGGCCCGACAGCTTCAACAACAATCTGATCGAAACCCAGGATGACGATGGCATCGTCTACACAATCGCTGGCGACCAGGTCGATGAGATCAAGTGGTTTGCGGTCAGCCGGCAGCTTGCGGTCGGAACCATTGGCGGCGAGTGGACCGTAACCAGCGACGGCCCGGTTCTGACGCCAAGCGATGTCGAGGCGCAAGCGCAGACGTCGCACAAGTCGGCGCCGGTCGCGCCCGTCCGCGTCGGCAACCTGATCGTCTTCCTACAGCTTGGCCGCCGGAAGCTTCGCGAGTTTGGATTTGTCTTCGAAGTGGACAGCTTCCGAGCGCCGGATCTCACCATCTTGGCAAGCCATGTCAGCTTCTCGGGCATCGTCGAGATGACCTATCAGGAAGAGCCTTACACGTCGATCTATACGGTTCGCGCGGACGGTCAGCTTGCAACGCTGAACTTCCGCCGCGAGGAAGATATCTTCGGCTGGGGCCGGCATGTGCTGGGCGGCAATCTGAACGGCGGCCATGCGGAAGTTGAAAGCGCGATCTCGATTCCGGGCGACGCTGCGGTGAACACCGAAGAGATCGACGAAGTCTGGTGCATCGTCAAGCGCACGATCAACGGTCAGACGCGGCGGTATATCGAGGCCTTCACCGTTCCCTTCTTGCAGCGCGCACCGAACCCAAACGAGTACGACACCAAGGCAGAGTTCCAGGCCGACTTGCTCGAAGCGCAGAAAGACGCCTGGTATGTCGACGCTGGGCTCAAGGGCGTGTTCGATCCGCCGGTCACGACGGTCAGCGGCCTAGACCATCTCGAAGGCGAATCGCTGGCCGTGCTGGCAGACGGTGCCGTGCTGTCGGATCTAGTGGTCTGCGAGAATGGCTGCATCGAGTTGCCGACACCGGCCTCAACCGTGATCGCCGGCCTGCCATATCGACATACCTACAAGAGCTTGAAGCTGGCGGCGGGCGGCCAGTCGGGCTCGGCGGTCGGCAAGACCAAGGGCGTGCATGCCGTGACCTTCGTCCTCCTGCATTCTCAGAATGTGGCGCAGGGACCCGATCTGGACAGCCAGGTCTTGGTGCCGATCCGCACGGTCGAAGATCCGATGGATACGGCGGTTCCGCTGTTCACCGGAGAGACGCGCATCGAGTTCTCGGGCGACTTCGTCAAGGACCCGCGCATCTTCATCACTGGTGACAAGCCCCTGCCGTTCACGTTGCTGGGCATGGCGCCCGAGATGTATACGGAGGACGCGCTGTGATCGAAGTCGTGCCCTTCGAAGCTTCGATGTTTGAAACGCTGGAGCTTGGCGACATCGACCGGCAGAACACGCAAAGCTTGAACATGCAAGACTTAGTCTATAAGGCCCACAGGACTACGATGGCCGCGGTCAAGGATGGTCGATGCCTTGGCTTCGCGGGACTGGCGCGAGTAGGCGATGAGATTCACGGGTGGCTGATTGGCAGCGACGAACTGCGACAACATTCGATGTTTCTCCATCGCACGATCAAGAGAGAATTGGACTATCTTCAATCGCAGTTGCAGCAGACGATTGTCGTTGTGGTAGCCGGCAACCAGTGGCGTGCGCGAAAATGGGTTGAGCGCTTAGGCTTCAAGGAAGATGGGTTCGCGCTCGGCGGAACAAGGTTCAGAAGGCTATGGCAGTCGTCACCGGAACAGCCGTCGCAGCAGGTGCCAAGACGGCGCTCAGCACCAGCCAAATCATCGCTATTGGAGCCGGCGTCACCGCCGCAGCCGGTGCAGCCCTAACCGCTGTCTCCGCAGCGAACCAGGCTGACTACAACGCCCGGCAAGCCGACATCGATGCCGAGCTTGCGCTCAAGCAATCCAGCCGAGAAGAGACCGACTTCCGCCGCCGGCAGGCTCGATTGCTGGCCTCGAAGCGAGCCCGAGCCGGCGCGACAGGGATGATCCCAACCGAGGGATCGTCTCTGCTGATCGATCAGGACATCGCCTCTGAGACCGAGATCGGTGCTAGGCGCATTCGTGAGGGCGGCAGCATCGACGCGACGCAGCTTCGAAACGAGCGAGATCTTTTCCGAAACCAGAAGGAGGCGGCCCAGATCAGCGGCGTCTTTGAGAGTGGCGCTTCTCTTCTCCGGCCAGCCGCGGTGGCGTGGGGCTGATGGTACAGGTTCCCGACAGGCGCAGCGTTGAACAGGTCGGCCTAAGCCGCAGGCGTGGTCCGCGCGCGAGCTTGAGCCAGATGGGCGGCACGGTTGGTCGCTCGGTCCAGGATGTTGGGACGGGCCTCCGCGAGGCTGAGAACATCGTCCGGCGGCGTGAGCTTGAGCGCGAGGCCGAGAACGAACGGAAGCGCGCACGCCTCGACGCCGCACGTCGAAACCTGGAGCTACGCCGAGCCGAGAACGATATTCGCGCCGCCGGCAACGACATCCTCGCTCGACGGAAGCGGCAGGCCGGACCCAAGCCTTCCGGTTTTACCCAGGAATTCGAGACCGACTTCGATGCTGCTGCACAAGAGTTGCTGGGGAGTCGCGCCTTCAACGAAGAAGACGTCCTGCGCGCGGACGCCATGGTCGAGAACTTGCGCCGGCAGTTCCGGAACCAGGCATCGATCTTCGAGCACAACGCGGTGGTCGAGGGGCTTGCCGGCGACGTCGACGAAAGCCTGACCGGATTGGCGCTGAGCGTGTTCAACAACCCGGCCGACTTCGCCGATTCGATGGAAGCCGGCAACGCCATGATCACCGAAGCCGCAGCCGAAGGGGTCTTGACCCCCGAGGGGGCCCGGGAGGCAAAGCACGGATTCGAGCAGAACATGGCGATCCAGGCGCTGCGCGGTCTGGAAAATCCTGGCGACGCGCTCCGGCTGCTGAAGGCCGGCGAGTTCGACGACGCGATCCGCGATCCCAACGTCAAGAAGCGCTTGATGAATGAGCTTGAGATCGACGACCGCAAGATGTCGACGGCCGATCGGGTGGCGTTGAATGAAGCGGTGGTCAGCGCCAACAAGGCGGCTGCGCTCGAAGCGGCTGGCATCCAGGTCGCCGACTTCGACACGGTCGTTGCGGAAGTCGAGGCCTTCCCGGACAACGCGCGAGCGCAGACAGCCTTGGCCAGCTTGCAGGAGGCGCGCGACACAGGGCTGGAAATCCGCGAGTTCATGACCAGCAACGACCTGGCCGGGCAGCGTTCGGAGATCCTGACCAAGACGCAGCAGGCCGGCACCGGGCAGCTTACGACAGACGAAGCGGTCAAGCTGGGCGGGATGGCCAAGGCTCACGACGCGATCGTGCGCGGGCTTCAGGACAAGCCCTTCGAGACAGCGGCGCAGTGGGGCATCATCGACCCGCCGTCGCCGATCAGCTTCAAAGATCCGAACAGCATGATCATCCGCGACCAGCAGGCGCAGCAGATCCAGGCGGCCTGGGGTGTGCGGGTGTCACCACTTGAGCGAGGGGAGATCGACTCACTTGAAGCGGCACTGGTTGGTCAGGACGCGCCGGTTGTGGCGGCTTTGCTGTCCAATCTTCGCGAAGGCTTCGGGCAGGACGGCGTGTCAGACATCGCCGGGCAAATGCGCAATGTCCATGGCGCCCTATCCATCGCGCTCTTGCACAGCGCCTCTTCCCCGCAAGCGGCTTCGCAGATCGTCGACGGGATCTCCCTGATCGAAAACAACACCGACATGAAGCCGACCAAGACCGATCGCGAAGTGTTGCTCGCCGAGCACTACGGCAATCTCTTTGAGGCCTTGAGCGACGTCCGGTCACCGATGATCGACGCGGCCGACGCGGTCTATGTGAAGCAGGCGATCCGACAGGGCGCGACCAGCTTTGACCCGGGCCTCTATGAGGACGCGCTCCGGCTGGTGGCCGGCGGTCGGCTGATGAGCGACGGATCGATCGAAGGCGGTCCCTTCCAGTTCCGCGGCCAGACGATCTTCCCGGTCGACTTCGGCGCGACCCGCGAGGACACCATCAACGCTTTCCTGTCGCTGCGCAGCGATGACCTGGAGACCTTCGGCAGTGGCATCCCGGTCGACACGCAAAACCGGGTCATCTCGGCGGCCGACATGGTGAGCCATGGCGAACTGGTCGCGGTCGGGATCGGCAAGTACCTGGTGCGGCTGGGCAACGGTTTCGTCATGCAGCGCGGCGCGACCGGGCCCGACAACAAGTATGTCCTGGATCTCCTGGAGTTCCGGAACCAGCGGCCACAGCAGATCACGACCCGCAGCGAAGTGGACTTCATCGGCAATGTCGAATTTTGATTTCGGAGATCAGTCAATCCGGCGGGCCAGCATGCGGGCTGGACCCGGGACGCTGGGCACGCCGACAGGGTTTGGCGAGAACGTCCGGGCATCGGCGGCATCCACTTTCGCGGCCGATCTGTCGATCTCGGAGCACGTCGCCATGACGGCCGAGTACGACACGCTGATCGATGAGATCTTCAATCAGACGGGCCGGCGGCTTGAGAACCCGATGGAACCGGCGATCAGCATGGTCGACGTCGAGGCAGGAATCGACACGCCGCTGGAGAGCGAGCGCCTGGAGAACTTCGCAGCGGCGGCCGAGAAGCTAGGCATCCAGGGGGCTGCGACGTCTGAAGTCCGCGAGCGCGTTGCCAAGCGCATCCGCGAGACGGTCCAGGAATCGGCCGAGATCTCACAGCGCGCCACGTTCTTCGGCCAGGTCGGTGGCTTCGCCGGCAGCATGGCAGCAACCATCGCGGACCCGCCGATCGCCATGTCCATGCTGGTCGGGGCGCCCATGTCCGCCGGCATCCTGCGCACTGCGCTGATCGAAGGCGTTGCCGGCGCGGCGTCAGAGGCCATCATCCAACCGCAGGTCCAAGGCTTCCGAGCGGAAGTCGGGCTCGATGCCGGCGTCACCGAGGCTTTGGCAAGGATCGGCATGGCCGGCCTGGGTGGCGCCGTCTTCGGGGGCGGGCTCAAGGCGCTGGGCAGGGGGACAAGTTTCCTAGTCGAGAAGGCCAGGGCCAATGCCAGGGCCGATCAGTCGGCCATCGACGCTTGGCGATACTCCGAGCGGGTGGCCAATGCGGAGGACAGCACGCCGTTTTTCGACAGCCGGCTGGCCGACCGGGAGCACCTAGAGCGTCTAAACATAGCCGAGACCACGCTGCGGGACGGCGACATAAGCGCCAAGATGCAGCGGCCCCTATCGGTACTGAACCCAGAAGTGCGCTTCCAGCGCCTCTCCAGGGACGCTGTGCAGGCTGTTTCGGAGGAACAACCGCTCGCCGGCCCGGCCTTCGAGGCGATGCAGCGGCTGCGCGAGGACATCCTGAAGGACGAATTTGCAGAAGAAGCACTGCGCGCCAAGAAGTTCACGGCCCAGGCATTGCTCGATCAGCCGGCGCTTGGCGAGATGCTGAAGCTGGCCAGCAAGGCGCTGAAGCGGCCCCGGGGTGCGCGCTCGCTGACCGACTTCATGCGGACGGTTGGCGGCCTGAAAGATCCCAAGGGCGAACTCAAGGCGCTGGGGATCACCGGCCGGACCAGGCCCGGGGCGATCAACCGGCAGACTGGCAGAGACCTGGACACCTTCGGCGAACTGGCGGCCGAGGCCGGCTACTTTCTGGAACGGCCGAGCGTGCCCGAGCTTCTGGACGCGCTGGGCGAAGACTTCCGCGGCACCAAGAAGCGCTTCGCCACGCAGGAAGAGGCGCAGGAGATCCTGGATTTCGATGCGCAGCAGCAGGGACAGCGCGAGATCCAGCGGCTGCTTGACGATCTCGGGATCGACCCGCGCCGGGTAAACGAGCGCGACCTTCGCCTAGCCTTGGATGAGTTCGTCAAGACCCCGGTCATGCGGCGGGCGCCCGAGGAAGGCGCCATGATCAACGAAGAG
>JAAUYK010140156.1_pt1 | contig 27865 bp, 19 predicted proteins | sample 7278021 | NCBI WGS metagenome assembly JAAUYK01 (sample SAMN14350223, study PRJNA611818) | marine sediment metagenome | isolation source: surface marine sediment (1.8m) | place: French Polynesia: Moorea | collected 2018-08
GACAACTTTCTCCGCCATCGAAACATTTCCCTGGGTATCGGCAAATCGCAGTTTCACAGGGCTTTCTTTTATTCCGCCGGACTGGTTAATGGTCTCTGCGGCCAATTCTAGAGAATTTTTCATGATCCGGCCGAATTCTTGTAGGTCGCCCGATAGCGGCAGCGGCGCCCCGATGACCACCGCCTCGGTGGAGGCCACACCGGCGCACGGCCATCCGATCAGTGTGCAAATCACCCAAAAAAGAGCGAAACCATATTTTAATGTGTTTGTCATCTTTGGTTCATTTCCATTATGCCATGCAGCATATTAGGGCCTGAATGTTGAAAGGTATGCAGGCTTCCAGAAGCAAAGCAGTCAAAAAAAACGATGGTTAACTATTTTGCGGTCCCCATCTGTTTGGCCCATTCGGGAAATACATTGGGATCGATATCAAAAATGGCCGGCCCGACAAAATATAAAAGGGTGATCAAAATGATGCCGATAATATTAATTAAAATGCCGGTTTTGGCCATATCCGCAATTTTGATCCGCCCGCTACCGAAAACAATCGCGTTGGGTGGTGTGGCAATGGGCATCATAAAGGCACAGGAGGCTGAAAGGGTGGCTGGGATCATAAGCAGCAGCGGATTAAGTTGATTTTGAACCCCGACCGAAGCCAGGATCGGCAGAATCATCTGGGTGGTGGCGGTATTGGATGTCACTTCCGTCAAAAAGGTCATAGTAAAGCAGATAATAAACACCATAACGATGGGATGCAGCTGCCCGATACCCGCAAAGTTTTCACCGATCAATGTGGCCAGCCCGGTGGTCTGAAAACCCTTGGCCATGGCAAAACCACCGCCGAAAAGGATAACGATGCCCCAGGGCATTTTATCGACAACATCCTCCCCCCCCATAAGGGTGGGTGAATCGGCACCCAGGCTGCGCGTGGGGATAAAAAACATCAGCATGGCCATAAACAGCGCCACGGTGCCGTCGTCGATCAGTTTCGGATACGGAATCAGGTTCGACCATCCGGGAATAGAAACAAATCCCAGGACCAGGTCTTTCCGGAAAACCCACAATACGGCGGTCAGGGCAAAGATCACTAGCACAATCCGCTCTTCATAGCTCATGGGTCCCAGGGCTTTATACTCCTTCTCCACGATGGATTGATCTATGGTCACATGTGCCGGAACCCGGTAAAGGATTTTAGTAAGAAACCACCAGATAATAACCAGAAAAACCACTGACAGGGGCAGTGCCAGGAAAAACCAGCTCCCAAAAGCGATCGGTTTGGCGGTGGGAAAAGTGATCGAGAAAATCCTGGCAAAGGCCAGGTTGGGGGGCGTTCCCACAAGGGTGGCCATTCCTCCCACCGAGCATGCATAGGCGATGCCCAGCAGCAAACCCAGGCTCAGTTTATGGGTTTCTTCCCTGCCGAATTCGGTCTCCATCTGCGATATGATGGCCATGCCGATGGGCAGCATCATAATGGCCGTGGCAGTATTGGATATCCACATGGACAAGAAGGCCGCGGCTACCATGAAACCTAAAACGATTCGGGAGGGTCCGCTTCCGATGGTGCGGATGATATGCAACGCGATGCGCTTGTGAAGCTTCCATTTCTCCATGGTCAGGGCGATTATGAAGCCACCCATAAAAAGGAAAATCGTGCTATTGACATAAATGGGCGCCGTGGCTTTGGTGCTCAATATGCCCAGCAGCGGATAAAGCATCAGAGGCAGCAAGGCGGTGGCAAACAGCGGAATGGCGTCGGTAATCCACCAGACGGCCATCAGAACCGCGACCGCCGCCATGCGCGTGACGATCGGTTTGCCCGGCTCCAAATCAACAAACAATATAACAAGAAGAAACAGGACAGGCCCCAGAAATATACCAATTTTTTGGGACAAACTTTTGCCAATTTCTTCGGTTGCATCAGCCATTGCCCTGTTCTCCTATTTTTTCTTACATAAACCTACCTGAATCAGAGGGCGCTACTTGCATTATCAAATTTATTAATAAATGATTATGCATATGATGGATATTGCGGTTCAAACATCTGCGATTGAATAAACGCCTTTATATCATCCGGCCGTTCAACGCGGGCCAGTCCTTCTTCAAACGCCAGCTCAGCCACAGCCACAGCAATATGCAACGAAATCTGACGAATGGTATTCAATGGCGGGTATAGGCGCCCGGTTTCAAAATCAGCCTCAGATACTTGCTCGGCCAGTGTCTCGGCCGCGGCCAGAAACATGCCTTCGGTCACATGTTTGGCTTGACTGGCAATGACGCCTAACCCCACTCCTGGAAAGATATACGCATTGTTGCCCTGTCCGGGTGTAAAGGTCTTTCCGTCGATGGTGACCGGGTCAAATGGACTGCCGCTGGAAAACAGGCAGCGGCCCTCGGTCCAGGTATACGCCTCGTTGGCCGTACATTCTGCCTTGATGGTGGGGTTGGAAAGCGCAAAGATAATCGGCTGTTCATTGATCGCCGCCATGGTTTGCAGCACCTGTTTATCAAACTTGCCGGCCTGGCCCGATACGCCGATGATTACCGTGGGTTTGAGTGCCTGCACGGCTGACAGGAAATCCGGAACCGGTGCATGATCATGGGCAAAGGGTATTTTGTGGTCCGCCAGATTTTCACGGCTTTGAACCACCAGTCCTTTGGAATCCACAAACCAGCAGCGCTGATGCGCGTTATCCGCCGACATGCCGATTTTTACTAAGGCGGATACAATCAACTCACCGATGCCGGTCCCGGCTTCACCCGCTCCTAGAAATAAAAAGGTCTGATCTTGCAGTTTACGGTTGGTGAGCCGCATGGCCGCTGACAAACCGGCCAGGCTCACGCAGGCGGTTCCCTGGATATCATCATTGAAAGTACACACCCGGTTACGGTAATTTTCCAGCAACCGGAAAGCATTCAGATTGCCAAAATCTTCAAACTGAATCAAAGCCTTGGGAAATACTTCCTGCACCGCCATGACAAATTCTTCGATAATCGCATCATAGGCCTTGCCCCGAATGCGTTCCTGTTTGAGCCCGATGTAGTACGGGTCATTGATGAACTCGGCATTATTGGTGCCCACGTCGATCATTACCGGCAAACATTGATGAAAGGGGATGCCGGCGCCGGCCGCATAAAGGCATAGTTTGCCCACAGGAATTCCCATTCCAGAGGTCCCCAGATCCCCCAAACCCAGAATCCGTTCGCCGTCGGTAACCACGATGACCCGGACGTCTTTGCCGGGCCATTGCCGCAGCAGTTCAGCAAAGCGTCCTTTTTCATGCGCCGCCAAAAACACCCCCTGGGGCCGACGAAAGATGAAGGAGTACTGCTGGCAGGCCTCGCCTACCGTGGGGGTATAAATGATGGGCATCATTTCTTCCAGATGATTGACCAGCACGCGATTGAACAAGGTCAAATTTTGATCCAGCAAGGACATCAGAAAAATGTATTTTGCAAGGTTCGTCGATTTTTGGTGATAATTATCCATGACACGGACTTCCTGCTCCTCGATGGTGCTGACCATCGGTGGCAAGAGCCCGTCAATCCCCAAAGCAATTCTTTCGGCATTGGTAAAGGCCATTCCTTTATTGTACAGATTGTCATTTAAAATCTCTTGACCGGTAAGTCCTTTGGGTATGGTGATGTTTCCCATTTTACCCTCCTTGTGTTATAGGGCTGTCAATTTTTTATGGCAAAATTGATTTTGAATTAGCGTACGCAAACCCAATGGTGGCGGCGCAGTAATTATCCAAAATCTTAATGATCCTTAACAGAAATACGCCGGTTGCGGCCAAAGGAATTATGACGCGCAAGCCATGGATGAGTTAACACCGTTTGTTGGCACAGGTGTAATATTCTGCATGCCGGTTGCCGGCTCTCAACGCACACACGCTATCCTCATTGGGTTTACACCAACATAGTAGTTATATAGAACTCATTTAAAAAATAGTAGATCGCGTTCAAGAGCAAGGCGTAAGCCGACGCCAAAGCGCAGCATACAAGAGGTGTGTATGCCGGTTCGCGGAAAAAGGTCCCCGGTTCTGCCAAACGAGGCTCACAACAAAGCTATTGGGCGTTAGATGCTTTTTTAAGGTAATTTCTAATTTAATTTTCAAAGAACGGTTTACGAATCCTACAATTACGATTTTCAGGAAAGATTACCCCACTGTTGTAAAAGCTGGGGGGCTTCTGAATCAAGGCGACTAAGGGTGACGTCATAGCTCTTTACTTCGAGCCCGCAGCAACGCAGAATCTGAAGTTCTCCGGCTTTCCCTCCGGGTAAACAACATGGTAATATCGATCCAATCCTTTCAATTCACCAATGGGAATATTCACAATTTAGTGTTTTGCTATCCTATCTGTAATAGTCGCCTGACATTATCTACTCTTTGCCAAGTTGTTTATGCAGCTAAGGGATTATTTAGATGGTAATCTATATGTCAGGTTAGGCCAAACTGCCAAGCCTTCAGCGGCGTGAACCACAGCGCCACTTTCCAAATTGATGGCAACCGCCCCTAGCGATGATCGAATCACCAGGTCGCTGGAGCCTTTAATACCCTTAAATGGGCCTTCGCCTCCAGTGAGTTTAAACTTTCCCTCACAGCCATCCATGTCGCCCTTGCAGGTAAACTCCGCATACACGGTATTTCCCCCGGACTCGGAGACCATGCAGCGACCATGTGCGATGGTCTGACCATTTGCGGCGTTGAGTTCCTGGGTTGCCGGACAAACAAACGCGGCCGCATCCAGCTCGCCTTTGCCGTCTTCGATGTACATGATGCCTTGAAAGGTTCCCAGAAACTGTAATAATTGGGGCCCGAATTTATAAACCCGGCCGGCCGCTTCCCAGGGCGCCACAATTTTCAATTTGACTTCCTTGGCTTCCAGGGTGGCGGTCATTCCGGCCATGATTATCATGAGGAGTAATCCTTGAAAAACTTTTTGTAACAGCTGCATAGTTTCCTCCTTATCTAATGGTTCTCAGGTTGTTTCCAAAACCTCTTCGAGTTTGGACATAAGCTCTGCATTTTTATAGGGCTTAGTAATATAATCGTCCGCACCCACTGCCATCCCTTTGGCGATATCCACCTGCCGGCCTTTGGCGGTCAAAAATATCATTTTGACGTTTCGATAATCGGGGTTCAACCGCACAATCTCGCAAACTTCATATCCGTCAATACCCGGAAGCATGATATCCAACAGCACAAGATCAGGTTTGTATTGATAAATAAGCTCAAGTGCATCGTCACCCCGTTCAGCGATCAAAACATTATATCCTTGCTGCTCCATTAAAAACTGGATGGGCACAACAATATTTGGCTCATCGTCTACGATTAAAATCTGTTTGGCCATAAAGGTTCACATCGGCTTTAAGTCGAATCCCGTAAGCGGTTGCTTCACCATCGGTAAAATCCGGGGCCTTGTGATGTTATTGTGTCGATCAGAATGTGGAAAATCGCAAAAATTTCAAAAAAATATTCGATCTAAACTAGAAATGAACATTGCCCTAATGGCTGTTTCTAAAGGACAATATGATACTTTTGCACTAAATTTAGGATAAACAAGGGTCGTTTAGGGTGAAATGATTTCCACTGATACTCTCTGTTGGACGTGTGAGGTTTAATTTTCCCAAATGACCGCAGGTCGATACTTTCACCACCGGAGCCCAAAACATTTAGGGTGTTCAGGCTGGGCCACAGGTCGTGATGCATCATATCTCTAATCCGCGTTGGTCGCGACTGCTTTTTTCTGAGCCTCGACGAAATGGGGCGAAATTGCCCCCGCGAGTAAGAGCTGCAGCGGGTGATAGCACATGAGAGGCAGAATAATGAGTCCGTGCATAATTGATACTTCTCCATGGTAGTGCGCAAATATTACTGATGCCATGGGTACGCCCGCCGCGAGGGTCTTTTGGGAGCCACAGAAGAAAATAGCGATCTGTTCCGATCGGTTTTTCGCAGCGATTGGTGAAGTAAGCCAGACGAAAGCAGACAAAGCAATTAGGTACATCATCGTGATTGCCAGTGTAACACCAATTTCTAGCAGACCAACTTCCATCCAAATGCCGTTTTTGACACTGTTGCAAAAAGCGGCATAGACCACAAACAAGATAAAGCTATTGCTTAAACTTTTAAACTGCTTCTTGGAGTTTTGCATCCAGTCGCGAACAAAAGGTCGTATCAATTGACCGAGGATGATTGGGAGAAAGACAAAGAGGGAAAGCTTGGCTATCAGAGTGCCCAGCGCTATGGACTCGCCTGCAGAGATGTCCAAGAGGCGTGTGCAAAGCAATGGCGTAATGAACACGCCCAATAGGTTTGAAAGGGTTGTTGAAAATAGCGCGGACGAACTATCCCCATCACTGTTGCCTGTCATGACGATAGCTGAGGAAATCGTGGTCGGTAATACAGCCAGGTAAATGAAGCCGGAGCTTATCCCTGGGTGTATCCAATCTCCTACGAACGCAAGAAGCCCCATCATAAGGAAGGGCGCTGCGACAAAGATGCTTATTTGACAGAAAATATGCAACCTGAGCTTTGCGGCGCTCTTTGCGATTTGGCGAGTGGGAAAGGAAAGCCCTTGGATGAGAAATATGAGCGCAACAGCAATTTTTGTACTTATTTCTGTCTTAAGCGGACCCCCCTTGATGCCAAGGTCGGGAATTGCAATGGCTGCTAAGACCGCTCCTATGATAGCAAAAGTAAAGCTCTGGCTTTTATAAAATTGCGTGCGTAGCATTTTCCTCGACAGTAAAATGAAAATACCTGTAGCAAGCGAGACTGAAATTGCGATTTAAAGTTAAGAAGTTACTTTTTCAAAAAGCGGATGAATCAAAAGTGATCCATTGCCGAATGCATCGGGATGCGGTCATTTGGTAAAATTGAAGAAGGGCAGGCCTGTGTTTGTGACCTGTTGGCGATCAAATCTGGAACGCATGTCCGTCATCTGCTCTCTGACCTCTGTCATCGGAAACCTGAAACCCGGTTATGCCTGAGACTTGGCGCTTGAATCCTACCGTTAAATGTTATTATCATCCGATTGCTCCTGCCGGAGTGGTCCGCGGCCAAAACCTTTGGTGCCGGAAAAGCTTTCTACGGCGGTACTGTGTGCCTGCGCCAGCGCTCATGGTAGGGTGTAAACCAAGGTGGCCCGACTGCCAAGCCTTCAGCGGCGTGAGCCACAGCGCCACTTTCCAAATTGATGGCAACCACTTTTATGCCTGTGATGGCTAAAGGCGCAACACGCTAGTTATTTAACAGGCAATCTTCACCCTGTTTTATTAATGGCGGCATTACTAACCTAAGCGTCCAAGGTTTCATCGCTCAATGAAAGTCACTGCGCCAGGTTTAAACACCCTTAACCCCTTAAGTGCCCTGAAAAATGCACATTCAGACGCACCAAGACCTTTTTAAATGGTCCGATCTTCTGCGGGCAGAGTGGGATTTTTCGGGATGGGGTGCGGACGCCCTTCTGTGTCAATGGACACATACTTGAATATCCCTTCGGTGACGATGTGCCGTTCTTCCGCGAATTCCTCGGTAAGGTCTTTGGCCCACACCTCAAGTTTGATTTCCATGGAGGTGTTGCCAAGCTTTGCCACTTTGGCATAGACACATATGGTATCACCCACATGAACGGGGTTCACAAAGGTCATTTTGTCGATGGTAACGGTGACCACACGGCTGTGAGCCACTTCCTTGGCCAGCAGCCCTCCCCCGAGGTCCATCTGCGAGAGGATCCAGCCACCAAAGATATCACCGTTGGGATTACAGTCGCGCGGCATAGTTATCGTCCGCATAACGAGCAGGCCGCTCGGCTGCCGGTTCTTCCCCGTGCTATCCATTTTTTCAGTCGCCATAACGCCTCCTTGTTGTCAGATGTTAAACCGGCGCTTGCTCCTGCTCCTCGATCGAAAGATCCCACAGCTTCCAGGAGCCGACACCGGAGGTTAGACGGTTATGCTGTCGCCGTCGCCATTTGCTACTAAAGCCACCGTCAGGCTGCGCACACCCTGAGCGCCATGGATCAATACGCCTTCAATATCCGCCGTGGCAGAAGGACCCGTCATCAGAACCGAATACCGATTATCGGTGTATTCGGGGCGCGCAAATGCATGGTGCAGGTTGCCGACGATATCGGCCGGATCCAGCAGTGCCAGCAAATGTTGGGACAGGTAGCCCAGGGCGCGAACAGAGAGTTGACGTTCACTGAGATAGACCGATCCCGTCTCAGCCACGCCGAACACCGCCCGGACGACGCCCAGGTCGACGTTTTCCAATGTTTTGGGATCCGTCTCGTCGGTGATCGCCCGATTGCCGCTGACCTCCGGCGTGGCGGCGCAGACGACCTTGGCTTCCGGATAGTTTTCGGCCACCCAGGCGTTTAAGTCGGCGCCGGCGGTAAATTCAGCCAGTTTGCCGCCCATGCGTTCCAAGTTGGCCTTGAACAGCTCTAGCAGCGGGGCTTCATCTCGGTCAAACCGCGGCACATCAGGCAAAGACACAGCTTGCGGCTGATTGCGCTTAACGGCATCTAAAATCAAGTCGCGGGTGCTCATTGTTTTCCCTCCCGATTTTTTAGGTACCAGGCGTGAAAGGTCTGGTCCGGCGGCGCCGGTACCTCCCGCTGGCGACCCCATGCGTTCATGCGTGAATATAAAAGAAAACGTGGCAGGTGCTCAATGGCCGCATCGGCCACGTCGATGGTCTTGCGGTATTTCTGAGGGTCGGATAGGATCTTGCCGGCCACCTTCATGGCCGCCTTTTTCACGAATGGCAGCTGGTTGTGCTTGGCCAGAACGCGCCGCCAACCGTAGATTTGCTCGTGGATGTTGATCTTGACCGGGCAGACGTGCGTGCAGCTTCCGTTTAGGGTCGAGGCAAAGGGCAGGCTGCTGTATTTGCGCATATCGTGGGTTGGGTTGAGAATGATGCCGATGGGTCCCGAGTAGACGGCTCCGTAGCTCAAGCCGCCGCTGCGCCGGTAGACCGGGCAGGTGTTCATGCAGGCGCCGCAACGTATGCATTTGAGCGAGTACCAAAACTCCTCCATGCCCAGCCTTTCGGACCGGCCGTTGTCCACCAGTATGATGTGCATCTCACCGCTTTTGCGGGGGGCACGAAAGTGAGAAGTGTATTGGGTAATGGGTGAGCCCAGCGCGCTGCGCGAGAGCAGGCGGATGAAGACCGCCAGGTCATCCAGGCGTGGCACCAGCTTCTCGATGCCCACCGAAGCGATAAAAAGCGGCGGCACGTTGGCGCTCAGATCCGCGTTGCCTTCATTGGTGCAGACCACCACGCCGCCCGTTTCGGCCACCGCAAAATTGCCCCCGGTCATCCCGGCTTCGGCGTCCACGAAAAAGTGGCGTGTTTTTACCCGCATCTGTTCGCTCAGATAGTTCGGGTCATCGTTATCCGGGTCGGTGTCCAGGGTGCGGGCGAACACCTTGGCCACGTCGCCGCGCAGTTTGTGCACCGCCGGCACGACAATGTGGCTCGGTGGCTCGTTATCCAATTGCTGGATGCGCTCCCCCAGATCGGTCTCGATCACCTCGATGCCGCGCCGCTCCAAAAAAGGCCGGAGCTCGCACTCTTCGGTGAGCATCGATTTGCTTTTTACGAGTGTGCGCACCGAGTGGTCGGTCAGCAGGTCATATACGATCCGGTTGTGTTCGGCGGCGTCCAGCGCCCAGTGAACCGTAACACCGTTGGCCTGGGCCTTGGCCTCGAACTGCTCCAGATATTCGGCCAGATGGGTCAGAGTGTGTTCCTTGATCTGCGAGGCCAGGTTGCGCAGCTCTTGAAACTCTGGTATCACAGCGGCTTCGCGGTCGCGTTTCTGGCGTAGGTCCCACAGACGCTGGTCGTGAAAGGCCTCGTTGTCCTTGGCCTCGATGAAATAGGACGATGCCTCGGCATGATGTATTTTTTTCATGAGTTTGCTCCATTCAGGATTTGGGCGATATGGATAAATTTGAGACCGAGCCCTAAACGTTCCGAACAGCCCTGCTGGTGCATCATGCAGGAGCTGTCGGCGGAGACGACGTACTCGGCCCCCGCTTCTTTAAAATCATTAACTTTGTCGTAGCCCATCTTGGCCGATACGGGCTCTTCAAACACGGCGAAGGTGCCCCCGAACCCGCAGCATTCATCAGGTCGGCTGAGTTCGGCGAAGCTGATGCCCTTGACTTTTGAAAGCAGCGCTTTGGGCTTGGAAAACTCGGGCTCGGCCAGCTCGCTCATGGAGGCGTGGCGCAGCCCCCGCAGCGATGAGCAGGAGTTGTGGATACCCACCTTATGCGGAAATTCGGCCCAGGGAAAGTCTTCGACCTTCAGGGTGTCGTGCAAGAATTCTACCAGCTCATAGGTGTTGGACCGCACCTCCTGGACCTCCTGTGTCTGTGGGATGGCGTCGAAGTTGTCGCGCACGTGGTGGGTGCAACTGCCCGAGGGGGTTACGATGTACTCGTAGCCCTTGAAATTCTCCACGAACAGGGCCTCCACTGCCGCCGCGTCAGCCTGATCGCCGCTGTTGGCCATGGGTTGACCGCAGCAGGTTTGCCGCAGCGGATAGTCGACCGCGACCCCCAGCCGCTCCAGCAGCTCAAGGGTGGCGATGCCGACCTCGGGAAAAAACGCGTCGATAAAACAGGGAACAAACAGGGCTGCTTTCATGGGAACCTCCCGCCTTTAAAAGTCAAGCGAATAATATCTTTATATAGTGCTGAGACATATCGGCTTGTTCAGACCTTGTGCACTAAATTTAGGATAAACAAATCAGATTTAGGGTAAAGCCCCTAGCCGCGCCTCACCTATAGCATATGCGCGGCTGCGGGGATCATGCTCATAGAAAGAGGGCCATTACCACGCTCATCAGGGCTGCAATCACACCGTAAATGAACATTGGAACAACGGTTTTCTTAATGATGGCGCCTTCCTGGTTGTAGACGCCCAGGATCATGCACACGGCCACTATGTTGTTGATGCAGACCATATTACCCATAGCCCCACCTACGGACTGCAACGCAAGGATCAGGGTTTTGTTTAGGCCCACGCTTGCGGCAATTGCCTCCTGGATGCCACCAAAAGTCAAGTTGGATACGGTGGCGGAACCTGAAAAAAAAGATCCCACGGCTCCCAGGTAGGCCGCAAAGTACTGCCAGTAAGCACCGGTCACTTCGGCAAAGGTGCGCCCGATGACAGCCGTTAGCGCGTTATCGCCGCCCACCATCCCGAGTTGGACCATAATCAGGGCCCCCACCAGGGTGACCACGGTTTTACGTATACGCCCCAGCGATTCCGTCCATATTTGCCGGGCCACCTTGCCCGAAATGCCGAGCACCGGGATGGAGACCGCATAGATCAGGAAAAAGGGGATCAGGGCCGGTACGAAAAGCGCCTTATACACCCAGGCAACTTTGGTGCCGAAAATCTCGGTGAGCTTGATCACTAGGGCAGCGCTCAGACTGGCAGATCCAAAAGAGCCCAGCTCGATCCCCCAGGTCGGCTCGACGGCACCCATTAACCCCCGAAAAGGCAGCGCCGGAATCCGGGTCACCACCAGAATGGCGATCAGCCCCATAAACGGCGACAGGGCGCGTATCAGGTCGCGAGCCTCGACCGGTGCCTCCACCTGGCCCGTTTCGGATTTTTCTGCGCTCGTCTGCAATCCGATATTCGCCCGGGCCAGCACCACCGATACCGCAAATCCGATGGCCCCGGCCACCAGGGCCGGGAATTCGTTATTGAACTGGGCCAGCAGAACATAGGGCACAACACAGGCCAGGATGCTGAGATAAACGAACACCAGATTGGCGCGGATCTCCCTCCAGGACACCACAAATCGCAGAGCCATAACCGGGATGATGAAAGCCGCTGCAGCATGAATGATCGCCGTTTGCGCCCCGATGGTCAGCAGCTGATCGGCATCAAGACCCAGCTGCCCGAATCCGTACCAGGTCGGTGTGCCCACCGCGCCAAAGGAGACCGGAACCGAATTCATCACCAGGGCCAGCATGGCCACTGGCAGCACTTCGAAGCCCAGTCCCACCAGGATGGGGCCGGCAATGGCCGCCGGGGTGCCGAAACCGCTAGCGCCCTCGATCATGAAGGCGAAAGCCCAACCGATGAGCATCAGCTGGGCCACGCGGTTGCTGCTGACCTGATTGAGCCAGCGGTTGACCACGGCCTGCTGGCCCGATAAATCCATGGTCTTGAACAGGATGATGGCACCCCAGATGATCGAAATGGGGGTGAGCGCTTCCAGCGCACCCTTGACCACGGTGGCGTTCATCAGGTTGGGATCGGATCCGAAATAGACCAGCTTCAAGGCATAGACCATCAAGGCGGCCAGCGGCAGGGCCACGTTGGAGGGCACACTGTTTTTCTTGGTCATCATCCAGATCAAGATTACCAGCGGCAATAATGCCATGAAAAAATCAAGGTAGGTACTCATCTTCTCTCTCCCTTTTCGTCTTGTTACATCGGTGCCATCACTATGTTAGTTTTTGGATGCCAATTATAAGTTCAATACGTTAATCGTTTGGCGTGCTATCTCCAGTTCTTCGTTGGTGGGAATGACAAAAATCTTGACCGGGCTGTCTGATTTACTGGTTTCGCGCGCCTGCCCCCGGCTTGCCTGATTTATTTCATGGTCCAGAAGCAAACCATACGCCTCCAGTCCCTCACAGCACCTTTCGCGAGTGAGGGGGTCGTGTTCGCCAATACCGGCGGTGAACACCAGGGCGTCGACCTTGCCCAGCACGAAGAAATAGGCGCCGATATATTGCCGGATGCGGTGAAAAAACATATCCTGCGCCAGACAGGCGCGCTCGTCACCTTCTGCGGCCCGGGAATGGATGTCGCGCATGTCATTGCTGCCGGAGATCCCTTTCAAACCGCTTTCTTTCTGAAGGATCCGGTCGACTTCCGCCACCGTGTATCCTTTTTGATCGGCGATATACATCAGCACACCGGGGTCGAGGTCGCCGACGCGGGTTCCCATGATCACACCGCCCAAAGGGGTCATGCCCATGGAGGTATCGATGCTGCACCCCTTTTCGATGGCGCAGATGCTGGCCCCGCTACCCAGATGGGCCGTCACTAAATTTAAATCCACAAGGGGGCATCCAAGCAGATTAGCGGCTTCCTCGGCCACATATTTGTGCGAAGTGCCATGGAAGCCGTAGCGCCGCACGCCCATTTCCTCATAGTATTCATAGGGCAGGGCATAGTGGTAGGCATGGGGCGGCATGGTTTGGTGAAAGGCGGTGTCAAACACCGCCACATGGGGCGCATCGGTAAAGAGTTCCCGGGCCACCCGGATCCCCGTGAGGTTGGCGGGATTGTGCAGCGGCGCCAGGGGGATGGTTTTTTCGATGGCCGCTATCGTTTCTGAGGTGATCCGGGCCGAAGCCTTAAAAGCTTCGCCGCCGTGTACCACCCGGTGTCCCACCGCCTGGATGTCGGAAGCGGCAGCCACGACCCCAACCTGGGGATCGGCCAGCAGTTCCTGCGCCAATCGCAGACCGGCCTCATGGTCGGCGATAGGTTCCTCCCGCACGGCTTTGGTTTCCGTAGCCGTGTCCGGATGGTTTGTGTGCGTCAGTATCCCCTGCGCCTCGCCGATGCGCTCGATCAATCCGGCGGCTAAGGCAGTTTCGGTCGTCATGTCCAAAAGTTGGTATTTCAGGGAAGAACTGCCACAGTTGATGACTAGAATTTTCATGGTTGACTCCTATCCATAGTGGGAAGTGCCTAAAATGATCTAAAGTATTTATAGTTGAAAGTGCCTAAAGTGAGCTAAAGTATTTATAGTTGGAAGTGCCCAAAGTGAGTTAAAGTGTCTAAAGTTAATGTATGCAACGGTACGTTCTTTAAAATGGTCGGTGCAAAGCTTCACAATAACTTTAGCTCACTTCAAACTTTAGTCACTTGTAACTTTCTTCCAAGCGCCTGTGGCGAGGCATTTTAACAACTCTTTCCAATCGAAGTGAAAAGCGCAAGTAATTCGCTGCATTCAATAAACTCGGATTCGATGTTTGCTTTGGGTAGCCACTCTAAATCATTTATCAATTCCAGCCAGTACTGGGTTTCGCTAGCCTCGCTTTCACAGATTTTTATTTTGTTTCGAAAATCGGCCTTGCTCCGTGCCCTGTTGGCTTCACGATAGTTGGCGCCGATAGAAGATCCAGACTTGGTTATCTGATTTTTTATCACGCGGCACTCAGGCGTTTTGGGTAATCGTGAGGATAGCCGAATGATGGCCACAGCGAATTCTTTCGTTCGCTTTTCGAGCTTTTGCGCAAAGTCTTTGTTTTGCATCTAAAAACTAACAATTCACTGAATTTTTTTTGCACACCATGTGCAAGTTATTTTTAAAAAACGCCGGCGCAAAGCGCCACCGCAACTTTAGTTCACTTCACATTTTAGGCACTTCACACTTCCGCTTATCTCTCCGTTTGCGCCTGCACCGCCGTAATCGCCACGGTGTTGACAATATCGGTCACCAGACATCCCCGGCTCAAATCGTTGACCGGCTTGTTCAGTCCCTGCAGCACCGGACCAATGGCCACGGCATTGGCCGAACGCTGCACCGCTTTGTAAAGGTTGTTGCCGGTATTAAGATCCGGAAAAATAAATACGGTGGCCTTACCGGCTACCTCACTGTCCGGCAGCTTGGTCTTGGCCACCCCGGCATCCACGGCCGCGTCATACTGGATCGGCCCTTCGATTTTCAGCTCTGGTTTCTTATCGCGGGCAATGGCAGTGGCCTCGCGAACTTTGTCGACGTCCTGACCCTTGCCGGATGCGCCGGTGGAGTAGGAGCACATGGCAATGCGCGGCTCAATACCAAAGTTTAGCGCGGTGGCGGCGGAACTGATGGCAATGTCGGCCAGCTCCTCTGCGTTGGGATTCGGGTTTACGGCGCAGTCGCCGTAGACCAGGACCCGGTCTGCCAGGCACATGAGGAAAACGCTGGAAACCAGCGACGTGCCCGGAGAGGTGCGGATTATCTGCAGGGCCGGCCGAATCGTGTCGCCGGTGGTATGCACCGCGCCGGATACCATGCCGTCGGCCAGACCGGCTTCGACCATCAGGGTGCCGAAGTAGCTGACGTCAGCCACCGTATCCATGGCCATCTCTTCAGACACGCCCTTGTTTTTTCGCATTTCGTAGTAGGTTGCGGCAAACGTTTCCCTCTGATCGGAGCTGGCCGGATCAATCATCTGAATTCCGTCCAAATGCAGGCCCAGCTGGCCAATCTTGGTCTGGATGGCTGCGGCATCGCCCAGCAGGGTGAGATTGACGACGTCGCGCTGTGATAGGATTTCCGCGGCCTGCAGGATGCGATCTTCCTCGCCCTCTGGCAGGACGATGTGCCGGCGGTCGGCCTTGGCCCGCGCGATAAGGGCATACTCGAACATGATTGGCGTAACCCGTTCGGAGCGTATGACCTGGATGCGATCCTCCAGCTCTTTCAGATCAACGTGCGTTTCAAAACCGCCAAGGGCGGCGGCAATCTTGCGATCGTCGCCGGGAATCAACGTCGGAGGCACACTGCTGACCTGTATGGCAGTGGTAAAGGTGTCGGTGGGGACGCTCAGGATCGGTATCTGTGATGAGGTTTGGAAACCCTCGACCAGCTGCATCACTTGTGGTGCGGGCGGCTGGTCACCAGTCAGCAGCAGCCCGGCAATGTTGGGCGATGTATTCGACAGGGCGGCGGCCATGCTGGCCAGAATCACATCGGCGCGATCCCCCGGAGTAATTACCAGGTCCCCATCGGCCGCGTGATCTAAAAAATGTGGAAAGTTCATGGCGGCCACTTTAAGGTCCTGCACCGTGCGATAAAGCCCCTCCTGTGTGCCCTGGATGATCTCAGCTTTCAATGCTGCGGCGACCTCTTTGAGCGTGGGTTTTCCGAGCACATCGATTTCCGGCAAAACATAAACGGGTGTCTGACCGTTGGCGAACCTGGATGCCACGTCTTCGCGCTGCCGGGTTGCAACCCGGTTGACGATGGTGGCCGTAATGCTGCAGCTTTTGCTTGCGAAAGCCTCATGGGCCAGCTCAACGGCATCGGCGATGTCGTCGGTGCTTTTATTGCGACCATTAACCAGCACCAATACTGGACTTCCCAGATTGACGGCGATCTCGGCGTTGAATTCGAATTCGAAGGCGGATGCAAGCCCGCTAAAATCGGTACCCTCGCACAGGACGAACCGGTTTTGACTTTCCAGCTGCTTGTACTGGTTGATGATCCGTTTCAGCAATTGGTCAGTGGCTCCCTCGGCGGCCATTTTCTGGGCTTCATCATGATCACAGGCGTACATGTCGTCATGGGAGGCGGCCAGGTTGTAACGCCGGCGGATCAATTCAATGTTGTTATCCGGCAAATCCTTTGAGGGGATCACGGGCCGAAAATAGCCGATCTGTCTGACCCGGCGAGACACCAGTTCCATGATTCCCAAGGCCACGATCGACTTGCCGCTGCCCGGTTCGAGTCCGGCGATATATAGGCTTTTTGCCATTGGGTCCTCCTGATGGTTGCGATACAAAGTTGGATGCTGTTTTTCAGCATCGATCAGTGCGATCAACATCAAACAGGGTTCAGAGGTTCAGGGTTCAAAGGTTAAAAGTATAAAATCCGGTCAACATAGAACCGGGAACCTTGAACGAAAAACCTTTTAAGGATTCAAGTATCAGTGGTCAGGTTGCAGGCTTCCCTGACACCTGTAATCTGAACACGGTAGGCTCTCACCGGTCTCCCCGTTGAATCCGCAGTTTAGCCGGAGCGGTCCCCTTCCGGCCGGCCTCATCAGAAAACCTGCAGATTTTTTAGCCTAAATTGATCCTGCACCCGCTGGATTAACTCTTTTGACGGAGGCTCGGCATCCTTGAGCCGGTACTCCAGGTTCAGGGCTTCCCACTTGTGCTCCCCCATTTTGTGAAAGGGCAAGATTTCCACCCGTTCCACATTGTCTAAAGTGGCCGCGAATTCAACCACACCCGCGACATTGGCGACATCATCGCTCAATCCAGGCACCAGCACGTAACGGATCCAGACAGGGGTGCCATCGGCGTTGAGGCGCCGTGCAAATGCCAGGGTGGGTTCAATGCTGACACCGGTGATGTCTTTGTAGATCGCCGGGCTCGAAGATTTAATGTCAAGAAGCACCAGATCGGTATCGGCCAGCATCGCGTCGGTCATTTGCCGGCCGAGAAACCCGGAGGTGTCCAGGGCCGTGTGCAGGCCGAGGTCTTGGCAGCGCCGCAGGATCGAGGCCAGGAACTTGGGTTGAAAGAGCGGTTCGCCCCCGCTGATCGTGACACCGCCGTCGGATTCGATAAGGAATTCGGCATATTTACCGATTTCGTCCATCACCTCATCCACCGTTGCCCAGCGGCCGTTTAGCAGCCGCCAAGTGTCCGGGTTGTGGCAGTACTGGCAGCGTAACGGGCATCCGGTAAGAAACAGGACAAAACGCATCCCCGGCCCATCGGAAGTCCCCATGGTTTCATAGGAGTGGATATAACCTGCCAAGCCTTGCGGATCTTCAACCGGTACGTCCTCATCCACTGTGTCCGGCGTGATTTTGCAGTCCAGCAAATCGAAGCGGCTGCCGGCCATTTGACTGACGGAAACGGGACGTTGCTTGTGTTTGTCTTCTTCCATGGCGGTTCCCCTGTTTCCCTTGGGCTCCAGGGATTGAGCAAAAAAATTATAAGTGAGCTAAAGTTATAGGTGCCTAAAATTATGGAGTTCCCGATAATCACGTTTTTTTTAATCGGCGGCGCAATGCGCCACCTCAACTTTTAGCACTTCACACCTTAGACACTTTGCACTTCACTTGCCGCCCCCTATCCCCTGGGTGCGGCCCATCTCGACACCGTGAAAAGTTTGCTGTCCCTCCTTGGCCGCTGCAAAGGAATTATGAAACGTGCGATTGATCACATCCAGTTGTTGCTCGCGGGTCAAGCGCACAAAGTTGACGGCATAGCCGGATACACGAATGGTCAACTGGGGATATTTTTCAGGATGATCCATGGCGTCTAACAAGGTTTCCCGGTTCATGACGTTGACGTTAAGATGCTGACCTCCATGGGCGTCGTAGCCGTCCAGCAGGGTCGTGAGGTTTTTGATGCGATCCGGCTCGGTGCGACCTAAGGCATCGGGCACGACCGAAAAGGTGTTGGAGATACCGTCCTGGGCGTCGTCGTATGGCAGCTTGGCTACCGATGCCAAAGAGGCCACGGCACCGTGGGTGTCCCGGCCGTGCATCGGATTGGCGCCGGGAGCAAACGGTTCGCCATCACGGCGCCCGTCGGGTGTGTTGCCCGTCTTGTGGCCGTAGACCACGTTGGAGGTGATGGTCAAGATCGACTGTGTATGGGTAGCGTTGCGGTAGGTGGGATTCTGGCGAATCTTGTCCATAAACGTCGTGGTGATCCACACGGCTAGATCGTCGACCTGGTCGTCATTGTTGCCGAACTTCGGAAAATCCCCTTCCGTCTTGTAGTCCACCGCCAATCCATTTTCATTGCGAATCACGGATACCTTCGCGTGCTTAATGGCCGAGAGGCTGTCGGCGGCCACCGACAGACCGGCGATTCCGCAGGCCATGGTCCGGAACACGTCGCGATCGTGCAGGGCCATTTCGATTTTCTCATAGGCATATTTGTCGTGCATGTAATGAATAATGTTTAAAGCGTTGACATAGGTTCGGGCCAGCCAGTCCATCATAGCCTCGTAGGCGGCCTTGACCTCTTCAAAGTCCAGGACATCGGTTGTGATCGGCTTCATCTGCGGGGTCACCTGGTCCCCACTTCGCTCATCCCGTCCCCCATTGATGGCATATAGCAGGGCTTTGGCAAGGTTGACCCGGGCGCCGAAAAACTGCATCTGTTTGCCCACACGCATGGGTGATACGCAGCAGGCGATGCTGTAGTCATCTCCCCAGTAAGGCCGCATTAAGTCGTCGGTTTCATACTGAATGGAGCTGGTTTCAATAGACACGTGGGCACAATAATCCTTGAACGCCTGGGGCATGCTCTTAGACCACAACACTGTCAGGTTGGGTTCGGGCGCCGGCCCTAAATTGATCAGGGTCTGCAGGTACCGAAAGCAGGTCTTGGTTACCAGGGTGCGGCCGTCCACCCCCATGCCGCCGACCGTTTCAGTTACCCAGGTAGGATCTCCCGAAAAAAGTTCATTGTATTCGGGTGGGCGCAAAAACCGTACGATGCGCAGCTTGATGACCAGGTCGTCGATGATCTCCTGGGCGGCAGATTCGTCGATGCGACCGTTTTCCAGGTCACGCTGGAAATAGATGTCAATGAAGGCTGAGGTGCGCCCAAAGGACATGGCCGCGCCGTCCTGTTCCTTGACTGCCCCCAGATAGCCGAAATAAGTCCACTGCACGGCTTCCCGAGCCGTTTCGGCCGGCCGTGCGATGTCGCAGCCGTAGGCGGCGGCCATCTCCTTGAGTTCGTTCAGCGATTTGATCTGATCGGAGAGCTCCTCGCGCAGACGGATAACCTCCTCATTCATGGCGACATTGTCCAGCGAACCTTTCTGGGCCTGTTTGTCTTCAAGCAGGCGGTCGATTCCGTACAGGGCGATCCGCCGGTAGTCGCCGATGATGCGGCCTCGCCCGTAGGAGTCAGGCAGGCCGGTAATGATGCCGGCATGCCGGGCCCGTCGGATTTCCGGTGTGTATACATCGAAGACCCCGTTGTTGTGGTCTTTGCGGTAGCGCTGGAAGATGTGTTCGATCTGGGGGTCCATTTCATAACCGTAGGACTCCAGCGACTTTTTTACCAGCCGTGCTCCGCCAAAGGGAAAAATGGCGCGTTTCAGGGGCGCATCCGTCTGCAGCCCCACGATCACCTCGTTGTCTTTATCGATGTAACCCGGCCCGTGGGCTGTAAGACTCGAACCCACATGATTGGCCACGTCCAATACCCCCTTTTTGTGCTCTTCCTTGATTAGTTCCAAGATTTGTGCCCAGACTGACTTGGTGCGCTCGGTCGCACCCGCCAGAAATCGGCTGTCGCCCTCGTAGGGCGTGTAATTTTTTTGGATAAAGCTCTGAACGTCGATGTCGGTCTGCCAGCGGCCGGATTTAAATCCAACCCACGGATCTTGTCCTGAATTATTTTTTTGCGTTGCCATGGTGATGATTTCTCCTTTACTGAATTTGGCGCCAATGAGACGCCAGGCTCAATAACCCGGAACCTTCGAACCCAGAATCTTGGATACCGCGCTATTGCTTCTCGAGTGACAGGGCGACTGCCTCCGTAATGCGGGCGTGGATCGTATCGCCCACTCGGATAGTCTCGAACCCGGGCAGGGATTCGTCCACCCGGGTGGTGACCTGCCGTCCATCCGTCAGTTCGAGGGTCAGGCCACGGCTCGGCTTATCGATGGCCACCACCTTGGCGGATACATCCACCGCCCTGGCCACAACCGCCTTTGGCTGGGTTCCCTTGGGCGATGTGCCCGTAATCGCCCCCGCAGTGGCTGTCGCTTCGCCGGGCTTGCCGATGTAGAGCGCCACCGATTCATGGTACTCGATCTTGACCTGGTCACCGACTTCGATCTGATCGAAGTGCGGGTCCGTGGGAGGAATTATGATGGTCATGACTTCGCCCATGGGCCCCTGAAGTGTCATGGCACGAGTGGCATCGTCGACTGCCACGACCTTGCCCATGACGACCTTGGCACCGGCCATTTCAACGCCCTGGGCGTCGGCCGGGTCCGGAATCGGCAGGGTCGCAAAAGTCGCCAGGATCAATACAATCAAAGCAACCGTCAGTTTTGTTTTCATGTTCTACTCCTTTGCCTTTGTATATAAATCGTTATCCGAAAATTAATACCTTATTGTCGTCACGCCTATCACCGCAATCCAGGGTGCGCTCGGTCGCACTCGCCAGAAAGCGGCTGTCGCCCTTGTAGGGGTGTAATTTTTCTGGATGAAGTTCTGAACGTAGATTTCGGTTTGCCAGCGAACCGATTTAAATCCCTGCTACGCGGCACCCTTGGAATTGTTGTTTGGATTAAACATGGTCAAAGTTCTTTTTTAAGACGTATAAATGATAATGAACACTATTTTTTATCTAACTTGGTAAATTTAGCGCCTTTTAATGAGACATCGGCAATGAGGCCTTTGGCATCAAATACAAAACCAACGATGGCTTCTTTGGCAGTTCTTGTATCTGCTCGCCCGCCGGCACCAACCGTGATCAAGGCCACGTTGCCATCCACGCCGGCTTCCCAGCCTTTGCTCGATCTAAATTTGTTCAGGACTTCGTCCGTATTAAACAAGAGGATAATATCTTTAGCCTCCGCTCCAATCTGCAACCCAACGGAGCCCGAAACGGTATTGTAGTACCCAACAGATTTTCCGCCGACTCGCAGAGCACCCTGGCCGTATTCACCACCAACGATAAAGGCCGCTTTTTTAACATTGGGCATCACCAGTATTCCTTTGGCTTTTTGCACCAACTCTTTCGCGTCATCCACTTGTTTGTAAAATCTTTCAATGGCAGCATCCACGCTGGCATCAATTTCCTTGGCGGTTTTGGCATATAAAGGAATGGGTACAATCAGACTAAATAGGGTGACCATCACAAAAACACGAATAAGCCATTGATCTTTAATGGAATTTTTTACCAGATTTGCCTTCATTGGGATCCTCCTATAGAATTTATGGATAAAGTGAAAAGACTATGATCGAGATGGTTATAACCATATATCTCATAACAAGGGCACGGCTGTGATTTGCTTCTGCGACCTCTAAGGCGTGATTTCCGCCGCACCAACACAAACCATTTGCTATTTGAAGGGCTATGCATGATAGATACGCACTGCAATTTGACATCTATGGGAATCCCCCCATTCAATGCCAGTGCAGGAAAAAATCGCTCTATAAGCATTTATTAATCAATGTGATGCTTGTGTACTAAATTTAGGATAAACAAAGTACATTTAGGATTCATAAACAAAGGACGTTTAGGGTGAGATTATCTCTATCGATGTTCGAGGTTGAACGTGCGGTGTTCAATCTTCGACGCGCATCCCGAGCTTGCCAAGACCTTCAATGATGCGGTCGGCGATGTTTTCAAATTTAACGTACCGGCCTATCAGGCTGCGGCCGCGTTTGGCAACGTCGGGTTTGAGTGACAGCAGTTTTTGGATATGAACTTGCCCTTCCTCAATTTTTTCCAAGTGGCCGCAGGCCGATGCTTTCAGTAACGGGTCCCAGAACAGTTCCGGTAAACCGAAATAAAGGGTTTCCTGATAGGCTTCTTCGTAATTTTCCAGGCGAAACCAGTTTAAATAAATCGCGTGCCGCACCCAAGGGCGACAATAGGGATTTAATCGAATCGATTTTTCGATCAGTTCGATACCCCGATCCCATTCGCCGGAAACAGTCATCAAATAACCGATAACATCCAAAACAAACAGTGATTCCGGGCATAGCAAATAGGCGTTTTCAGCTTCGAAGCGTGCCTCCTCAAGCTTGTTTTGCATGAACCGGACATACGCCAGTGTCATCCGGGCGCGGCGATTGGTCGGATCCAGGCTGGCCCCTTTCTCGGCATATTCGGCGGCCTTTTCCAGGGGTGTGGGAAGGTCGACCAGTTCTAACCCGTAATTGTTAACATATTGGTCGGCCAGCATGGACCAGATTTGTCCGCAATCAGGCTCTTGGGCCACCGCATGTTCCAAGGCACGCAGGGCCCGTCGCATACTCTGGGTGGTCAACAGGGAGGCACTCTCCCAATATCGCAGCATGGCTTCATAGGTCGACAACTCAGTTGCACGCTTGTTGCGGCTAATGCCTGACAGGTGCTTGGATATGACCGCATTATCTTCGGCAACACGCACGGCGATTTCACAGGCCACATCCTCTTGAAACGAGAGCATCTTAGAAGCTTCGAGATCGCCCTGGAACTTGCCGGACCAGATTTGGGTGCCCTTGCCGGCGTCACGCAACCTGATCGCCACTCTTATGCCCACCGGGTCGCGACGAATATTGCCGTCCATGATAAAATCACAGTCTGTACCCCAGGGCGTTGTCTGAACCTGATGCATGGCTTCCAAAATCCGGATGTTCCGGTAATGGCTCAGCGCGTGGGCCAGTTCTGCCATCAGACCAATTGATAGATAATTGTCATAGTGATGACCGTTCAGATTTTTCAGGGGCTGTACCAGGAGGGTCGGCCATTTCTCAATAATACTTACCGGCGCGGCGCGTTCATCGAAAATCGGTGGATTGTTTGGGTATTGTTCTCTGAATATAGGCACGTAGGAGCCCTTGGGGATATCGATTCGAATAGGGTCATTTTTACCGGCAGATAAATAATAGCGATTTAAGGCCTGCCGCAGCCGTCCGGCCTGTATGCTCACAATGGGGTTGAAACTCTGATCAAAATCTGATCCGCGGCCTAAAACCTCGGTGGCCAACGTGTAGCCTTTGATGCGGTCAGTATTGCCAATCAGGGTCTGCTTCACGACATATTCTAAAAGGTCGATTTGCTGCGGTGAGGCTTTAAAATCCGAGCTGGCCAAAATGCATTCGAGATGACAGAGAACTTCTTCATTAAAGGGAGGCAGTGATTTCTCTTTCTGAAGTTTCACCATAATCTCCAATACTCTGAAATACGCGCGATTTTTGACAATGTCTTACCCATCAAAACCATTTAAGGGGCCTTTGAAAGCCTACCATCCGCTTTCCAGTTAGTGTCGTTGTCGAGAAGCAATTGAACAAAAGGTGAAGCGCCATGCACCTGCACGCCCTTTTCTGCCATCGCCTGAATGGCTTTGATTCCACCATCGTCGGCGAACCGAAGGTCTGAAAGGTCCATTAAAAAGCGATTCTCAATTAGCTCACACACCTTTTCCAGTTGTGCGACCGTGGAGCCTGCAAGCCGTCCGGCGATGCGAACAACGGTCTCTGATTTATCGGATATTAGGTCGATTCGGATGCTCATGATACAAGTGTTAGAGCAAAACGTGTGCCGCTAAATCGACAAGAAGTTTGATTTGAGGTATCTTATTGGAATTAATAACTTTGTCTTGTTTGTACGCACAAATCTTGGCATGTGAACCACGAGCTTGGCCGAAATATCGGTCAATTTGATTTAATCTTCGGCCATTCAGGTTGACATTTCGGCCGGCAGGGATTAGATGCCTAATTTTTAGGTTCTAGATTCTGGGTTGGAAGGTTCTGGGTTCTAGGTTCTGGGTTCTAGGTTCTGGGTTGGAAAGGCTATTAGGTTAAATAATGCGGATTGAGCGGTTTGAAGATATTGAAACCTGGTAACTGGCACGCGAATTAACGCGGAAAGTTTATAGGCTAACGAAGAAGCCAAAATTTTCGAAAGACTATGGGTTAAAGCATCAGATCCAAGATGCTGCCGGATCATCGATGCATAATATTGCCGAAGGTTTTGATTCTGAGACGAATCCAGAATTTATCCGATTTTTAGGGTATGCCAAGCGTTCATGCACAGAAGTCCAAAGTGAACTTTATGTGGCTTTAGACGAAAAATATATATCTAAAGATGAGTTTAGCGAAACCTACGAACTCGCCGGTCGAACCCGCGCCGCTATACGCGGGTTCATAAAATGTCTGAGAGAGTATGCCAAACGCAAAACTGCTAACTAATAATCCAGAACCGTTTAAAGGTTCTCCGTTCCAGGTTCTAGGTTCAGGGTTAACTGAATTCAAATCATTTGAACAAATAATCCAGAACACTTAAACTCAGAACTTCTGAACCCCGAACTCCTAACCCACAACCCACAACCCAGAACCTCTGAACCCAGAAAGTGAACAAATATCTTAATGAACATCCTACTTAAAACCAGATCCATTAGCTTCCTGACGGTTTTTATCTTTATCCTGGGATTAAACGTTGATCTAACCGGTGCGCAGAATATAGCCGTCGATAAAAAGCCGGTTGTCGGACTGAGCGATGAGGAGAAATCCTGGATTGCCGGCCATCCCGTGATCCGGGTGGGAGTGCATCACTATCCGCCCTTCCAAATCGTCGACGACAAGGGAGGCTTCGAGGGACTGGGGGCGGATTATCTGCGCCGCGTCGGGGAAAACACCGGTCTTAACTTCAAGATTCTTACGGGACTGACCTGGGCGCAAGTCCAGGAAGGGGCCCGAAACGGAACGATCGACCTGATTCCGGTGATCACGGATACTGTCGAGCGGCGCAATTTTCTGCGCTATACGGGAGAATATCTTCATCATCCCCAGGTGGTTATTACCCGCCACGAGCACCCGGCCGTCACGGGCATTGCGGATCTCAAAGGTAAAACCATGGCGGTTTCGGAAGGCTATTCCGAAATCGAGGATCTGAGCCGGGATTATCCCTCGATCCGGCAGGTGGTGGTAGGCAATCCCCTCGAGAAGCTGAAGCGGGTGGCCACGGGCCAGGCCGATGCCTGCCAGGGCAACTTGACCGTGTTCAGCTATCATATCGAAGAGCACAATCTGCTCAATCTCAAGGTGGCCGGTCCGTCGGATATCGGCGGCAGCGGGGCCATGGCCATGGGCATTCGTAAAGACTGGCCCCTGCTGCATTCGATTATCAAGAAAGGGCTCCAAACGATCGACGCTTCCGAGCGGATCGCCATCGCCCGCAAGTGGGCCCCCGACCTGGGCGACACGCAACAGGCCTCGCTGGACTTGACATCGGCGGAGAAAGCCTGGCTCGCGGATCACCAAGAGATCACGGTAGGTTATATTCCGGGTTGGCCCCCTTATAGTTTTTTGGATTCATCCGGGCGTCTGGTGGGTATCTCAATCGACATCTTCGAACTGGTGGCCAAAAAGGTCGGATTAAAGTTCAACGTTAACTTGGATACGTGGCGTAACATCTATAGGCGAGGGCAGGACAAAGAGATCGATGTCGTTGCTTCGATGGCGATCAAACCCTTCAGAAAAAAGTGGTTTATCTTTTCACGCCAGTATTTTAACCTGCCCGTTTATATTGTTGCCCGCAAAAACGACGAGCGTTTTCAGGGCCGCGATGATCTGGCGGGAAAAATCATCTCACAGGATGCAGACTCATGGTTCGTTGAGGAAATCCGCGAGAAATTCCCCACCGCAACCCTGAAATTAGTGGACCGTCCTGAAGATACATTGCTGGATGTTTCGACTGGAAAAGCCGATGCGACCCTGGCCGGATCAGCAATTGCTCGGCATACCATAGCGAATAAAGGGCTCTACAACCTGCATCTGGCAGGCGTATACGCTAACAAAGGGGCAGACAGGATCACATTCGGTGTACGCAACGACTACCCTGAGCTGGCTTCAATTATCAACAAGGGACTCGCGGCTATTACTCCGGCGGAGAGGCTGGAAATTTTAAACAGGTGGATATGGCCCGCGGTACCTCAACCGAAGGCAGAGACGCAGTTAACCGACGCAGAGAAAGTCTGGCTGGCCAAAAACCCGGTCATGCGGTTGGGCGTCGATCCAAGCTGGGCACCGGTGGAATATTTTGATGCGGATGGCAAGCTTGCCGGGATTACCGCTGACAATATCCGAATCCTATCAGAGAAAATGGGCACCCGTTTTGATGCGATCCGGAGTAATTCCTGGGCTGAGGTTTTGCAACAGGCCCGGCAGGGCAACATCGATATCATTTCGGCCATTGCCAAAAGCGAAGAGCGTACCGAATATTTGCTGTTCACAGAGCCCTTTCTCAAATTGCCGCTGGTCATCGTCACGCGAGATGACGCACCGGTCACCGAAGGGATTGAGGACCTGCAGGGTAAAACCATTGCGGTGGTCGAAGGCTACATCACGCAGGATTACCTGAGGCGGGATTACCCCAATCTAGCGCTATTTCTTGTTGAGACACTCGACGAAGCTTTGCGGGCGGTTGATAATGGTAAAGCGGATGCGCTGATCGAAAATGCCGCCGCGGTCAGCCTGGCCAAGAAAAAACTGGATCTGAAGCGACTGACGGTGACTACCACCGCGCCCTATGTTTACGAACTTTCCTTTGGAGTGCGCAAAGACTGGCCCGAGCTTATTCCGATCCTGGATAAAATCCTCGCCTCTATTTCCCAACGTGAAAAACAGATCATTAAAGAGAAATGGGTCGATATTCGCTTTCAAAAACAGACCGACTGGCAGCCAGTCTTTGCAATCGGCCTGTCGATCATCCTGATTGCAGGCAGCATCGTGACGATAATCTTTAATTCGAACAGGCGACTGGTAGTGGAGGTGGAGCAACGTAAGCAGGCCAAAAAAGCGGCTGATATGGCAATTGCAGCCGCCCGGGCTGGAACAATGTTTCTGGACATGCCTCGGAACCACTTAACGTGGGACCAGCGATCAATGGATATTTTTGGTATCGATGAAAAGACGTTCGGCCAAAATTATGAAAGTTGGGAAAAGCTGGTGCACCCTGAGGATCTTGCGGATATTAAAAAGAAGATAGAGGATCAGTTCATATCCGGAAACTCCATCGATATTCGCTACCGTATTATTCGGCCGGACGGCGAAATACGGCATATATGGGCGAATGCCAATATTATCCGGAACAGTGAAAGCGAACCGGAAGCTTTGACTGGCCTTCATTTTGATGAAACAGAAAGGGTGCTTTCCAATATAAGCTTACAAAAAGCCAAAGAAAAAACTGAAGCCGTCAACCGGGAGCTGACGTTTACAAAGTTTGCCTTTGATAATGCACCGGATGCCATCCAGTGGCTGCTCGCCGAGAATTCTTATATGGTATATTCAAACAAGGAAGGCGGTAAAATGCTTGGCTACAGTCAGGAAGAGATGATGAAGCTGTCGGTCTTCGACTTTGATCCGGTCTATAATCAA
>JAAUYK010103460.1_pt1 | contig 27523 bp, 32 predicted proteins | sample 7278021 | NCBI WGS metagenome assembly JAAUYK01 (sample SAMN14350223, study PRJNA611818) | marine sediment metagenome | isolation source: surface marine sediment (1.8m) | place: French Polynesia: Moorea | collected 2018-08
AGATCCTGCAGAATATCTGCTACGTCATCCGTATCCAGGTCTTGCGTTGCCGTAGCCACCTCATGCGGCTGCATCTGCTCCATCAACTCTGCACGCACGACATCCTGTGTGTGTGAAAGCACATCGCCCTCGATTTCCGAGTCGACCATCTTCCAGACTTCATAACGCTGCTGCTTGGGCAGACCTTCTATGACATCTGCAATTTCTGATGGATGCAGGGAATCGACAACAGAACGAGCCGCTGATTCATCCTGCTGCTCGAGCGCCTCGTGCAGGGAATCAAGCGCAGTTTGCTCTTCTTCCTGTTCTGTTGTTTCGTTCATGTCAGCTGACCCTGATTTTACGGATAGCAGTCTATCAGTTAGCAATCAATGCTAGCTACTGTTTTACGATTGATATTATATGAGCAGCGCTAAACGCTACTAGTCTTCTTCGGGGAAGGAGTTCATCAATAAATCGTGAACATCTGCGCCACTTTTTGCCTTCAGGGCGCGTTTGGCAACGCGTGTCACTTCCTTGCTGTCACTTTCCATGATGATCTTTTTTATCTCCAGCAGGCTTCCAGCATGGACACTGAATTCACGCAAGCCCAGGCCAAGTAATAGCCTGGTGTAAAGGGGATCGCCAGCCATTTCACCACACATCGCAACCGGTATCTTTGCCTTCTTGCCTGCGGCAATTGTCATTTCGATCAATCTAAGTACCGCTGGATGCAACGGGTCATAGAGATAATTGACCTCCTCGTTAACGCGGTCGATTGCCATCGTGTATTGAATCAAATCGTTGGTACCAATTGATAAAAAGTCCAGTTGTTTGGCAAAAGTATCAGCACAAACAGCTGCGGCTGGCACCTCTACCATGCCACCTACCTGTAACTCATGATCGAAGGGTATATCCTGTTCCTCCAACTCCTGTTTTATTTTATCCATCATTGACAATACTTGTTGCATCTCTTGAATATTGGTCAGCATCGGTATCATCACCCTGATTGGTCCATGTGCAGAAGCACGGATTATTGCGCGAAGCTGGGGCATAAACAGTTCTGGTTCTTTCAGACATAAACGCACTGCCCTTAAACCCAGCGCCGGATTAGCACGGTGAGGGCCATAGTGCATGCCAACACCATCCATTTGTTTGTCGCCACCCAAATCGAGGGTCCTGATCGTAAGAGGAAGTCCGCCCAGCGTCTCCATGACATTCATATAAGTGTCGAAGTGTTCCTCTTCATCAGGCACCGAGTCCCTGTTCATATATAAAAATTCGGTGCGATACAGGCCCACTCCCCTTGCCCCAACATTGCGAACGGTTTCAAAATCACTGGGCAGTTCAATATTGGCTTGCAGCGTAACCGCTACTCCGTCGGTGGTTTCTGTTTCAGCATTCTTTAACCTGCCTAGAGAAGTAAGATAACGTTTGTCTTCTCGCTGCCTCTTCTCAAAAAAGCTCTGTACGTTGTCATCAGGGTCAGCAAGTAAAACACCATTGGTACCATCAACAATAACTAGGTCGTCGTTTTGCACAAACCTTCGTGCGTTATGTAAACCAACAATAGCCGGAATACCCAGACTGCGAGCAAGGATAGCGGTATGCGAAGTGGGACCGCCAAATTCAGTAACAAAGGCAAGGATGCCATTATGTTGCATCATAACGGTGTCAGCAGGAGTCAGGTCTTCCGCCAGTATCACCTTACCTTCGAGATTATCGTTAGCGGTCTCATGCATTAACGGTTGCTCGTTAAGCAACACTCGTAATATTCGGTTGACTACATGGTCAACATCATCACGACGAGTACTCAGATAGGCGTCTGCCATCTCTTCAAAGACATTTACTAACGCATCACGCTGTAATTTAAGCGCCCATTCTGCATTACATAAACGCTCCTTGATGATGCGTTTTGGCTCTTCCGTTAGGGCAACGTCTTCGAGCATCAACAAGTGCGTATCGATAAACGCGGCAATATCAACTGATGTTGATACGGGTATATGATCCCGGACAGCTCTTAACTGCTGGCGCGCATCTGATATAGCTGCATTCAGTCGACTGATCTCTTCATCAATGCGTGTACTACGGATACTGTACTCGCGCACCTCGAGTTGATCGCTTTGCAGGATATGCACATGGCCAATGGCTATACCACGTGAAACACTTACACCATGCAGGGAAAATGTCATTCGTCCTCACCGAAGCGATTTTCAATTAAATCGATCAGTGCAGTAAGCGCTTCTTCTTCGTCAGCTCCAACAGCACTGATAGTTATCTCCTTGCCTTTACCAGCAGCCAGCATCATGATGCCCATAATGCTTTTTCCATTTACTTCACGGCTACTGTTTGTAACAGTAACGTCTGCCTGAAAAGATGAGGCGGTTTGAACAAACTTGGCAGCCGCCCTTGCATGCAAGCCCAGCTTATTAATAATTGTTATTGTTTTTTCCGGCATCTTTCTATCCCCTGTTAATACTTACACCATCTTTTGCTCCGCTGTACGCCTTGTCGGCAAGTTGCTCTAGGTCAAGATCCGGATAATTCAATACCCGAATCATCATCGACAAATTAAGCCCGGTGACGATGATCATCTTCGCATGATTAAATAAGTTACAGGCAATGTTATTTGGTGTTGATCCAATAAGATCGGTCAGTACAAGCACACCATCCCCGGTATCCAGTTCCTGGATAAGGCCGGTAGCTGTTTCAAGCAATTCATCAACATCACTTTCCCTGCTGGCAGACAATAGCTTGATGTCCAAAGGACTATCTTTAATCATGAAGTTAGCAGTGCCATATACGGAGGCGCCAATTCCGTCATGAGAAATTATTAGAATGCCTACACTCATTTCTAGACATCCCTATGCCTGATAATCACCTGTTTATCCATGCTGACTAACCTCGCTGCCAGTTGTTCGGCCATATATACAGAACGATGATGCCCACCTGTACAACCAAGCGCAATACTAAGATAGCTACGATTTTCTTCCTCGAAACGAGGTATCCAGTGCGAAAAAAAATTAACCAGGTCTTCCAGCATCTTGCTTACACTTTCCTGTCTGGAAAGGAACTGAATAACAGGCAGGTCCTTACCCGAATAAGGTCGGAGGTCCTTGTCCCAGTGTGGATTGGGTAGACAGCGTAAATCAAAGACAAAGTCTGCATCGGCAGGGGTACCATGCTTGAACCCGAAAGACATAATTTGCAATGACATACTTCTAATCTGCAGGCGCGCGACCCTGTCTTTAACCAGCTCTCGCAATTCATGTAATAACATACGGCTGGTATCAATTCTAAAATCTGCAGCATCAGAAAATGCAGTCATAATTTCACGCTCACGCTTTATGGCACCATCAAGAGATTCCGAGTCAGTCGTGAGTGGATGCTTACGACGGGTCTCGCTGTAACGTTTGGTCAGCACATCATTACTTGCATCCATAAATACAAGTTCGATATCGACGTCCTGTTTATCATATTTATGTATTATGTCTGCAAGCCCGGATAACTCATCAAGACTGTTTCTTGCATCAATACCAATTGCCACCCTTGCGGGGTGTTTACTCTGCGGATCTGTCAGCTGTTCAAGAAAAGTGTTTAGCAGGCTGATAGGTAAATTATCTACCGTATAAAATGACAGGTCTTCCAGTGTGTGCAGTACTACTGTCTTACCAGCACCGGATAAACCGGTAACAATAATCAGGCGTCTACCACTTGCAGTCATTCGCCTAATCGCCAGCGTCTATCAGGTTCTGTTGGCGCTTGGCAAAAACCTCTGAAGCATTGTAACCACCTGCACGAAGTATATGGTTTCGCGCCGCACACTCCATCATGATGGCAAGGTTCCTGCCGGGCGCGACGGGCAAGGTGATTTCTGGCACATCCAGCTCGAGTACACTTTGTGTACTGTAACTTCCTTCCAACCTGTCGAGTGCAAGCAGGTTTTCCTTGTCCATGGGCTGAAGGTTTACAATCAAGCGCAAATATTTATTCTTTTTTATTGCACTATCACCAAATAATTCCCGCACATTAATGATGCCCAGGCCTCTTACCTCAAGAAAGTCCTGCAATGTCTGAGGACAGGTACCATTAATAATATCCGGCGCTACTTTTGAAAACAGTGGCGCATCATCAGCAATCAAACGATGGCCTCGAGATATCAATTCAAGCGCTAATTCACTCTTACCAATCCCACTGGGGCCTGTAATTAGCACACCAATCGCCATGACCTCCATATACACACCATGCAGCGTAAGCATGTCTGCGAACAGGTTAGTGAGAAAGTAATGCAACACGTCAGACAATCTGTCGCTATTCATCGGGGAAGTGAACAGAGGGATACTATGTTCGTTACTTTTTCGTTTTAGCAACGTTGGCGGATCAAGCCCATCAGCGACAATCACACAAGAAGGTTTACTCTTGAATAACTGTATCACCGCGTCCTGCATCGATATATTGCGCAGGCTTTCGAGGTAGCGTACTTCAACCTCGCCGATGACCTGGATTTGGTGGGGGTGAATCAGGTTTAGATGGCCGACAAGAGACAGGCTTTTTGGCTCTTTATTTGTGCTACCACGTTTCTTTTTCGTGGTCTTTTTTTTGCCGCGGGTTTTTACAGTTCGCGCCGGTTCTTCTTCCCGGATAATAGTATGCTTTGCGCCCTGTTGACCGGCTATCCATTCAAGATCGAGTTTATCTTTATGAATGTTATAAAGATCCTCGATGCTTAACTGGTTCGTTATACCGACCATGGACTATTCCGTTAATATCGCATACAGCTCTTGCGGTGTGGTGGCCTTTCTTAAATTCGATACCAGTTGTTCCTGGCTAAACATTTCTGCGAGTTTGGCCAGAATTTGCAAGTGTTCATCGGTTGCATCTTCCGGGACAATAAGTGCGAACAATAAATCGACAGGCTGCTTATCACTGGCATCGTAATCAACTGCTTGTGTGAGTTGTAGAAACGCGGCCAATGTTTTTTTCCCCTGCTGTAAACGACCGTGTGGAATCGCAATGCCTTTACCAAGGCCAGTACTTCCAAGCCGCTCACGGGTAAGCAGGCAATCATAAACTTCGGACTGGGACGTGGCACTGTCTGAATCGGCAATAGTTTTTGCCAAACGGTCAAGCGCGTCTTTTTTACTATGGCAATCCGAGCCGCTGATTACACAATCCTGGGAGAGAAAGTCTGAAATCTCCATAACAAACCAAATTACTACTGATTAAAAAATTATTCTGTTTCCTGATCGCGATGACGCCCTTCGCTTCGATGATGATCTGTCAGCTTTTCTTTATGTTTAACAAGTTGACGATCAAGCTTATCTATCAAGCCATCGATAGCGGCATACATATCTTCTTGCTCGTTGTCGGCAAAAAGATTGCCCCTGTTCACATGTACCGTAGCTTCGGCCTTTTGTCTTTCTTTTTCAACAGTAAGAATGACATGAATGTTGGTAATGTGTTCGAAATGCCTCTCCAGGCGAGAAAACTTGCTATCTACGTAAGATTTTAATGAATCAGTAATTTCTACATGGTGACCGGTTACACTGATTTGCATAGTCCACTCCTTGCAGTATTTTCTTTATATTTATCAAGCCAGACGCTTTCTTTCATTGGAAGGTGGGATAGACATCGCCTCGCGGTACTTGGCAACCGTGCGACGAGCTACATTGATCCCTTGTTCCTCAAGTATTGCAGCTATCTTGCTGTCACTTAGAGGTTTACTAGGTGTTTCGGCACTGATCAGTTTTTTTATCAGCGCCCTTATTGCAGTTGAAGATGCAGCCCCGCCGTAATTAGTACTAACGTGACTGGAGAAAAAATATTTCAGTTCGAAAATGCCACGCGGAGTATGCATATATTTACGCGTGGTGACTCTTGATATTGTAGATTCATGCATGCCAAGCGCCTCGGCGACATCATGCAACACCAGAGGCTTCATTGCTTCCTCTCCATATTCAAGGAACGCACGCTGCCTCTCTACAATACAGGTTGTAACGCGCAACAAGGTTTCGCTACGACTGCGCAGGCTTTTTATAAACCAGCGCGCTTCCTGCAAGTGAGACTTAAGAGAGGCGTTATCTGCGCTATTGTCGGCACGCTTGATCATGTTGGCGTAAGTCGCATTGATTCTAAGGTTCGGCATAGCATCTGTATTCAGCTCAACTTTCCAAACACCCTTGTCCTTGCGTACATAGACATCGGGGATTACATACTCGGTGCGTGTTTCACAGACAGAGCCGCCGGGGCGTGGATTCATCGACTGAATAAGATTAACAACCTCGGTAAGCTTTTCCCTGTCCAGTTTCATCTTGCGCATAAGCTGGTTGTAATCATGTGCGGCCAACATATCCAGGTAGTTATCAACCAGCATTCTTGCCTCATCAAGATAAGGCGTTTCCGGATCACAATGTCGAAGCTGGATACTCAGGCACTCCTTGATATCCCTTGAACAAACCCCGGGAGGGTCCATTGTTTGCAGCATGTGTAGCACTGCCTGTACTTCTTCAATCTCGATATCATCAGCATCATCTTCAGTCGCAGTTTCATTGTCCTTGACAGATGACAGGATATCTTCGAGCGAATCGGTCAGGTATCCATCATCATCGAGCGAATCAATGATGGCCATGGCAATGATCTTATCGGTATCCGAGGTTGGGGTCAGGTTCAGTTGCCATTCAAGGTGATCAGCCAGTGTCTTTTCGCTAGTATCCTGATTTTCAAAACCATCATAAGCAGAGGCTTCAGAACTTGCCTTACGATAACTGGTGCCGCTGTCATAAACATCATCCCAGGCACTATCGACGGGCAAATCATCCGGAATCGTCTCTCTTTCCATGGAATTGTCAGCAGAAGTATCGTCGGCATTATCTTTTGCCTGCTGGTTTGGCTCAGGACTGGACTCACCATTGCCTCGCTCGGCTTCGTTGTCCTCCATTTCAAGCATCATGTTCGAATCAAGCGCGTCCTGGATCTCAGCCTGTAATTCAACACTGGACAGTTGCAACAGCCGTATTGCCTGCTGCAACTGCGGCGTCATCGTTAGGCTTTGTCCTATCTTGAGCTGTAAGGAGGGCTTCATACTTATAAGTTTAACTTAAATTTCATTCATTTGAATAAAACTGTTTATCGAACTCTTCAAATTTGAAACTTATCACCGAGGTATACCTCTCGCACCTGCTCATTTGCCAGGATCTGGTCAGGAGAGCCCTCCGCAAGTATGCGCCCCTCGCTGACAATATACGCCCTGTCGCAGGTACCAAGCGTTTCACGCACGTTATGGTCGGTGATAAGAATACCTATCCCTTGTTCAGAAAGGCGGTGAATTAAATGCTGAATATCATTGATCGAAATCGGATCGATCCCGGCAAATGGTTCGTCCAGCAGCAGGAAGCGAGGCTCTGATGCAAGCGCGCGTGCGATTTCCAATCGACGACGCTCACCGCCAGACAGGCTCATACCAAGATTGTCGCGCAGGTGGGTTATGTGAAACTCCTGTAACAGGTATTCAAGACGCTGCTCAGCCTCGTCTGGACGATCCTTCATCCGTATCTCCAGTATTGCCATGATATTTTCAGCTACGGTCAGCTTTTTAAATACCGATGCCTCCTGTGGCAGGTAGCCAAGGCCAAGATGTGAGCGCTGGTCCATGCTAAGGCCGCTGATCTCACGATCGTCTATGTATATATCCCCTTCATCCGAGGCCACAAGACCAACAATCATATAAAAGCTGGTCGTCTTACCTGCGCCATTGGGGCCAAGTAAACCCACCACTTCACCGCTCTCGACATTCACGCTGACATCGGTAACGACCTTCCTGGATCGATATGTCTTGGATAAATTGCGTGCTGACAGGGTGCTCATCGATGGCAATCAGAATTCAAGCGCGTACTGACTGAATACATCACAAACCCGGATGTGTTCGTCAGTCGAGCCTGCTACTGTTCCTCTTTCTTTTTCTTGATAATCAATTTGACCCGACCACCCTCTTTTGGCTTTTCAGCCTTGTCCTTAATCGTGGTGGATGTCCGGCTTTCTGCCTTGGCCTGGTTTGTTATTGTGTTGTACTCAATACGATCGCCGCTCAGGCGCATATCTTCCTGCGTGACCAATGCCTTATCAATCAGGATCACATAATCCTTCAACGAATAATACTCCATCCTTAATGACTCAGCCTCATCATACACTTCGCTATCGTCGGGTAGCTGACGATAGGTTGCGGGCTGTCCCTCCATTACAACTAGCTTCATATCATCATTTTCATCAAAGTATACGGTCATGATGTCGCCTGTCATTCGGATGCTTCCCTGTACAACAACAACATCACCGCGATAAATGGATATACCCTTGGCATCATCCATCTCTGCACTGTCAGCTTCGATTTCGATGTCCTGTTGCTTGTCAGATGTCAGCGACCAACAAAAGGGACTAATCAATAACAACGTAATTAATGTGAGGAGTTTATTCTGCATTTTTTGGCTCGATCGTTGTTTTTACATTACTCAGGAATTCCAGCCTTTGCTCTGCCATGTAAGCGCGCATTCCCGTTGAATTGGTAACCATTCTGTCTCTTATCAATGTCGCAGAGTTATCTGTTTCAGCATAATCCTTCTTCACCAGCACCCTGGCATCATCAGCAAGCACCTCCAGCTCAGGCTTGCCTGACTCATCATTTCGATGCAGGTAGACGTTACCTTTAAGCAGAATGACCTCGTTATCAGATGTCACCCAGCCCTTGTCCGAACTGACATTAATTGGTTGTCTTGTTTCATGATAGACCTCCATTCTCGGCTTGAGTAATTCAGTGGTGTCATCATCAGGATAGTGTGCCATGTAATCAGCGCTTATGCGGTTTTTTGGTAATCCCTCCTGGTTCATCGTCAGGGTCGAGAAATTTTCCATGTAATAATCAGGATATTGCGCCAGATCGCGCAACGCAATTTCCTCTTCCCTGGTGATAGTGCGCAACAACCAGAAACTGGCCACGGCTGTAATGGCAAGAAAGATTGCCAGTCTGCGCCTGTTCAAAAACATGTTAATCGCCTGCTCATGGCAGACATGTTATTCAGATACCAGATAGGTTTGCATTTTTGCTTCAAGATTTCCCTGCGCCTGCATTATTGCCTCGCAAACTTCGCGCACCGCGCCCTGGCCGCCACAGTTTTCAGTTACCCAATGCGCGTTTTCCCTGACCAGGGGATGGGCATCATTCACTGCAACTGCCAGCCCTACCCTGCCCATGGCAGGTAAATCAATAACGTCATCACCGACATAGAGCACTTGTTCAGTTGTGAGCGATAATTCATCCAGTAACTTCATTAATCGGGCGCCCTTGTCTTGTTCGCCCTGATATACATATTTGATACCCAGCTGTGCCATTCGTTCAGAGACTATTTTAGAAGAGCGCGCGGTAATGACAGCAATATGGCAACCGCTACCCAGCAGCATGACCAGACCATGACCATCGCGCACATGAAAGCACTTATATTCGTCACCGCTCTCACCAAGTATCAGCTGGCCATTGGTAAGTACGCCATCCACATCAAACACGGCAAGCTTGATATTAGCTGCCTTTTCCATGTAAACATCGTGATCGATATGATTCATACCACCCTCGCTCTAAGCAGGTCATGCATGTTTAAAATCCCTGCCAGCTTATCGTTCTCGTCGACGACTAACAAAGCATTGATACGCTGAGTCTCCATTAAAGACAGCGCAGTCGCAGCGAGCTCATCCTTGCGAATGGTTTTACCCTTTGGAGTCATTACCTGTTTCATCTGGCAATTTTTAATATCGATATCTGCATCAAGCGCACGTCGGACATCGCCATCAGTAAAAATACCAAGCACATTATCAGCAGCATCAACCACGGTGGTCACACCGAGACCTTTTTCACTCATCTCCAGTAAGGCATCGTGAAAGCTCGCATCATCTGCCACCTTCGGAATTTCATCACCTGTGTGCATAATATCGCTAACGTGTAATAACAGTCTTCGACCGAGGCTGCCTCCAGGATGTGATAACGCAAAGTCTTTTTCAGAGAAACCACGTGCATCCAGCAGCGCCACTGCAATGGCATCGCCCATTACCAGCGTCGCGGTGGTGCTCGATGTGGGCGCAAGCCCAAGTGGACATGCCTCTTTTTCTACACTGATATCGATATTGACGTTAGCTGACTGTGCCAACGTCGATGCTGGATTGCCTGTAAATGAAATCATCGGGGTATTCAGCCTTTTTATCACCGGCAGTAATGCTATAACCTCATCGGTTTCGCCAGAGTTGGAAAGCACCATGACTACGTCCTGTGTGGTGATCATCCCCAGGTCGCCATGACTCGCCTCGCCCGGATGGACAAAGAATGCCGGCGTGCCGGTGCTGGCCAAAGTAGCAGCTATCTTGTTGCCAATATGACCGGACTTTCCCATACCTATTACCACGACCCTGCCCTTGCACTCTAAAATAAGCTGGCAGGCCTTAACGAAACTATCGTCAATGCGCGAACGCAGCACTGATATAGCACTTTCCTCGGTATCAATTACCGCCTTGCCGAGAGCTATAAATTGTTTGTGGTCAATATCTTCCATTGCTTTCACAGTCTAGTTGCCAGGGACACTTTGTACATACAATACATACTGGTATCCAAAAAAGCATGCCAATAATAGCGCGCCTTCTAATCGAAACAGCCTGTTTTTGCTTGATGCGAATAGCATGATAGCCAGCAACAATGTCAGGCCTATCATTACCGGAAAGTCCCGATTTAACACTGCAGCGTCGAACTTTGTCGGGTAAATCAGCGCCGGCATGCCAAGTACTGCCAGCATATTAAACATGTTTGAGCCGATAATATTTCCAATCGCGATATCGGCTTCATTTTTTCTCAAGCTGGCTATTGACGCTGCCAGTTCCGGCAAGCTGGTTCCAATAGCAACAATGGTTAAACCAATGACGAGCTCGGAAACGCCCAGGGTGGTCGCGACATTTACCGCTCCCCTGACAAGCAATTCTGCACCTAGTAACAACAAGGCCAGGCCAATCAACGTTCTGGCGCTCGCCTTTCCAAGTGGTTCAGGTTGTTTGAATTCCTCTTCATACTCCTTTAACAGCGGATCCTTGCCGGAAGTATGCTTTGCTATCCAGACAATCCAGCCCATTGCCAGTACCAGGCAAACCAGCAGAATCACGCCATCGACGCGATCGAGGCTTCCGTCCAGTAATAAAAACAACGTGATAATCATGGTCAGAGACATTAGCGCAAACTCGCGTTTCAGTGCCTGGGACTTAACCGCAATCGGAATGACGATAATGCTAACGGCAAGCACGAGACTGATATTGGCAATGTTTGAACCCAGCGCATTACCAATCGCCAACGACGTTTTTTCATTCCATGCAGCCAGGCTGCCAACAATCATTTCCGGTGCCGATGTCGCAAAACCGACTATCGTCAAGCCAATCATTAAAGATGACATGCCAAGAATTTTTGCTATATTGGCCGCGCCTTCAACAAAGACATCCGCTCCGTAAACCAGCAAAGCAAGGCCAATAAGTATAAAAAAACAAGAGAGCAACATCCGTCGCTAAATCCTTTAAACTAGTCTTTAATTAAGGAATGATGCCAGAAACGGACTATGCTGGAAAATCAGCTGCATGTTTCCCGACAACCGAATATCTTTCATCTGAAACCCAATGACTACACGTCAGCAAGCAAGACAACAGTGGCTACAACGACAGCTGGACACAGCTGACTTTAAGCTGGCGCCCGCTTCTGAGGATGCCAGCTTCAGGTCTTACCATCGTGTAACCATGACAGAGCAAAGCTACATCCTTATGGATGCACCTCCCGAACATGAAGACTGTCGGCCTTTTATTGACATTAGCGAGCGGTTATATGCATGCAACTTAAATGTACCGGTTATTCACGCACAGGATTTATCGCAGGGTTTCCTGCTACTTAGCGATCTTGGTGACGAACTGTATTTACCGCATCTTGATAGCGCCAAAGCCGATCGACTATATAAGGCTGCGATTGATGCGTTAGTCATTATGCAGCTGGGAGCCAATACCGAAAATCTGCCTGCCTATGATCAGCTTCTACTCAACAATGAAATGCAGTTGTTCCCGGAATGGTTACTTGCAAGCTATCTGAAACTGGAACTGGATATAACCGAACAAAAAATGCTTGATGCAGCATTTAACCTGTTAATAAAGAATGCACTCGAACAACCGCAGGTATTTGTGCACAGGGATTACCACTCACGCAACCTGATGCTAACGTCCCTGGATACACCAGGGATCATTGACTACCAGGATGCTGTACTTGGCGCGATTAGCTACGACCTTGTATCACTACTCAAGGACAGTTATATCTATTGGCAACCTGAGCAACGCAAGCTATGGATTGACTACTACCTTGAGCAGTTACATCAGTCTAATAGCCGGCTAGTCATTAACGAGCCGCAATTTCTTCGCTGGTTTGATCTGATGGGCGTTCAACGGGAGCTCAAGGTGGCGGGTATATTTGCAAGATTGTATCTACGTGATGGAAAAGAAGGTTTCCTGGCAGATATACCGCGCACACTTACTTATATTACTGAACTGGGTAATACGTACAGTGAACTTGGAGACCTGATTGATTTCATTAGTAACAAGGTTGCCCCGGCAATGGAAGTAAAGCTATGCGCGCAATGATCCTGGCCGCTGGTCACGGCGAACGCATGCGCCCGTTGACTGACCATATTCCAAAGCCATTACTAAAGGTTGGAAACAAACCGTTAATTCAACACCAGATCGAAGCCCTGCGACGCGCAGAAGTATCAGATATCATTATCAACATTGCGCGCCTCGGTGAACAGATTGAGCAGTATCTTGGTGACGGCCGACAGTTTGGTGTAACACTGACATATTCAAACGAGGGTCAAACGCCACTTGAAACTGCCGGCGGGATTATCAAGGTACTGGATTTTTTTCAGGGCCAGGCATTCATCGTTGCTAATTCTGATATCTACACTGACTTTGACTACACGAAGCTGGCAATAGCGCCTGACGAAGACGCTCACCTGGTGCTGGTGCCTAATCCGAAACATCATCCTGACGGTGATTTCGTGTTACAAGATGGCCGCATTACTACCGAGGGCGAGCCAAGATTTACATTCAGCGGGATTGGCGTATACAACCCGGGGCTGTTCAAGGATATGGCCCAGGGCCATCAAAAACTGGCACCGTTGTTAATCAGCGCCGCCTCACGTGGACGGGTTAGTGGCCAGCTGTTTAAAGGCTACTGGAATGATGTGGGCACCCCGCAGCGATTGGAACAGGTTAATGCCCAAGATGCATCTCATAATAAGTAACTACTTACTTCTTTTCTAAGCACCAAATTAATTAAGGAACTTCGCGCAAAAGCGCTGTCTTATTCATAGCCGCAACACTTCTTTTGTTGCAGTGCAATATAGTGTGTGATACGATTCACACTTAATTCGTACTTATTCCTATATATAGCGTTATATAAAGACGTAACCACTATATATAGATAATTTCCCTGTACCAAGCTATGATGCCGCTCACAAACAGCGGGTCAGGTGCTGTTAGGTCTGTAACTATGATGATGAAGGGCTTGTACACAATCCGACTCGGCCTGTCTGGCGTGTTGCTGCTAGCATTACTGCGAACATCTGTAGCATTCGCGCAACCTGCTATCGCCAATGATTTCTGTCAGAGCCCGCCTGAAAACAAACCCGAACAGTCTCTGTATGAGCTGAGTAGCTCCAGCCAATTCGACGCAATCAACAAGCGCGGCTATCTGCGCGTATTACTCGCCAGGGAACAACACGGCTGCAGCATTAGCCATATCGAAAAACAATTACTGGACCAGTTTGCGGCCAATCAGCAACTAGAATTGCACTGGGTTTACGTAGATTACGAGTGGAACCTGTTATCAAGTCTGCTGGCAGACGAGGGAGACATTATCATTGGTCAGCATAAGCAATTTAGTACGGGCATGGACCAACAGCTTGCCTTCTCCTATACCTGGGCCAATGCATCACAACAAATTGTCCAGCGCGCTAATAGTGGTCGTATAAACAAGCTTGACGACCTGGCAGGACGACAGGTTGCAGCATACAAGGACACCCATGTCTGGACAGTACTCTCAACGCTAACCGATTCATTACCTGGCTTTATACTGGAAGAAATACCTGCCGACATGCCCTATATCGATGTGATGCAAAACGTGATGAGTGGCAAATACGATCTGGCCGTCGCGGATAGCCTGTTTCTGAAGAATTACCTGCCATACCATCAGGAATTGAAATCGGAATTTAGCCTCACCAGTAACAGGAACATGGCCTGGGCAGTCAAGTCCGATGCCGAAGATTTGCAAGCAAAGATCAACACCTACCTGGGACAACAGCACGTAACTCACGACGTGACTTCGATTTACTTCGATGATCTAGGCGGTATCAAGGAAAGGGGCATACTCAGGGTTATTACCAGCTCTAATCCATCGCACTACTATCTGCATAACGGCACGCTCTACGGATTCGAATATGAACTTATCCGGCATTTTGCTGAAAGAGAAAACCTCAGAGTCGATGTTATCGTCGCCAGAACGCGCGCGGATATGTTTCGCTTGTTGCGTGAGGGTAAAGGCGACGTCATCGCCGCATCCTTGCCTGCAGGACTTATGCATACAGACAGTCGGGTAGAGTTCAGCGCGCCATATAATTATGGCAATCCGGTGCTGATTAGCAGGAGTAATGAACCAACGGTTATCGATATCCGTGAACTGGAAGGCAGAAGAATTACGCTGCCTGCGGATAGCCCGTACTGGGATTACATGCTGGGACTACAGGAGCAGGGCGCCAGTTTTGAACTGGTACGTGCAGAGCCGGGCATCAACATGGAAGGCACCTTGCTAATGGTCGCCCTTGGCATGTATGACATGACCGTTATTGGTAACCATCAGTACAAGAATCGTTTCTCTGCAGATATTGGATTGACGTCGGCTTTTAACCTGGCCGAACCTGTTGCGCATCGATGGGCGGTCCGCGCTGATAACACAGTGTTGTTAAGAGGTTTGAATAACTATGTCCAGGAATCCTATCGCGGCGAACACTACAACCTGCTGCATGCGCGTTACTTCGAACGTGAAACGCTTCCCAAGGCCAGGAACTACAACACCACAAGAATTTCTTCCTTGTCTCCCTTTGATGACAAGATTCAAAAATATGCCAACGAGTACGGTTTTGACTGGCGACTAATTACAGCGCTGATGTTCCAGGAGAGTCGCTTTAATCCTGCTGCCGAGTCTGATGTGGGCGCAGAGGGCTTAATGCAGCTTATCCCTACGACCGCTGAACAACTAGGTGTAAGCAATACGGCGCACCCGGAAACAAGTATTAATGCCGGTGTTCGCTATCTCGATTATTTAAGGGGGATGTTCGAGGAATCATTAGCATTGGAAGATCGCATGTGGTTTATGCTTGCCTCGTACAATGCCGGTTTCAACCGTGTTAAAGCAGCACGCAAGCTTGCGAATGACATGGGGCTGGATGGGAATCGCTGGTTTGATAATGTCGAATTGGCAATGATGAAGATGGCTCAACCATATAAACGTGATGGCGAAACAAGACGACGTTGTCGCTGTGGTCAAACTGTTGTTTACGTACGTGAAATCCGCACACGCTACTTTAATTACATTCGACTCACCGAGTCTCTACGTATCGCTTCAGCGAGGGGTTATCTCGCCGATGCGACCACACTTGTAAATTAGTTCATTGATACCTGGTCGGGTCGGCAACGCCTGCCTCGAGAAAACCCTGCCGACGAAAGCGACAGGAATCACACACGCCGCAGGCACGACCTTGCGCATCTGCCTGGTAGCAGGAAACCGTTTTTGAATAATCAACGCCCAGTCTCTGGCCCTCGTGGATTATTCCGGCCTTGCTGAGTTCAATTAATGGTGTATGCAATGTCATCGTCGCACCCTCTACACCGGCCTTGGTGGCCAGGTTGGCCATTTGTTGATAAGCATGTATAAACTCTGGACGACAGTCCGGGTAGCCAGAATAATCAACGGCATTTACGCCGATGAAAATATCATTAGCCTTGACGACTTCAGCCCATGCCAGCGCATAAGAAAGAAACAGGGTATTGCGGGCCGGCACATATGTTACTGGTATACCCTCAGTTGGTGATTCAGGCACATCAATGCGGTTATCCGTCAATGCCGAACCACCAAGTTGCCCAAGATCGAGTTTTATCACCCGATGTTCAGTTACTTGATAGCTGGCGGCAATCTCACTGGCAGCATTCAACTCGGCAACATGGCGTTGCCCATAATCAAAGCTAAGCGCGTAGCATTCAAAACCCTGGTCACAGGCTAATGCCAGGACTGTCGTTGAATCGAGCCCGCCTGATACGAGGACAACGGCTTTTTTATTGATAGTCATGATGGGTATTTTATAAGATTTCTTGTCTTACTCGAAATAACTGGCTTTGCGGTATTTCTTCTCACTTTTCTTATTACCGGGATCTTTAGCGCGAGGCTAATTTATTTAGAGAACAAGGCGCAGTGCGTTATGAACTGACGAGTTTATAAATAATAAATGAGGAAGTTCGGAATGTGCTGCAACGAAGTTATCTGAAAAATTAGCCCGCGTGGCTACTTGCCCGGAGTGTTGCCCCAAAGATACTTATGCATCTGTAACTGCATACGAACATTCATTTTATCCTCGAGAATCCAATCTGCGAGTTGCGTCGGGTTTTGAGACTCATGTTCAGGCGACACCAAAATTTCACATACATCGTTGAGGCGATGCTCGCGGATTATTGATTTCATCCAGTCATAATCCGTGCGATTACAGATAACAAATTTGATTTGATCCTTATCATCAAGATGCTGAAAATTTTCGTAGCGGTTCCTGGCTTCCTCGGTAGAGGAAGGTGTCTTGATGTCCATTATTTTCATGACTCTCTGATCCACATCTGCAATATCGATCGCGCCGCTTGTTTCCAGTGAGACGTCATAGCCTTCATCACAAAGCCTGACCAGGAGGTCGAAAGCACGCTTTTGCGCTAGCGGTTCTCCTCCTGTTACACAGACATGACGGCTTCGATACTGCGCGACTGTGTTAATAATGCTATCAATTGTTTGCTTTTCACCTTCATGAAACGCATAGGCGGTATCACAATAGCGACAGCGTAGGGGACAGCCAGTCAGCCGTATAAACACGGTCGGCAAGCCAGTCTTGACCGATTCGCCCTGCAAGGAAAGGAATATTTCATTAATGCGTAATTCTGACTGCGCCTGTGAAGACGCCACCAGGTTACGCGTCGGAGAGGAAGCCATATCAGGAATTACTTTCTTTTTGACTCATCAGTTTACGCAGACGATCGTTAGCCAACCGGGCTGCTGTTGTGCCCGGATAAGTGGACTTAACCTCGTTCAGGGTTTTTTCGGCATCCGAGTTATTACCAAGCTCCGCATAACTGTAGCCAATCTTTAATAGCGAATGTGATGCCTTCTGGCTATCGGGATACGTTTTCAATAATGCCTGGTATTCGTTTATTGCCAGATCGTATTGCTGCATAACGTAATGAGTTTCGCCCAGCCAGTACTGGGCATTATCAGAATAACTTGAATCAGGATAATCCTGCAGATACTGTTTAAATGCTGTCAGTGCTTGCTCGTAACGCGACTCTTTCAATAAGCGAAATGCACTCTGGTACTCGTTTTGTTCTTTTATCGGATCGGGCGGTGCTGGCGCAGCCGCTACCTCTTCGACTTCTGCAACCTTGTCTGACTCATCTTCCTTAACATCAGATTTAGCGCTGTCACTAATATAACCATCTTTCTCAATACGCTGCAGGCGTCCATCGACGTCAGTGTATAAATCGCGCTGTTTCTGTTGTAGCTGTTCGATGTTATAGGTCTGTATTTCTATCTGACCACGTAATTCATTCACTTCAAGTTTCAATTGCTCAAGCAAATCAAGCATGTCCAGCAATGCCGAATTGTTGAGATACTGTTCAAGTCGATCAAGGCGGCCACTGATGTCCTGTGTTATTGGTTCCAGTCCGGGCATTTGTTCCTCGACCGTGACCGATGACTGATCTTCTTCGGCCAGCACCAGTCCCGGTAGTAACAAGCCGGTTAACAAAATGAGGTAATGCATTACATTCACTTAATACAGTATTTCAACCCTGCGATTTTGTTGCCATGAATATTCATCGTGGCCATCAATAGCAGGGCGCTCTTCACCATAGCTAACCAGTCTTATCTGGTCAGCATTTGCACCCAGCAACAACATCTGTTGCTTGATTGACTGTGCACGCCGCTCGCCCAGCGCGAGATTGTATTCGCGGGAGCCACGCTCATCGGCATGACCTTCCAGCGTCATCGTTGTGCCGGGATTCTGACTAAGGTACAAGGCATGTGCTTCTACAACGGGACGATATTCTTCTTTGACATTACTGCTGTCATATTCAAAGTAGATAATACGAACAGATAGCTGGCTGGAAGGGTCGTCAAGTTCACTAAACGCTGAACCAGACCTTTCATCAGTACCGTATGACTGTGCACCGCTATCATAACCGTCAGTACCACTGCCATCTGCGCCAACAGAAGTACTCAGATCTTCAACTTCTACCTGCTGTTCTTCTTTGACCTCACCTGAGCTACAGCCAAATAGTAATGCTGATAGACCAATAACCATTAATAAGCGGACGTGCATAGTTTTTCTCCTTAGCATAATAAGTCCCGGTACCCAGCAGGCGCAGCATAGCACTCTGGGGCCATGCTGTTTAGCAAACCCGGCAATTCTGGCCAGTTAGATTGCGAAAAAATCATTTCTGAAACGGCCCCCATGCAGGCTCACGTACTTCAACCGTCTCATCACCTAGCTTTTGCTGAATACTGCCATCAGTAGACACAGCGGCAAGGCGGCCGCCATTGATACCCTGCGTGGCATAGATGATCATGCCGCCATTGGGTGCAAAACTCGGCGATTCATCCAGCCTCGCCGTCGTTAATAACTCGATATAGCCGTCTTGCGTGTCAAGCAAGCCGACACGATAAGCACCGTCCTGACCGTGCACCAGCGAGAGATAACGGCCATCAGGTGAATAATCTGCGCGCGTATTGTAGCTGCCCTGGAAGCTTAGACGTTTTGGAGCGCCGCCATTGATATCAATCTCGTAGATTTGCGGGCCGCCGCTGCGATCAGAGGTAAACGCCAGCTTCCTGCCATCCGGGGACCAGGTTGGCTCAGTATCAATTGCTGAATGGCGGGTCATACGACGTAGCCGCTTATTGGCCAGGTTCATAATATAGATTTCTGTGTTGCCATCCTTGGACAGAGTCATGGCCAGTTGCGTGCCGTCCGGTGAAAAGGCAGGGGCACTGTTTATACCAGGATAACCTGCAACCTTTTGTCGACGCCCGGAAACCACATCCTGTACATAAATCGCGGAATTCCTGCCTTCAAAGGAAACATAGGCAATACGCCTGCCATCAGGCGACCAAGATGGCGACAATAGTGGCTCTGATGATTCAAGCATAATTTCAACGTTGGCGCCGTCTGCATCTGCAAGTCGCAATGAAAATTTCTTGCCGTCAGCCTCGTTCTTTACAGTGACATAAGCGACACGCGTATCAAATGCGCCACGTATGCCAATCAGTTTCTCAAATACAATATCACTGATCTGATGCGCAGTGCGCCTCAACATGTCCGGCTGCGCACTGACACTAAAACCTGCGATCTGCTTCTGACGATACACGTCCATCAACCTGAACCTGATGTCATAACTGCCACTTTCTGTCAGTGCCATACTTCCAATCAGCAGGTTTTCCATACCCAGTTTACGCCAGTCGCCATAATTGATATCTGTACGACTGACTGGGCGCTGCGGTAAATCCTGCTCTGGCATGACATCAAATCGACCGCTGCGTGCCAGGTCCTGACTGATGATGGCAGCCATATCCAGCGGGGCAACGCTGGCAGCCTGGGACCAGCCAAACGGCACGATGGCAATAGGCAACGCATTCTCTATACCGTCTTCGATAACGATGCGCAGTGGCTCATCGGCAACAGCGGGTAAAGCCCCAAACATGCCGATTAAAAGTGAAAACTTTAAAACGAGTTTTTTCATCCTAATTCTTTGGTCTAAATAAAATCTGAATCGTTCGCATCTTGTTAAACACACGTCTCTCATCTGGCACCGGCAATGGCGCAGCAGAGTAAACTGCTGTTTGCGCACGCTCATCAAACAGCTCATTACCGCTTGATTTTGCAATTGTCGCTTCGGCAACCTTGCCGTCTTCCAGCAGCCTGATAAGGATTTCGCACGATAGGCCATCAGGTAAGCCAAGTTTGTTAAACCTGCGTTCAATCGCGCGCGTAATCAATGCAGAATACTTCTGTATCTCGGTCAGGTCCTGCTGTTCCTGCAACGCACGCTGTTCTTCTTCAAGCTGCGCCTGCAAGGCCTGCTCGGCCTCGCGGCGCTTTCGTTCTTCTTCGGCCTTGCGCGCTTCTTCTTCCTTGCGTTTACGTTCTGCTTCGGCCTTGCGCGCTTCTTCCTCTTTTCGCAAACGTTCCTGTTCCTGTTTTTTCTTTTCAGCCTCTACGCGTTTGCGCTCTGCTTCCGCCTGTTTCTGTTTTTCCTGTTCAAGCTGACGTTTTTTTTCAGCTTCTTTTTGTTTCTTGATTTCCTGTTCTTTCTTCTTTTTTATCTCGGCCAGTTTCCGCTCTTCCGCTTCACGCTTTTTTTTCGCCTCGGCCGCCTTGCGTTCCAATTCTTTCTGCTTTTTTATTTCTGCATCCTTCTTTGCCTGCTCCTTTTCAGCCAATCGTTGTAATTCTTGCTCTACCTGCTTTTTATCAACAGAGACGGCCTTAACGATGTTCACTTTTGGCGGCGGCTCTGGTGGCGGCGTGAATTCAAAACTGAAAACCAGCAACAAGGCGACAACAACATGCAAGGCAAGTGCCTGCAGCAACGACCTGACGGTAGTTAACAATCCAGACCGCATGGTATTATTGCTGCGGCGGTTCCGTGATCATGCCAACAGAGGGCACGCCTGCCTGCTGTAACAACGTCATTGCCTGTACAACCTGACCGTATGGCACATTGCTGTCACCACCCACCAGGACAGGTATCTCCGGCTGGTACTTCAACAATGCGCTTACCCGGTTGACGAGCACCTCCGGGGCAACCGGCTTATCCTGGTTGTCACCATAGTTAATAAAAAAGTTGCCGTCCTTGTCGACGTTCACAATAACCGGCTCTTTTTCATTTTGTGGCAACGGCGACGATGGCGCTTGAGGCAAGTCCACTTTGACACCCTGGGTCAAAAGCGGCGCTGTAACCATGAAAATGATTAACAACACCAGCATCACGTCGATGTAAGGCACGACGTTGATCTCGGCCATGGGTCTTTTTCTGATGCGTTGTCTCATCAGGTGTGTGCGTGTCGATGCAGAATCGAAGCAAACTCTTCCATGAAATTGTCGTAACGGTTAATCAGGCGTTCAACGTCAGAGGAAAACCGGTTATAGGCGATAACAGCAGGAATAGCAGCAAATAGGCCCATAGCCGTTGCAATCAAGGCCTCACTGATTCCAGGGGCAACCATCGCGATAGTGGCCTGTTGCACGTTACCCAACGCCTGGAAACTGTTCATGATGCCCCAAACGGTACCAAATAAGCCGATGTAAGGGCTGGTTGAGCCAACCGTTGCCAGGAATGAGAGATGTGTCTCTAGATCGTCCATTTCTTTATTCATCGCGATGCGCATACTTCGTTGTGCTGCATCAAGGACGACTTCTGCTTCTATATGCTCCTGCTTACGTAATCTTACGAATTCCTTAAAACCTGCTTCAAATATTTTCTCCATGCCAGTCGGTTCATAGCGACCACTCGTTATCCTGGTATAAAGCGGGCTTAGATCTTCAACTGACCAGAACTGGTTCTCAAACCTTGTTGCCTCCTTGATCGCAAACTTTAGAAACTTGCGCTTGTTGAAAATCATGGTCCATGAAATGACCGAGGCAAGCACCAATATCAACATCACAAACTGCACCAACAGACTGGCGTTCATGATAAGGTCAAGAAAGGAATGGTCAGTCGACATTCAGTAACTCCGTCATTAATACATCCGGCATCGCTGCAGGCCTAAGTGTTTCTGCATTCAGGCAGGCCACTTTAACCTCTGCCTGGCTAAGTAAGGTCTCATCGTCATTGGTTATCTGTTGTTTAAAGTTGATGCTCGCACCGCGATGATTGACAAAGTGGGATTGAATGGTCAGCAATTCGTCCAATCTGGCTGGCATAATGTAATCGATAGCGAGTTTTTTTACTGCGAACAGCACACCATATTCGTCAAGTAACCTGTGATGCTCAAAACCTAACTGCCTGAGCCATTCGGTGCGCGCTCGTTCCATGTAGCGTAGATAGTTTGCATAAAAAACAACGCCTGCAGCATCGGTATCCTCATAATAGACGCGGACTTTCCATTCAAATTCAGCTGACATGAATAAGGTTACACTTATGCGTCTTCGCTGTCGGAAAACAGATCTTCACTGCGTGGCGTATCCGCTGGAACATCAAGACCAAAGTGTTGCCACGCTGTACGAGTTGCAACCCTTCCGCGGGGAGTGCGCATGATAAAACCTTGCTGGATCAGATAGGGCTCCAGCACGTCCTCAATGGTATCTCTTTCTTCGCCAATAGCAGCGGCAAGACTGTCTATGCCAACCGGCCCGCCATCAAATTTTTGTAAAATAGCGAGCAGTAGTTTTCTGTCCATCATGTCGAAGCCATGGGCATCTACGTTGAGCATATCGAGCGCGAGTGACGCCATATCGCCCGTAACCTTGCCATCACCTTTGACCTGGGCGTAGTCTCGTACGCGTCGCAATAAACGGTTAGCAATACGCGGTGTGCCTCGTGAGCGCGCAGCGATCTCGGCTGCACCTTTACCTTCAATACCGACCTCAAGTATCCCGGAAGAACGCGTCACAATTTCACCGAGCTCCTGCGGTGAGTAAAACTCCAGGCGCTGCACAATGCCAAAACGGTCGCGCAGGGGAGAGGTCAGTAAGCCTGCCCGGGTGGTTGCACCAACAAGGGTAAACGGGGGCACATCCAGTTTGATCGCCCGGGCTGCAGGTCCCTCACCAATCATGATATCAATCTGATAATCTTCCATGGCAGGGTAGAGCACTTCTTCCACGACGGGACTAAGCCGATGTATTTCGTCAATAAACAGCACGTCGTGCGGTTCGAGGTTGGTCAACAACGCGGCAAGATCGCCCGGTCTTTCCAGCACCGGTCCCGATGTCTGGCGCATATTGACGTTCATTTCATTGGCAATAATATGGGCGAGGGTCGTTTTTCCGAGTCCCGGCGGGCCAAATATGAGGACATGATCGAGGGATTCGCCACGCTGCCTTGCCGCGCCAATGAATATCTCCATCTGCTCATGGACAGAGGTTTGACCCAGGTAGTCCTTGAGTTGTTTAGGGCGCAGGGTGTTGTCGGCAGCCGCGTCTTCAGCAGATCCCTGCGGGGAAATTACAGCGTTAGGTTCAACCATGTCGGGTGTCTATTTTCCCTTTAATTAAGGTTTTGCGCCAGTCCAGGATAGTTAATTTATCACAGCGAAGGCGGCAAACTGCTGACAACATTATGGCAATGCGCTGACTTTGAATGCGCTATTGTTTAACCGAGTTCTTTAACGCTTCGCGGATGAGCTCCTCACTGCTCATGCCTTCTGCAGCTATGGCCAGTACATATCGACTGGCTTCGGGCGGCTTGTAACCAAGGCCAATCAGGGCACTTACCGCATCATTGACGGGATCATTCTCTGTCTGTTTCGGCTTGTTATCGAGCGGACCTTTGGCCACAGCTGGCAGATCATCAAGCCTGTCGCGCATTTCGACGATTAATCGCTCTGCTGTTTTCTTTCCTATGCCGGGCAGTTTGGTCAGTCTTGCCACGTCATCTGCCTGAACGCAGGCAGCAAACTCGTCGGCCTCTATGCCTGATAAGATTGTCAGGGCCATGCGTGCCCCCACACCGTTCACCTTGATTAGCGTTCTGAATAAATGTCGTTCATTCTCGGTAGCGAAACCAAATAACAGGTGGGCATCATCGCGCACAACCAGATGGGTAAACAATTCCACCTCTGTATCGGTCTCGGCAAAGGCATAAAACGTAGTCATCGGCGCTTCTACCTCGTAACCGACACCTTTAACATCGATTAACAGCAGCGGTGGCTGACGTTTAAGTATAAGACCTCTAAGCAAGCCAATCATTGCAACCTTCCGTAGCGAACACCGGATACGCCCTGCATACGTAACAGGCCTTCACGTGAATGCGCGTGACAAAGTGCAATGGCGAGACCGTCTGCAGCATCAGCCTGGATAGAACCAGAAAGGCATAACAAAACCTTAATCATGTGTTGCACCTGTTGCTTGCCAGCGTGTCCCTTGCCCACGGTCGCCTGTTTCACCTGGTTAGCGGTGTATTCGTAGACTGGTAAATCACGAATGGCACATGCAGCAATGGCAACACCGCGGGCCTGGCCAAGTTTCAATGCAGAATCTGCGTTGCGATCCAGGAACACGCGCTCGATAGAAATTTCCTGTGGATTGAATTCATCGATAAGGGCAAGAAGTCCGACGTGAATAACCTTGAGCTTTTCGGCCAGGGTCTCGCCCTTGACCTTGATCACACCGTGTTCGATGTGCCGCGAATGATTACCCTCAGTATCGATAATCCCGAAACCGGTGTTGATAGAGCCTGGATCGATGCCTAGTATCCTGACCATGCTGACTATCTTCGTCGCATCTTGATTACGCCGGGATAAACCGGCTCTGCATCTGAAAAGCTAGTTAAGCTGCTCAAGAATGTCATCAGCAATGTCGGCATTTGAGTAAACTTTTTGAACATCATCAAGATCTTCAAGCATATCGAGTAACTTCAGCATGGTTTGCGCACCGTCAAGATCCAGTGCGCTTGAAGTCTGGGCGCGCATGGTAATCTCGGCATTTTCGGGCGTTTGCTTGGCAGCAACCAGTGCCTGTTTCACATCGACAAAATCATCAGGAGCGGTAATCACGTCTAAAGAACCATCATCGTTGGTCACAACATCTTCGGCACCGGCCTCAAGTGCCGCTTCCATCAGGCTATCTTCATCCGTGCCGCTAGGGTAGGAAATCAGCCCCACCTTATCGAACAGGTAGGCAACAGAACCATCTGTGCCGAGGTTGCCACCGAACTTGGTAAAGGCATGCCTGACCTCGGCGACTGTACGGTTACGGTTATCAGTCATGCAATCAACCATCACGGCGACACCGCCGGGACCGTAACCTTCGTAACGCACTTCCTCAACATTTTCACCTTCGCCTCCGCCGGCGCCGCGGGTCACCGCACGCTCAATGGTGTCCTTGGTCATGTTATTGGAGAGCGCGTCATCAATTGCCGCGCGTAATCGCGGGTTGGCTGATGCATCACCGCCGCCCATCTTTGCTGCAACGGTAATTTCGCGTATCAGTTTGGTAAATAACTTACCGCGCTTGGCATCCTCACGTGCTTTTTTATGCTTGATGTTAGCCCATTTACTGTGCCCGGCCATGATCGAAAACCTGGTTCCTTAATTACTCTAAATTGCGGCGTATTCTAGCATTCCGATAACTATTGCCCAACAGCACCGGCTCAACCCTGCAAAAAACAGCCGTGTTCAATAAAGTGCCGACAATGCTCAAACGCTGTCGCAGAAATAAGTAATCCAAAGTGGCTGGCGTGCACGACGACATGGTCCTGCATGCCATCAAGCATGGTCTCGGCGACAGTTACAGTGCCATCATTAGGCTTGGGGATCCCGGGAATGAGTACGCCGATGCCAAATCTTAGATCGCCGGCAATGACACCAAGATTTATTTCAGGATCCCAATCAGGCAGTGGACCCAGCAAACCATTTTCAAGACTGTTACCCAACAACCAGTGACCACCGGGCCACTCTTTCAATATTGATGCAGCGCGACTCGCCTTGTTAGGTGTACCGATCATAACGACCCGTTTGATTGCTGCCTCAGGGTTACCGGCAAGATATTGCCTGACGACCAGGCCACCGAGGCTGTGGCAGACAAGGTGTGCCGAGTTCAGGTTATTGTCATTCAGGAAAGTTGCGAGACGTTCCGCGTTATCGGCGACGGTACCGCGTACAGAGGGATAATGAAAACGATGTGGGGTGTAGCCGGCATCGGCAAAGCGATGCATTAACAGTGACATGTCAAAACCATTCATCCACAGACCGTGGACAAAAACAATATCGCTAACGCAATGGTTATTACCGATCAGGCATCTCCGGCCAACAATGTGGCGGACTTGTCGCTGGTGAATTCCAGCAGGCGTTGAATAGAAACGCGTGCCTTATCGACTACGTCGGCAGCAACATGAATTTCATTGCTCCCTGTTTCCAGCACCTGCACCAACTTGCGCAGGCTGTTCATGGCCATCCATGGACAGTGAGCACAACTAACACAGGTGGCACTACGACCGGCGGTTGGTGCCTCAATGATTTCCTTACCCGGTGCCGCCTGCATCATTTTGTGAAAAATACCTTTGTCAGTCGCGACGATAAATTTATTCGCGTCTAGGGTCTTCACAGCATTAATGAGTCCCGTGGTTGAACCAACGTAGTCCGCCTGCTCAATGACACCGGCCGGCGATTCAGGATGCACCAGCACTTTTGCATCGGGATGTTGTTTCCGCAGGGCCTGCAGCTCTTGCGACTTGAATTCGCCATGCACCACGCATGAGCCCTGCCAAATCAACATATCAGCACCGGTTTCGTGTTTAACGTAATCACCAAGGTATTTGTCCGGCGCCCAGATGATCTTCTTGCCTTGCTTCTTGAGGTGCGTGACCACATCAACCGCGCTACCGGAGGTGACCATCCAGTCAGCACGCGCCTTCACGGCAGCACTGGTATTGGCATAGACAACGACCTCGCGATCAGGGTGTGCATCGCAGAACGCGGAAAATTCATCGGCCGGGCAACCGAGGTCAAGCGAACAATCGGCATTCAGGTCCGGCATAAGCACGCGCTTCTCCGGGTTAAGAATCTTGGCGGTTTCGCCCATGAACTTAACCCCACATACAATAAGGGTGTTGGCACTGGATTCATGACCAAAACGGGCCATGTCGAGTGAATCGGAGACGTAGCCACCGGTCTGATCTGCGATGTTCTGGCAGTCTGGATCGGTGTAATAATGAGCGACGATAAGCGCGTTCTGTTCCTTCAACAATCGCTTGATCTTATCAGTCAGCACAGCGCGTTCCGCTTCAGGGATCTCCTCTACCACAGTCGGCGGGATCTGATCGCTGCTTAATTCGTAGGAACGTTCCAATGCGCTTTGTACCGTCATGATAAAAGACTATATGCGGTCAGTTCGCAGCATAACAAGCGATATTGACTTAACTGGACTCGCTTTTCGGCGGTTTCGCCAACTTGATGCCCAGTTCACGAAGCTGTCTGGCGCCG
>JAAUYK010061105.1_pt1 | contig 27501 bp, 22 predicted proteins | sample 7278021 | NCBI WGS metagenome assembly JAAUYK01 (sample SAMN14350223, study PRJNA611818) | marine sediment metagenome | isolation source: surface marine sediment (1.8m) | place: French Polynesia: Moorea | collected 2018-08
CAAACCAAATATCGCCATAAAGCTTACGGGCAGCAGGATATCTATTACAGATGACATAGGGGTGACCAGAATATTCATTCCGCCATGACAGAATTCACCTGCTATTGTTGTGGCCAGCAGAGACTGCTGTCAAGAAAAGTTCATAATGATCAGTTTGAACAGCGGATTGCACCTTTTTAGTCCATGATGGCCCTGCTTGGCGGCAGGCTGGTGTCCTGTCCAAGCAGGGTATAATGAATTTCTTTAATATAAGCATAGCCACTCTGTGATCATTAAAATTTAATCCGTATTACTGTCACATAAATGTTCAGCACCATTATCAATATCATTGCGCCGGTTTTCCTCGTGATTGGTGCGGGTTGGATGCTGGTTCGATTTGGCCTGTTCTCTGATAGTTTGATCGATGGGCTCATGAAGTTTGCTATCCAGTTTGCGGTCCCCTGTCTATTGTTCAAGGCGACTTCATCCCTCGATCTTGCTACTGCGTTTGACTGGAGATTGCTGTCATCATTTTATTTTAGTGCCACAGTCAGTTTCCTCGTCGCCAGTTTCGTGAGTTGGAAAATTTTTAGACATGAACCGGGTACCGCAGTTGCCATCGGTTTTGGTGCTTTGTTTTCAAACTCAGTCTTGCTGGGTATACCCATTTCAGAACGAACCTGGGGTTCAGATCAGATTGAACCGGTATTTGCCATTATTTCGCTACATGCACCTTTCTGTTATCTGTTGGGTATCTCTAGCATGGAGTTATTAAGATCAGCAGTAAAGCCGGGTAGAAATTTGCCACGGGTGGTTTTAAAAGCCATGTTTAGCAATAGCCTGATGTTGGGCATTGGATTGGGTTTTATGGTGAATATCAGTGGAATCAATATACCCATAATGTTGATATCCGCTGTAGATATGATCAGTAATGCGGCCTTGCCTGCGGCTTTATTTGGGCTGGGTGGGGTATTAACCCGCTATAGACTTATAGATACATTGTCAGAAGTGAGCGTCATCGCCCTGATCTCGTTGTTCGTTCATCCTGCACTAACCTATGCTGTCTGTCAGTTATTGGATGTTGCAGAATCTACAGGTCGAATGGCGGTGTTAGTGGCAGCGATGGCGCCGGGTCTTAATAGTTATCTTTTCGCCAAATTGTACCAAAGGGGGCAAGAGACAGCTGCGAGCTTAGTATTGCTGGGGACCTTGGTATCAATCTTTAGTGTCAGTATCTGGATTTGGCTGTTACGCTGAAGTCGGGTACATTTTGTTGATGTTTGCCAATTTTGATTATCTTGCTATTGATCGTGAAGCGCACTTACGTGTCGATACTGAAAAAATAGGTTTATATCTTAAAGACCCTAATAGCCGCATTGTGCTTTGGTATGATAAAAAGTTGATTCATGCTCAAGACGATGTTTTTTTTAAGTACGCAGAAATCGCTCAATGGATAAATTCGTCATCGCCGATCATTTATCTGGGACATCATCAAAATTTACGTTTTTTCAGTGTTAACTTAGAGTCCTTACCCGATCAATTAAAAAACCATGCGCGGTCGGGTTTGAGAACTGTAGGCCAAAGTATTACGGGGTTTCGTCTGGGATTGGTGTTTCATGCCCAGGGATTATTGAACTGGCATCGACGTCATATCTATTGTTCTTATTGTGGTTACCCGCTGGCTATTATTCACGCAGGTCATGCAAAGACTTGTCAGAATTCGTCTTGTGGCAAAGTACATTACCCAAAGTTGGATCCTGCGGTCATATTTTCCATTGAACATAAGCTTGAACGAGAACGCAAGCTGTTGCTTGGTCGTCAACCACACTGGCAACCTCGGCGTTACTCCGTCATTGCAGGATTTGTTGAACCTGGGGAGTCCCTGGAAGATGCCGTCAGGCGCGAGGCCTTTGAGGAAACGGGTCTGGTGATCGAACAGGTTGACTATGTAGATTCGCAGCCATGGCCATTTCCTGATGCTCTTATGGTTGGATTTCATGCCCAGACCCGTCAAGATGACATACAGTTACGTGACCAAGAGTTGTAACAGGCCAGTTGGTATAGTGCCAATCAACTGGAACAGGAAATCCTTGGGGGTCACTTGGAAATGCCCCTATCTTTATCCATTTCCTGGCATTTAATCGATCGGTGGTTTAGCAGTATCAAGGGCTATTCTCTAGCCGATATCAGTTCTGGGCAATAAGGAACCAACCTCATTGGGCTCGCTGCAGCAGAACCATGCATTTTTCACCGTCTACCATCGATCCGAAGCGGTTTTCGGGTTCGCTGATAAGGTTTTTAGCAACTACCATTTTTCCGGTTTGTATAGCCAGGTCCGCATAGAACAGGGTACGATTGAGATTAGCCAGAATGAATTTGGGACTGATCGCCTGACATTGTTCTATCCAGTACAGGGCACGTCCATAACGTTTTTCCTGGTCCAGACGATGAATTAACAAACGTCCCAGGCACAAGAGGGTACGTGATGCACCCCATTGGCGGAGATGTGTAAACAATGCTTCGTATTCCTTGCTTTCGGTAGTTGTTGAATCGTATCGATTTAAGATTGCCAGAATGGCTTCACTATTGCGATGGGTCGTGACTTGCTGGTAAAGCTGACGCATAAACCGGTCTTTTTCCTGAGAAGCTTTACGAGACTCTATCTGCCGGTCCATTTCATGACGACCACGAAAAGACATAGAACGTGAAGAGCCGTGGCGTTGCTGTAACTTCATTTCCGCAATTTCTTCTGCGAGTTCCTCGCTAACCTCCTGTTTACGTTCCTGTAATCGCCAATGGCCATAGAGATAGCCCGCGATCCCGCCTGATACATGAGCGACCAGGTTAATGCCTCCCAGGGTATCGCTACTCAGCAGTTCAAGGATATCGAGACCAATGTAGATCACTGCCAATATCCACGCCGGAACATAAAAGGTTTTCCATAACAGGATGAGCCACCAAAGCACCCTGATGCGCGCATGGGGCATCAAGAATGCAGAAAGGCCAATCATGCCGGTCACAATTCCGGATAAACCCAAGGTGGGCAGAGGCTCGTTAATGCTGAGTGAAAACAGGGAGTAGCTGATACCGGTGACTACTGAGATCAACAACATAAAACCTATAAATCTGAGGCTATTGCCTATGAGGATTTCTAGGGCGGGTGCAAATGCCAGAAAAAAAACAAGGTTACCTAATAAATGCAGCCAGTCGGCATGCGCAAGCGCTGAAAGCACCATGGTTAATGGATTCCAACTCTGCGGGTCGTACATCATGCTTGCGGTAATGGAGCTACTGAGCTGTAGTATAAAAACTACAATACATAAGCCGACCGTGGCATAGCTGACATAGGGCGGTCGCGCCAGGCTCAGGGCCGTGCTGTAGGGAAAAATAATCAACTGGTTGACCGATGTTTTAGGATTAATGCTAATTTATATGCCATGACTTCATACTCATCAATAAAGAATCATGGCAGGATCAGGTCGGTGACTCGAATCAGTGATGAGTTTCACAACCAGAGCATCATATTGGTAGAATATTCAGTAAATCAAAGCTGATCGTTGATTCTGTCTGGAACTCCGGATGTAATGAAATTACCAGCTAAAGTAGCTAAATCCCTGTTCCTGTAGAAGCATAATATCCTCTACCCCAATCGGTACTACCTTGGCATAATCCACCAGGTTTTCTTCCTCCCAGTTGAGCGCATCCATGGTATTTTTACAGGCATGGAAAGCTACACCATAGGCCGACAGAGAAGCCGCCCGTTGATGCAAATTTTTGGGTATAGGCCGCCCCGGTGATTTTGCCAGCAGGTGAACCCCTGGTCCAAAACAGGCCACCACGATTTCAACATCATCTCCATATTTGCGAATCAGTTCTCCAACCGAGAACAGGATATGGTTAAGATAGGAAGGATCAGCCTGGTTACATTGGTAGACTATTTTATGAGCTGAACTGTCTTCAAAATGGGTATCAGTATGATGGGCATGAGCGCTGTTGAAAAACAATAGGTATTGGAATATCAGTATCAGTAACCATGGTCGGAGTGGTAAGTGCTGTTTTTTGGGCATGGCAGGAGTCCTGGAATGAAGCCTATGATTGTTCAATTAACGGTCTATCCCAATCAAGAGTATCCATAATATCAAACATTCGGATTAATGACTTGCCAGGTAGTTATCCATTTTATAAAAGGTAGTTCATTATCAGAGCAAGGTTGAAGTGCGAGCAGATTTTACATTTGTTAACCTTGTGCCTGTCTTTTTGGTGGTCTGGATATGTCATTATCAGGCCAAAATATAGTTAGAGGACCAATGTCGTGCGTATCGGTTTACTGGAAGATGATGCAAGTCAAATAGAACTGATTAGTCTTTGGACCCAGGAGGCAGGTGACCAACTGGAGTCTTACACTACCGGTAAAAGCTTTCGAGAAGCTTTAGATCACGAAAATTTTGATCTGCTGGTGCTTGATTGGCACCTGCCCGATACTACCGGTATCGAGGAACTGGACTGGTTACGTGGTGAACGCTCATCCAATACTCCCGTCATATTTATCACCAGTCGAGACAGCGAGGAGAGCGTAGTCGAGGCCCTGGATCATGGCGCAGATGATTACATGGTTAAACCGGTCAATAAAAGTATTACACTCGCACGGATAAAAGCCTTACAACGCCGTAATCAATCGGGAGAATCTCTTGTTGCTGAAGCGGAACAAGAGACTGAATATCCGGAAATAGAGCTTTTCGAGCCGTATCAAATCAATAATCAGGAGCATTCCATTTCACTTGAGGGCAATACCATCAAGTTGACCCATAAGGAATTTGAGCTGGCTGCGCATCTGTTTCGCAACGCCGGTGTTTTGGTCTCACGTCAGTCCCTGCTGGAGCGTATCTGGGGCACAACCGCAGAATTAAATACCCGAACCGTGGATACCCATATCAGTCGAATTCGTTCTAAACTGGGAATTAATCCAGGGGTAGGCTGGCAGCTGGCGAGTATTTATCAGCGCGGTTATCGGTTGTTCAGAATCACATCAGAATGAACAATATTGCTCGCCTGCTGAGCCTGTTAGTGTTAATAGGGGGGGTGTTTCTTAGCGGTATTTCCCATGCCGAGGATGAATATTGGGAATATACCTTTCGTCCCGGGGATACGATCTGGAATATTGCCAAGGAGCATACCAATTCAGTGAATAACTGGACTGAAATTCGTGAATTAAACCGTATTTACGAAGGGCCGGACCGTCGTATTTTGCCCGGTACGCGTATCAAAATTCCCGTATCCATGCTGAAGCAGCAACCCACCCCGGCCACTGTAATTGCTGTGAGTGGAGCGGTACTTCTCATTCGCAACAATGGTGAACAGGAAGGGGTTAAGGTCGGTACCCAGCTATTCAGTGGTGATCGGTTACAAACGCAAAAGCAGCAAAGCGTACGTCTGCAATTTGCGGATCAATCAGAATTACAGATTTTTTCCCAAAGTGAAGTGGTACTGGATAAAATTAGCCATCATCAAGATACGGGTATGGTAGATACCCGGGTGAGACTAAATAAAGGTCGGGTTAAAACCTGGGTAGAAAAGTTGAAACAGGATAGCAACTACGAGATTAAAACGCCCGCGGCTATCACCGCGGTCAGGGGTACCCAGTTCCGCATGTCCTCCGATGAAAATCAAATTAGTCGTACCGAGGTCACCGAGGGGCTGGTGAGCGTGGCTGCAGGCAATGACATCAGACAGCTGAAAGATGGTTTTGGTATTGTCGCCGAAATCGGTAAACCCTTACCAGAACCGGTTAAGCTATTAGAAGCACCTACCATCATTCAGTTGAAGGTCAGTAGGACTAAAACCGTTAAGTTGTCCTGGGCAGCTTTAACCGGTGCTGAAACCTATCGTTACCAGGTCGCCCGTGATAAAAGATTCCGCCAGTTGTTGCTGGATCGCGCCACTACTGAAAATAGTGCTGAATTGACCGGATTAGAGCCAGGCAGGCATTTTGTGAGACTTCGGGGTATCGATGAATTGAAACTGGAAGGTCAGGATGCAGTTGGCCAATTTGAAATAGTGAAGGCACCTGAAGGAAATGATTGGGAAGTCATCATGACGATAGGTGCTGGTTTACTATTGATGTGATACGCCGATTGTGAATTTATTAGCCAGGACAGCCAAAACCCGGACTGGTTTATTTGAACACCTGATTTTAGTGGTTTTGCTGTCAGGTATTGCGGGCTTGTTTGTTTATCACGATGTGCTCTGGCGCTGGGATAATCTGCTTTACGATGCACAGTTATCCTTTTGGAATCGCGCAGTATCCGAGGACATCATTATCATCGCTATTGATGATGAGAGTCTTAACCAGTTAGGGCACTGGCCATGGCCACGGTCGATACATGCTAGCCTGATCAACCAGCTAGAAAAGGAATCTCCCCGAATCATTGGTCTGGATATTATTTTTAATGAAGCCGATGCTGATCATCCTCAATCCGATCAGTTACTCGTAGAGGCTATACGAAACAGTGGCAAGGTCGTGTTACCCGTATTCATGTCACGTCAGAGCGCTAATTCTTACCCGATAGAGGAACTGCCTTTACCCGAGTTGACCGAACATGCTGCCGCGCTCGGACATGTACATGTTGATATAGGGGATGATGGTATCGCACGCCGGGTTTATTTGCGGGAAGGTATCGGTAAACCCCAGTGGTTGCATTACAGTTTGGCCATCCTGAATGCGACCAATCAGTCGATAGCGTTAATAGAGAAACAACCCAGCAGTAAGCGGAATGATGCCGAATCAAATTATTCACCTTTACAGTGGTACCGCGAGTTTCCTTTCCTGATCCCCTATGCCGGACCCCCCGGACATTTTCCCCAGATTGGCTATTCCCAGGTGTTATCGGGTGAATATCAAAAGAACCTTTTTCAGGACAAGATTGTTTTAATTGGTACCACAGCCGAAGGCTTGGGAGATGCCTTACCAACCCCTCATGCCGGAGAGGGGGGTAGTATGCCCGGTGTTGAAATCGTCGCCAATATTATCGATGCCATCATGAATAACCTGAGGATTCATACACTGGAACGTCCCTGGTTAATTGTATTGGCCGTTATATTGGTGGCATTGCCAATCCTCGTTTATCCCTATTTAAATCCAGGTAGCACACTCATCGTTCTTTTTGGGATTGTGGCGGTGACTATGGTCATAGTTGGGATGCTCTTATGGTTATTTGGATTATGGATGCCTATCTCGACCGTGGTGTTATTTCAGTTTATCAGTTATCCATTATGGAGTTGGAGGCGGCTTGAGGTTGCGATGCGGCATATCAATCTTGAGCTCAACCAGTTGTCCGAAAAACAAAAAAAACTGAGTTGGCAGAGGGAAAGAAACCTCGCCGATGAAATTGATTTTTTATCACTGTTCATGCCGATTCAAGGCTGGGTGCTGATCGATGAGCAGGGTTTAGTGGTAGAGCAACAGGGAAAAATACCTATTGGGCATGAGGGATCTTTGCGAGACTATCAATGGCGCAGTGATGCCAATAATTTTTGGGCGTATTTACATCTATCGGGAGAATATTATCGCTTAGGAGTAAAAATGGATCCAGAGTGGAGCGCTGGTTATGAGGATATGCAACTACTCAATGGCTTGATCCAGTCTGCGCAATTATTTTTGCCAGGATCGGGTGGGTATACCGAAGATATCGTGGAAGCAAAAGTGGTTCAGGTACAGGCGGTAGGGCGAGAATACGAGGCCTTGAGACGGATTATCGATGACAGTCTGTCAGGTATGGCCGATGGTGTTCTGATTTGTAATGGTCGAGGACAAGTTTTGTTTTCAAATCATCGTGCGGGTTGGTATTTACAAGGCGATGATAACGCTCATCTGAATGGCGAACCTGTCGTATCTTTGCTGTCTAAAGTCAAGCTTAAAGAGGATGATAGCTGGTCGTCTTTATTACAGCGGGTACTAGTAGCACATGAGCGCGTACTTACCCATGCACAGCATGAAAGTGGCAGAGATTTAATGATCGAGATCAGCCCACTTGAAATCATGAAGGAATCTTTGGATGGCTTTATCATTAATTTTTCGGATATAAGCCTTTTGAAAGCCAGTGAGCGAAAACGCAATGAGGTCCTTGACTTTCTTTCTCATGATTTACGCGCGCCACTATCTTCAATATTGGCCATGATAGAAATTGCTAAAAATAAAAAGGACATGGATGCATTGCATAACATGCTTAAGGATATGGAAAACAGTACGCATAAAACGCTTCATCTGGCTGAACAGTTTTTGCAATTATCACGCGCCAATACCCATGAAAAAATTAACTTCCAGGATGTTGATTATATCAGTGTAGTAATGAATGCGATTGACCAGTTATGGGGTTTATCAAATCGTTTAAAAGTTAAAATTATGCAGGATTTTGCCGTTGCTGAATTATGGATTAATGCTGAACCTGACTTACTTGAGAGAGCAGTGGTCAATTTATTATCAAATGCAATCAAGCACAGCGATTCCGGAAACGAGGTCACGGTCAATGTGTATTTGCAGGATGACGAAGTTCACTGCTGTGTGATAGATCATGGTTGTGGGATTTCCAAACATGAGCTACCCCATTTGTTTGAAATGTTCCGGCGTGTTCAGGGGGCGGGTGTTGAGCGAAAACAAGGGGTAGGCCTGGGCCTCGCATTTGTGGATGCTGTGGCTAAACGTCATTCCGGACAAGTGAAAGTAGAGAGTGAACTGGGCAAGGGTTCGCGTTTTTGCCTGCAATTCCCCAAAAAAGATCCAGCCGAACCTATGGATTGAATTCATAACCTTGCTCATCAAAGATAGGGCTTACAAGTGAAGGTTTTTCAAAAGCCACCTGAAATGTAACCAATTGTTAATTCCCACCTGACGGCATTGTGTTGTAGTAACGGGCTTCCTATAGTGCACTCGAGGAAAGATTTTCTTTCGCAGTATCGGAGGATCCAATGGACATGATCAAAGCATGTTTCGAGGAATATAAGATTGAATTTACCCGCAAGCTGGAAACTGTGGGGTTTACTGAACAGCAGGCCCGAGTTTTTTTACCTGAAACTATTTCGGGTATCTCTGGATTAACGGAAAATTCATATATAGCCGAAAAAATGGTAGACCTGTTATCGACTGATTCAACAGCCTTATTGGCAGCATTAAATGTAGCTGCTATATCAAAAAAAGCGGGAATCAAACCTGAGCTGACCCTGTCCGGTTTGAAAGCTATCACACCGCTGTTGAATCGAGTGCTCAGTGATAAAAGCGATCATATGGTGGGAGCGGCCGCGACCCTGGCCTGGGGTTCTGATCATCTAATGGGATCAAAAAAATATTTTTGTTAATTGAACATTTAATTTGAGGAGCGCGTTCGCTATCTAAAAGGATACAAACTATAGAAGGTATTGGGTCCAAGTATGCTGAAATACTGAAGGCTCCAGGTATTAGTAGCACCGATAAATCTTTAGAAACTACAGCGAGTCAGTCGGGTTGAAAAAATGGAAGAAGTGCATGAAGCAAGGCATTGATGTAAACCTTCACCCAGTGCCAAAGTGGTTTCCAAGTGGGTAGACGAGATAAAATCATGAGACCCATGCTTACCTATGAATGCCATTACAAGGACACGATTAACCGGTATTAACGAGAAATTAACTAAGCCAGCCATCACAATATGGCGGGTTTTTTTATGCGTAACATAGATATTAATTAGAGCAATAGTCCAGGATTATTTATTTATTAAAACATCAGGTCTGTCTACGTTCTCACAGATTGATGTTTGGTTTAGGTTTAGGATCGCGGTTATAATTGATTAAGAATTAATAAAACGCCTCGATGAAGAAAATAATATTCATTTTGCTATTTTTAATGCCCTTATCCCAATCGGCTTTAGCTTATCTTTGGACTTCGGCAATACCCGTTGAAATTCACATCATTCCAGATGGCCTACTCGTAATAGGTGATTTTGAAAATACGGGTGTGTTATGCGCAACAGGGCCTAAAGCCATTTTTTTACCCAAAACCGATGCCATGTTTAAAGAAAAGTTAACGCTTGGCCTTGCCGCAAAGGCAACTGGGAGCAAGATTCGTGTGTTAATTGATGAGCCGGTTGAAAGTAATTGTTTCCAGGTTCCTTTAACGGGAGCTATTCCAGTTGCATCCCCTTATTTCTGGCAGCTCAAGGATTAATTATTAATCCATTGCATTCATTGACATTGTTTATTCTGGGTTACACCGCCTTATTTGTTAACAATGTTTCACATTTGGCGTATTCCATTTTTGAAGACAATCTATAAGCTTGATCTTCAACAAGACACATAAATTTAAATGCTCAAGTTAGAGGAAGCTTGGGTAGGTAACAGATGATTTTAACATGATAAAACATAGGAAAATTAATATGAAAACTCCACAGCTAATGTGCATGTCCGTGGTCTTATCCGGATTGATCAGTCTTCCTGTTCAAGCCCATATCAACCATGGATATATTTTTAGTATCGATGGCTCCGTTGTCAAAAATTCATTTGGAGAATGTCTTCGTACAAACTACTGGACATCTGAGAATGCTTTACCCGAGTGTGAAGGTGGCATGAAAAAAATGGATATGGATACCGATGGAGATGGTATTGCGGATAGCAAAGATCAATGCCCTGATACCGTACCGGGTGCCAGTGTAGATGCCATGGGATGTGCCAAGGATTCGGATAACGATGGCATTCATGATGGTATCGATCGTTGTGCCAATACTCAAGCGGGAGTGCGAGTTGATGCGAATGGTTGTGCGCTGGATGAAGATAAGGATGGTGTAGCTGATGGTCGTGATCAATGCCCAGGCACCAATGAAGGCGCTCTTGTTGATTCCAAAGGTTGTGAAGTACAAAAGGATAGTGATGGTGATGGCATTGTAGACGCCAATGACCAGTGTGCAGGCACAGCACCGGGTACCGTGGTGGATAAAACGGGTTGTAAATTGAAAGAGGATATTCGCATTGAAAATGTCCAGTTCGAAACCGGCACAGCGGTTTTAAATACGGCCAGCCAGGATATTCTTGATAATGTTGCTCGTACACTGATTGAAAATGAGCACCTCAATTTTGAAGTTGCAGGCCATACTGATAATACGGGTGCCTATCAGACTAATGTTGATTTATCCAATGCGCGTGCACAAAGTGTTCGTCAATACCTGGTGGATAAGGGCGTAGCTGCTGACCGCTTGACTGCTCAGGGTTACGGTCCTGATCGGCCGATTGCCAGTAACGACACACGTGAGGGTCGCAGTATGAACCGACGTGTCGAACTCAGACTGCAATAATCAACTCAAGGCTGAGTAGAAATTGGGCAGGTAGTGGTAAACACTACCTGCCTTTTTTATTGACTACTGAAAATATGAATAAAGTTCCAGTAGTGATCCTTTACCGGTTATTCATTTTTCGGTTGGTTTTATCTTAAAGTTTCTTTTTTTTCTGCGGTTTTTCTGGTTTTTCTTCAATGTTCATCTATATCAACTAAGATACGGTTAAATATAATGAAATAACCAGGAGTTATTCTTCTAAATTTAATATTTAGGTACAGGTAAAATGAATAATTCAAAATTTGCTGAAGACGCCGATAAAAGTGCTGATAAATTAAGGAATTTCGACTTATCAGTGGATGAAATCAGATTGATGAAGTCGATCAATGAGATGACTCAATCCGTAAAAAATATTGAGCGCTCTGATCCCAATTCTCCAAGAGCCAAATTCATTCGTCTTGAGATTGAAAAATTAGAAAATCAGTTAGAAGATCTTCGAGACAATACGCTGATCCGGTAATTATTCGATTATTCTGCTCCGGATAAAAGATCGCTCCGGCAGGAGCAGATTTCAATGCTATTTTTTTGGCATTTATCAATCGATTCAAGTCCCCTCTGCATAATTAGTAATGCTGAATAATTGCTATTGAGTTCCGATTTTCGAGAATATCTGTTTTCTACGCTGAATTTTTTTTCGGAAAAAAAGTATGAATTGAGTCTAACTTTCCGGACTTTCAAGCAGTCATGGTCATGATATGACTTGATTAGCGAAAAATTTTGGAGAATACTAAAAAGCCTTTTCTGAACCTCGGTTGAAACAGGATTGTTGCATAATGAGGATTTCACTACTGGCCATTGTGTTGTGCGCCCTCATCGTTACTTCAGCGGATGCGCATGAAAAGCACCTGGTTTTTGGAGCCGGTGCAATTCATATATTGGATAGTAACAGCGGAAATGTTATTGCTTTAAGTCTTGAAAATCATCAACTGGATGAATTCTGGTCGATACGTCCCTCCCTGCTGTTGATGATAGAAGTTGATGGTGCTGCCTATGCGGGTGCGGGAGTACGCAAGGATTTTAAGCTGGGTGGACAAGACTCCTGGGGCGTTAGTCTCCTAGCCGGGTATTATAATCAGGGCAATAGCGAGGTCGACCTGGGCAGTGAAGTTCAGTTCTACTCCAGTATTAATTATGATTATTACTTGCCGGGCAAAACCCAGTTACGTTTGCAACTCGCACATCTATCCAATTCCAGTATTAGCAGCGTGAATCCGGGTACTGAAATTTTATCAGTGAATTGGGTGGTACCTTATTGAAGATGGATAAATTTGGTGGGCCCGCCTGGACTCGAACCAGGGACCAATGGATTATGAGTCCACTGCTCTAACCAACTGAGCTACAGGCCCTTTGAGGGTAGGGCATTGTAACGGAAACCTAGTCCGCGTCAATAAAACTTCTGAGCTGTTCGGAACGACTGGGATGCCGAAATTTTCGTAATGCCTTGGCTTCAATCTGGCGAATCCGCTCACGGGTTACATCGAACTGCTTGCCGACTTCTTCGAGAGTATGATCGGTGTTCATGTCAATACCAAAACGCATACGCAGCACCTTGGCTTCGCGAGGCGTCAGGCTGGATAAAATATCCCGTGTGGATTCAGATAATCCCGCGCTAGTCGCGGTATCTGCGGGCAACATAACATTGGTATCTTCGATAAAATCACCCAGGTGGGAATCTTCATCATCACCGATAGGTGTTTCCATAGAAATTGGTTCCTTGGATATTTTAAGCACCTTACGAACCTTGTCTTCAGGCATTTCCATACGTTCTGCCAGTTCCTCCGGTAAAGGTTCACGTCCCAGCTCCTGCAACATCTGTCGTGAAATACGATTGAGTTTGTTAATGGTTTCAATCATATGGACTGGAATACGAATGGTCCGTGCCTGATCTGCTATAGATCGGGTGATGGCCTGCCTGATCCACCAGGTTGCATAGGTGGAAAATTTATAACCACGGCGGTATTCGAATTTATCGACGGCTTTCATCAAGCCAATGTTACCTTCCTGGATGAGATCCAGGAACTGAAGGCCTCGATTGGTGTATTTCTTGGCGATTGAAATAACCAGGCGCAGGTTGGCTTCGATCATTTCTTTCTTGGCGCGTCGGGCCTTAGCTTCGCCAATAGACATCTTACGATTGATTTCTTTGATGTCATGGATTTTAAGTTTGGCCAATTTTTCGATAGTAACCAGTCGTTTCTGATGGCGGATGACCTCTTCCTTAAAGGCTTCGAGTAAATCGGTGTAATCTTTGCCAGTGGAAATATGTTCATCTATCCAGTCGAGGTTGGTTTCATTTTGTTTGAACGAACTGATGAAGTCTTTGCGTGGCATCTTGGCCTGGTTGACGCAGATATTAAGAATAGCGCGTTCATTACTGCGAATGCGGTTAATGATATCTTTTAAGTTAAGCCCCAGGTGATCAACAAACGAGGGTAGCAGTTTGATTTCCATCAGTAGCTTAACCGTTTCGTCCATGTGTTTTTCCGCGGCATCGTTTTGGCCGCTGTCCATTGCCTTGGTAGCTTTTGCGAAGCTTTTTTCGATCGCACTAAAGCGTTGTTCGGCTTCCTCAGGATCCAGGCCTACATCCGGTTCGTCCTCATCTTCATCACTGTCATCATCATCGCTGGTCTGGGCGGATGCGGGTAATGGGATCGCATTAGGATCCTCATTGGGATCCACGTAACCTACGAGGATATCCGTTAATTTGGTTTTTTCGTCACGGACGTCCTGATATTTTTCCAAGATTAGGGCCATGGTGTCGGGGTATCGTGCCAGTGCTGACATGGCTTGATTGAGGCCATCTTCAATGCGGCGCGCAATCTTGATTTCACCTTCGCGCGTTAACAGTTCAACGGTGCCCATTTCACGCATATACATGCGTACAGGATCAGTTGTACGCCCAAATTCGCTGTCTAATGAGGCCAGAGCTGCCGCAGCTTCCTCGACAGCATCTTCATCGGGTTCGTTTTCAGCATCGTTCAGAATGTCATCACTATCTTCTGCAGGCGCACTTTCATGGACTTTGATGCCCATATCATTGATCATGCGAATGATATCTTCTATTTGTTCGGGCTCGACAATGCCATCTGGCAGGTGATCATTGACCTCAGCATAGGTAAGATATCCCTGCTCTTTACCGCGGGCGATGAGTTCTTTCAAACTGGATTGTTGGTTTTTATCCATAGAGCCTCAGAAGACGTTAAGATGTGAAAAGTGAACTCACTAGTATATAAGGTTTTACTGATTTTTTCCAAGTTGATGCATTATTTTTTATGTTGTAATTGTCGGTATTCCTGTTTTTCAAATTCATCCAATTGGCCGCCTGATAGAAGCTTCTGGTTCAATTTCTGAAATCGCTGCTCGACATATTTTTGGCGTAAACGCCTGATGGCATCCTGGAACATGGGTTCAATTTCTGTGTTTTCATCCAGCATGGCTGGTGTCATAGCCGCAATTTTATAGAGGTGTTCCTCATGCTCATGCCCCGCAAAACGCGCCAGCAGGTTTTGTGGGCTGATATCCGGAGACTCATGAATCTGGTCAAACAATTGCAATAACAGGTCCACGCCGGGTATATCCGTTTCAAGTAACTCGTCCAGATTGCCGGCCTGGGTGGCCAGGGAAGGCTGTTGCAGTAACAAATTGATGGCCAGTCGAGTCGGTGTCCAGTGCTGTTCGGGGATCACATTCTTGTTGATAATACCGGCTGGTTCCCCGCCGATTATATGTAATAAGCGGTCATCCAGTTCCAGTGATAGGCGTTTCTCAACATCCCTTAGGATTTGATCCTTCAGGCTTTGTAATGGGATTTTTGTGTAGTATGGCCTTAGTTTGTCCAAGAATTGAGAACGGCCTTCAGGGCTATGGATCTCTCCTTGTGAAAGTAGCTCGTCAAACAAAAATTCAGTGAGAGTCGAGGCTTTTTGTGCCAGGCGGAAAAATTCAGCTTTACCAAATTGTTGTATATAAGTATCAGGATCATGTCCATCTGGCAGGAAAAGGAATCGAGCCAATCGCCCTTCCTTAAGTGATGCCAGGCTATTTTCGAGAGCTCGCCAGGCTGCTTTTCTGCCCGCGAGATCTCCGTCAAAACAGAATACCAGTGTTTTAACGGTGCGAAATAATTTTTCGATTTGTAGTGCGCTGATAGCAGTACCCAGCGTAGCAACCGCTGTGGTCACACCATGCTCAGCCAAAGCTACAACATCCATATAACCTTCAGTGATGAAGATCTTATCGATTTGTGTGTTGACCTGCTTGAGTTCATAAAGGCCATAGATTTCTTCGCCTTTATGGAACACCGCAGATTCTGGTGAATTCAGGTACTTGGGATTGTCCTCAGGATCGATAACCCTGCCACCGAATGCAATCGTACGACCCCGCCGATCACGAATGGGGAAGATCAGGCGGTGGCGAAAACGATCGTAGGTTTTGCCCTGCTCATTTTTAATCAGCATACCTGATTCCAGCAGTAACTTTTCATCACCTGATACATGGTGCCAGCCTTTAGGGGCAAAGCCGATGGCATAGTTTTTGGCAGTGTGACCACTGATGCCCCGTTGTTTCAAGTAATCAATGGCCTCTGAATGGTTTTTAAGTTCAGCTTGGTAATAAGCTGTGCAATTCTGCAGAGTAGTGAAGAGGTTATCCGTATAAGCGTTTTGTTTCGTAGGGGCCTGGCCTTGCTCATAAGGAACCTCGAGGCCGACCTGTTGAGCTAACGTCTCGATCGCCTCTACAAACTCCATGTGATCGTAGTCCATCAAAAAGCTGATCGCGTTACCATGTTGTTGGCATCCAAAACAATGGTAGAACTGCTTGTTTTGACTGACCGAAAATGAAGGCGATTTTTCGTTGTGAAAGGGACAGCAGGCCCAGTATTCGCGCCCCTTTTTCTTTAAAGGTACCCGAGCATCTATAAGTTCGACGATATCCACCCGGTTAAGCAGGTCATCAATGAATTGGCGTGGTATGCGTCCAGACATTAAGAATGACCTGCCGGGTAGAGTAAGCTGTAATTAGGCGGCTTCGCGACGTAATGTCTCCAGCAATGAGCTGATTTCTGCGGCCTTGGGTTTGACCAACCAGAATTTGCGCAGGTAATGCAGGAAATCATCCAGAATGTGTTGTCCCCATTCGCTACCAGTTTCTTTGACATGTTCTTCGATCGTACATTTTAAATGGGTACGATACACTTCCATATTTTCTGCCGAGATGCGATGAATATCGATCAACTCATGGTTAATACGGTCGACAAAATCCTTATCGATATCGAGTACATAAGCAAATCCACCGGTCATACCCGCGCCAAAATTAACACCTGTTTTACCCAGAACGGTAATAATACCACCCGTCATGTATTCACAGCCATGATCTCCAATGCCTTCAACCACGGCACGTGCTCCCGAATTTCTGACGCCAAAACGTTCTCCGGCTAAACCGGCGGCGAACAATTCACCACCCGTAGCGCCATACAAACAAGTATTACCGATGATGGTGCTGTCATGACTCTTGAATATACTTCCCGGAGGCGGCGTTATGATCACTTGTCCACCGGCCATGCCCTTGCAGACGTAATCATTGGCATCGCCGAGTAAACGCATGTGTAAACCGTTAGCATTCCATACACCAAAGCTTTGTCCGGCTGTGCCCGTCAGATTTAAGATCAGTGGATTATCACCCAGTCCTTCATCACCATGAGCTTTGGCGATTTCACCTGAAAGGCGCGCGCCAATCGAGCGATGAATATTCTTCAGCTGATAATTAAATTCTCCTCCGGTTTTATTTTTTATGGCCGGTAAACAGTCGGTGACCATCTGCTCTGCAAGTTCACCCTTGTCAAAAGGTGCATTACTGGGCTCGATGCAAAATTGGGGGAGGTCTTTGGATAAACCACCGTCAGATAATAATGGCTCCAGATTTAATTTATTTTGACGTGAGGTGTTGCCTTCAATCACTTCCAGTAAATCGGTACGACCAATAATATCGGACAGTTTATTGACGCCAATGGAAGCCAGAATTTCTCTGACATCCTGAGCAATGAAACGAAAATAGTTTTTAACTTTTTCCACGTTACCGTTGAAATGAATTTCTCGAAGTACGGCGTTCTGTGTGGCTACACCGGTGGCACAGTTATTCAAATGGCAGATACGTAAATACTTACAGCCCATTGCGATCATCGGCCCAGTACCGAAACCAAAACTTTCGGCACCAAGAATGGCGGCTTTGACAACATCCAGGCCGGTCTTTAAACCACCATCGGTTTGCACGCGCACCTTGTCGCGAAGGTTATTGGCGCGCAGTACCTGGTGTGTTTCAGTCAAACCCAGTTCCCAGGGTGACCCGGCATATTTAACCGATGTCAACGGACTCGCACCTGTGCCACCGTCGTAACCGGCGATTGTGATCAAGTCGGCATAAGCCTTGGCGACCCCGGCTGCAATCGTGCCAACACCCGCTTCAGCGACCAGTTTGACAGACACCAATGCCTGCGGATTGACCTGTTTTAAATCGAAAATGAGCTGGGCCAAATCCTCGATGGAATAAATATCATGATGTGGAGGCGGTGAAATCAATGTCACTCCCGGCTTGGAATGCCGTAACGTGGCAATCAGTTTGTTCACTTTTTTTCCAGGAAGCTGACCCCCTTCGCCAGGTTTTGCGCCTTGCGCTACCTTGATTTGCAGGACCTCGGCATTAACCAGATAGTGTGGCGTGACACCGAAACGTCCAGAAGCAATCTGTTTGATCTTGGACATTTTGTCCGTGCCATAGCGAGCCTTGTCTTCACCACCTTCTCCGGAATTGGAGCGGCCACCCAGTTGATTCATGGCCTGTGCCAGTGTTTCATGGGCTTCTGGTGACAGGGCGCCTAACGACATGCCGGCAGAATCAAAACGCATCAGGATATCTTGAAGGGGTTCAACCTGATCAATGCTAATCGGTTCGTTGTCATGCTTTAATCGCAATAAATCACGTAATGCAGCGGCAGGTCTTTGGTTAACCAGTTCCGCATAAACTTTCCCGTCCTCGTAATTTCCACTGCCAACGGCTTTTTGCATCGTTTGCACAATATCAGGATTGTAGGCATGGTATTCACCCCCATGCACATATTTGAGCAGTCCACCTTGAGTAATGGATTTACGCGAATTCCAGGCCAGCTTCGTAATGGCTTTCGCATCGCTCTCAAGGTCATCAAAACTGATACCGTCTATACGGCAGGTGGTGCCGCTAAAACAGAGATCGACGACGTCTTTATGCAGACCGACGATCTCGAATAGTTGTGAGCCCCGATAACTGGCTATAGTAGATATCCCCATCTTGGAAATGATTTTGTAGAGACCCTTGTTGATTCCCTTGCGATAGTTGGATCCGATGCGTGAATAATCCTGTTCCTTGATTTCCCCGGATTTAACCATGCCCAGCAGGCTGGCATAGGCTAAGTAAGGATAAATAGCTGTGGCACCATAACCGAGTAGCACGGCCATGTGGTGTGGGTCACGGGCGGTGCCGGTTTCCACCACGATATTGGCGTCACAACGTAATCCGGTCTGACATAGACGATGGTGAACGGCTCCCGTCGCCAGGGCTGCATGTACCGGGATTTGATTCTTGGGAATAAGATGATCTGATAGAACAATCACCACGGCATGTTCGCGGATAGCAATCTCTGCCTGGTCGGCGATGTTGATAATGGCCTGCTTGAGATCCATTTTTTCGGGATCATAGCTCAGCTTGATACGTTCATGAGCGTAATGATGTTGATCCGGATGAGCCAGAAGAGCATGGAATTTATGGTCGGAGAGAATAGGGGAGTTAGCGACCAAGCGTTTTGCATGTTCAGCGGTTTCCTTAAAAAGGTTATGTTCACGCCCGAAACAGGTTTCGAGAGACATGACTATTTTTTCGCGTAGGGGATCAATTGGAGGATTGGTCACTTGAGCAAACGACTGACGAAAACTGTCATACAAGGATCGTATGTGTTGTGATAATACCGGTAGGGGAGTGTCGTCACCCATCGATCCTGTAGCTTCCTGGCCGTCATCGGCCAGTACCCGGAGAACCTGGTCTCGCTCCTCGAAGCTGACCTGGAACTGTTTTTCGTAACGGTTCAGGGTCTCGGCAGACATGGATTCTTCTGATAGCGGTGCATGTTGTGGATCAGCGGTGAGGTGTTGTAATCCATTCTGTAGCCACTGTTGATAGGGATGGCGTTCCTGTAACATCTCATCAATTTCGTCGGAAAGCAGCAATTTGCTGTTTTCAGTATCGACCGCGATCATCTGGCCCGGCTTGAGGCGACCCTTGATAACCACATCCTCTGGTTTGTAGTCGTAAACACCAATTTCTGAGGCCAGGGTAATATGGCGATCCTTGGTTAGCACCCAACGTGCAGGACGCAAACCATTCCGATCGGTAACACAACAGGCATATTGTCCCTCAGTGAGTACGATACCCGCTGGGCCATCCCAGGGTTCCATATGCATGGAATTGTATTCATAAAAAGCCTTCAGCGCGGAATCCATGTAATCGACGTTTTGCCATGCCGGTGGGACCAGTAAGCGCATGGCCCGGAAGACATCAATTCCACCCGAAAGCAGGACATCGAGCATATTATCCAGAGAGCTGGAGTCTGAGCCGGACATATTCACCAGGGGTTCAACGGTGGACATGTCGGGTATCAGGTCGGACTGGAATTTGTGTGCTCGTGCATTCGCCCAGTTACGGTTGCCCTGAATCGTATTAATTTCTCCATTATGCGCCAAATAACGGAAGGGTTGCGCCAGTTTCCATTGAGGCCAGGTGTTGGTTGAAAAGCGTTGATGAAAAACACAGATAGCGCTTTCCATGGATTGGTCATTGAGATCCAGGTAGAAAACCGGGAGATTTGCGGGCATAACCAGCCCTTTATAGGAAATGACTTTAGAAGACATAGAGGGGATGTAAAAATAGTCCTCGTCATCACTGTGTGCTTTTTCAATAGTGCGTCGGGCTATAAATAGCGATCGTTCAAAATCTTCCACACTCGAATTTTCAGGGGCATTGATAAATGCTTGATAAATGGCTGGCTGAGAGCTTAGTGCTTCTTCACCGCAGGCTGAAGAATCGGTAGGCACCTCTCGCCAACCTGCCATCTCAAGACCTTGAGCTTTAACTTTCTCTTCAAAAAGATTTTTTTCCGAGACGATGGTGGCTTCATCAGGACGCATGAAAACCATGGCAGCGGCGTATTGATCGGCCAGATTGATATTAAGCTCGGACGCTTTTTGGCGTAAGAAGGAATCTGGTTTTTTGAGCAATAAACCACAGCCATCGCCAGTCTTGCCATCGGCTGCAATGGCACCACGATGAGTCAGGCGAGCAAGAGCAGAAATAGACGTTTTGATGAGCCAGTGACTGGGTTTATTGTCCAGGTTGGCAATTAAACCAAATCCGCAACTGTCTTTTTCAAAACTGGGCTGATACAAGCCTTTTAATCGTGTTTGTTTGCTCATAAGTAATAACCGATCTGAAATTCTTAGGACCAGGCCGTAGGCCGGGTATGCTCGTTAGCTAGCGGGCAAAAGGCCGGATATTATACTCGTCTATTGTGGATGGATTCAATGCTTGTACCAAAACGGTGCAATGGTAATTAAGTGTTTGATAAATAATCAAATAATTACAATTCTTGCTTAATCTGTTTGAATTGCCGTGGCCAGGGAGAGATCTTTTTCAAAGCATCCGGCAGCTGACTTTTTGCCAGTTTAGCCGCCTTGTGATTGGAATAAACTCCGAAAAGTAATCGGTTTAAGGATTTTCCTTTAAGCGTGGTTTGATAAGTTGCAGACGCTTGACAGATATCGTGCTTTTTACAAAAGCGCTCCAGGCTCTGTTCATGGGAGGCAGAGACTAACTGTAAAGTGTATTTTGAGTCCTGTTGTTGCAAGATCCAGTCCCTGCCTGCCAGCCCTGAAGGTAAGCGGGTAACAGGTGGAGCAATTTTTACGGCACCTGCTATAGCCAGGTAATCACTTGAAGTCGGAAGATGGACTTCGATTTGATCGATTTCTGCCAGAGGAGGTACCAGGATCTTCAGAATGGAATGACCGTTGTCCGGTGTTCTGAACGTAGTAGCCGTTTGTGGTGCGATAAACAGGAACAAGGTGAACAGAATACCGAGATATTCCGGAACTGAGAGGCGAGCATTAAAACCAGTTGCTGGTTTTTGCATATTTCGAATGGTTTGAATACACAGTTCGCGTACTCGATTGGGAGAACCCTTGGATTGGTAATGGATTAGTAATAGTTGCCAGAGGGTGAAGGGTGAGCGATTTTCTATACCCGCATTCTGCAGAGCCTGGTAAATAAATTGTTGGATATGAAATACACTACAGCGCGATTGGCGATCCGTGCTTATGGGCGTTTCGTTAAACGCCTGTATGACGAGTTTTTTCCAGGTGCTAAGTGTTTCCATATACTAGTATTTAGCATTGATTGAGCGTTTGTTGAAGTAAATCTTCACTATATTGATCACTAATAATGGCTTTACCCAGTTTTTCCAGTAGAACAAACTTAATCACTCCACGATCAACCTTTTTATCAATGGCCATAATATCCATAAATTGTTGACTGCTCATGGTCTCGGGAGGTTTGACGGGTAGCCCTGCTTTAAGTAATAAATCAATGATACGTTGCTTGATTTCGTCGGAAATCCATTGGTGTTTAACGGACAAGTCTGCCGCCATGACCATTCCAACTGCTACTGCTTCGCCGTGCAACCAATTACCATAACCCATGACAGATTCAATGGCGTGTCCAAAGGTATGCCCTAGATTGAGGATTGCGCGGATGCCAGATTCTTTTTCATCAATAGCAACCACCTCTGCCTTGGTTTGACAGGATACTAGAATGGCCTGGTTTAACAGGTCATTGTCTCTTTGCATGAGATGCTCAATATGGTTCTCTAGCCAGTTAAAAAATTCTGCATCATGAATGAGTCCATACTTAATAACCTCCGCCATACCCGCACTGAGTTCGCGGTCAGGCAGGGTAGATAAGGTATCAGTATCAATAACAACACATTGAGGTTGGTAAAATGCACCAATCATATTTTTGCCAAGGGGATGGTTAACACCGGTCTTACCTCCTACCGATGAATCCACTTGAGAAAGAAGGGTCGTAGGCACTTGGATAAAATGGATTCCACGTTGGTAAATGGCGGCCGCAAAACCCGTAATATCACCCACCACGCCGCCACCCAGTGCAATGAGGGTGGTATTGCGATCATGTCGCTGCTTGATCAAGGTATCGATAATCTGCTCGACAGCATGCAGGGTTTTATATTCCTCTCCGTCCGGTAGTATGACTGAATCAAAGCGAATTCCTTGGCTCGTCAGGATGGATTCGACCTTGTTAATATACAGTGGAGCCACCGTGGTATTGGAAACGATAACCGCACTAGAACCTTGAATGTAATCCGCTATTAAGTGATTTTCATCCAATAGGTTTCTACCTATAAATATTGGGTATGATCGTTCACCAAGATCCACATTGAGTTGATGTTTGATCGTCATGAGTTCATTAAATATTCCGGTAGTTGAGGGATAATTTCATTGGCAACCTTACGCGCAAATTTACGATCTGTTGGAATGCGTAAATCGGCCATTTCCAGGTAAATAGGTTTTCTTTCTGACAAAAGGGCTTCCAATCTTTCTCGAGGATTTTCTGTTTGTAACAAGGGGCGTTTTTTATCATGTTTCAAGCGTTCAAGTTGTTGATTCACGGAGGTGTCCAAAAAAATGATGAAACCGGCGGCACGGATCATCTTTCTATTCTCTTCACGTGTCACGGAACCGCCACCCGTGGCCAACACAAGATTGTTACGTTCGGTCAGTTCCTTTAAGGCCTTGGTTTCACGCACGCGAAAACCTTCTTCGCCTTCGATGTCGAAAATTCTTGGAATATCAACCCCTGTTTTGGCCTCGATGTAGTGATCACTATCGACAAAATCTCGATTCAGACGTTGAGCTAATAGTTGCCCGATGGTGGATTTACCGGATCCCATGGGCCCAATCAGAATAATGTTGTTTGCGCTCATGGGCAGTCAATGTGCAAATCAAGCGCGAAGTTTAGTTTTGCACAGGGAGATTTACAAGTATCCCGATCAAAGACCGGGATACTTGATGAGATGAACGATTAGCGAATATCCAGGTTAGCGCCCTGCAGGATCTTAGGTGTTACAAAGATCAACAGTTCTGAACGATCATCCCTGGCTACTGTTGATTTGAACAAGTTGCCTATCAAGGGTAGATCACTAAAGAATGGTACGCGAGTGACCTGAGTGCTTTGTGTTGTTTCATAGATGCCGCCGAGGACCACGGTTTGTCCATTATCGACCAGTAACTGGGACTGGACTTCTCGGGTGTCGATGGTCGGTGCGGATAAGCTGTCACTGAATGAAACATCCTCGCCACGTGAATCTTTATGCACTTCTAAGTCCATGATAATCCGATCATCCGGGGTGATCTGAGGTGTCGTTTCCAAAGACAGGACCGCTTTTCTGAACTTCAGTGTGGCTGTACCATCATCCAGAGTCAGGTAGGGAATCTCAACACCCTGTTCTATTCTGGCGGTATGTGAATCTGCAGTGATTACCCTTGGACTTGAAACTACTTCACCGCGCCCTTCGGTCTGAGCTGCCGATAATTCCAGTTCCAGCAAAGTACCTAAAGGTAATTTTGCCAGTGCCAAGGCAATGGATCCGGCTGGATTCTGTAGGGGCATGTTCACGTTAAGCGCATCGGCATTGGTGATCAGCGAGTCGTTATTGATCAGGCTAGTGACGCCTCCAATGGTACCAGAAGTGACTGCGCCATCTCCGGTCTGGTCATTTCTATAACTATCATTACTGATACCAAAGCGAACCCCCAGTTCCTTACTGAAATCATCGCTAGCGATGACCACGCGAGATTCAATCAAAACCTGGCGCACGGGGATATCCAGTTCGGTTAATAACTGACGAACATTCGACAGACTGGCATTGGTATCCTTCACCAACAAGGTGTTAGTACGGTCATCGACTGAAACCGAACCGCGAGGTGATAATATAGCGTTATCCTTAAGTTTCAGCAGATTCGCGATATCCTCGGCTTTGGCGTAGTTCACCTTGATAAACTCGGTACGGAGTTGCTCCAGTTCTTCAACCTGTTTACGAGCCTCAAGCTCCAGTTTTTCCCGGGCCGCAATTTCATCGGTCGGTGCTACCAGGATCACGTTACCTGCCTTGCGTTGCGCTAATCCCTTGGTTTTCAGGATGATATCCATGGCTTGATCCCAGGGCACATTTTTGAGACGTAGGGTCAAGTTGCCTTCAACCGAGTCACTGACGACGAGATTAAGGCCGGTGAAATCTGCCAGTAACTGCAGTACAGAGCGCACTTCAATATCCTGGAAGTTAAGAGAAAGTCGCTCACCGGTATAACCAAATTTATCCTTTTTACGCTTTTCTTCTTCTTCCTTAGAAATGGGTGCAACCTCAACGGTATAAACCTTGTCAGTCTGGTAGGCAAGGTGCTCAAAATCGCCGTTGGCCGTGATGGTCATCTTGATCGTGGAGCCATCCTGGATGGTATCAATAAAATTGATTGGTGTAGCGAAATCACTGACATCGAGGCGTCGTTGTAATGATTCTGGTAATTGTGAGCCAATGAATTCGATATTTACCGCGTCACTTTCACGCCAGACATCGGTAGTGATTGCTGTGCTGGTCATATCAATGATGACGCGACCTTCACCGTTGGGACCACGTTTGAAATCAATATTGGTAATACCTTTTGCAATACCACTATCACTGGTAGCCGGAGACATGGCGACAGGTGTGGATTGGGAGGTACTTGCGGCCGCTGCTTGTGCCAATGTGGCTGCAGAATCAGAACCGCCCGCCAGGGTTAAAGTCATCTGATTACCACTGACGCTCGTGGTGTAATCGGTTGTACGCGATAAATTCAGAACAACACGGGTCCTGCCTTTGGATGAGGCTGTTAGAATGCTCTGCATGGCACCAATACCCACTCGCATGGCGCGTTGTTTAAGCTTGTTCTCAGTATCAGCAAAATCAAGCGCAATACGAGCCGGCTCCTCTATCGTGAAAGAGCGAGGTTCAATGGCATCCTCGTCAAACGTAAAGACCAGCTGGACCGCATTTCCTGTCATGACAGAGTAATCTAATCCAATCAATTCGCGAGCCTGAAGTGGACCCAAATTGAATAGAAGAGCGATTACAAAAAATATTTTTGTAGTAGTGGCTACTTTCATTGATTTAGATGCTGTTGTTTTCATTTATAGATACCCTTCGTTATTCAATCAGCGCTATCGCTGCTGAACGTTCGATATAATTACCCAGCCCATCAGGAACGATCTCTGTAAGTTCAATTTCCACGTCTGACAGAGCGATGATGCGTCCATGGTTTTGCCCCATATAATTATTTTCCAAGACCCGATGAACGGTGTTGTCGGGTGCAAAGATTAAACCCCACTTGGTGCCGTTCTTGGTAACGGTCCCCTTAAATCTTAACGTATCCAAAGGGAAATCCTCCAGGGGTTCACGAATACGATCAATATCGGGTCTTGGCCCGGTTGCGCCCGCAATGAGTTCTTCTTCCTCACTGGTTTCAGGGCGCCTGAAATCGACCAGTTTGAAAGGATCACGCAAATTTTGCGTGGTGTATTCAAAATTCTGATACGGCACAAACGGGGGAATAGGTTCTACTCGACCGGGTGGTTTGGCTTTGGTCTGTTCTACATATAACTGCAAATCACCAAGACCTGAGTCACATGCATTAAGACCCAGCAATAAAAGCAGCGAAATTCCGAAGCGAAAAGGAGTGTTACGATGAATCATTATTGCTCATCCTCCTTCAGGTAGCGGTAGGTTTTCGCAACCGCAGTCATTTGCAGCTTATCGGTGGTGGGCGCATCACTTTCCTTGGAAGCTGAGCGCTCCAATTTCAGATCATGCATGGTAACGATTCTTGGCAGTGCGGCTACCCCACTGATAAAAGAAGCCAGATCATGATAACGACCTGATACTTCCAAGGAGATCGGCAATTCTGCATAAAAGCCTTTTTTCTCTTCTGCGCTGGGCTTGAATTTTTTAATTTCCAAACCGTTGGCAAGCCCGGTCTGTGATACATCGACCAATAGAGATTCAACATCTGTTTTTTCGGGCAGTTGACGCAGTATGGCCTGGAATGAAGCCTGCATTTCCGCCAACTGGTCCTTGTAAAGTTCGAGTTTTGCAGCCTGGTCAGCTTTTTTGGTAAATTCTTTTTTGAGTTCTACTTCCTTTTTTTCGACTTTCTTTAACTGGTCCAATTGCTTTTGGGTGTCAAAGTAGAGACCGGCCGCAACGATCAAAATAAAGACTATCGCCAGGAATCCATATTTAATAGGATTAGAAGCATTACCCAGGTTGTTTAAATCCAGGTTATTGAGTTCGTCCATTACACTCATTGCTGCACCTCCATTTTTTCTTCTTCATTGGATGTTGGGGAGGTTTGTTTCACGGATAAAATAAATGAACTGATCCGAGTCACTTTTTTATCTTCTATTTCTATGACATCCAGATTAGGATCTTTAAGCCAGTCAGAGCCACTCAGGTTTCGCATGTAGCTTGAAACCCGTGCATTTGATTCTGCTTCACCAATGATCTTGAGAACATCGTTCTTTTGTTCCAGCGTCTTCAGATAAACCCCGTTAGGAACCGTGGTCACGAGTTCGGTGAACAAATGTACGATCGAAGGGCGACTTTTCTGCAAGTCCTGGATAACTTCCATCCGTTCAATCAGGCTTTTACGCACCTTTTGCAGTTCTTTAATTTCTTCGATTTCTTTATCCAGTTTGGCAATTTCATTGCTTAAATACTGGTTGCGGCTGTTCTGGTAATCAATCTTGGCATTCATCTGGAAATGAATCAGCCCAACGAGCGCGGCAGCCAAAATCATGCTTAAGACCAGCATGGTCATAAATTGTTTTTGTCTTTCCTGACGTAGTTCCTCGCGCCAGGGTAATAGATTAATACGGGTCATAGATGTTCAGCTCCCCGAATAGCCAGACCTGCAGCGATGAGGAATGAAGGCCCGTCGGCCTGTAGATTGGCTTTGTTTATTTTACTGGTGGTAGACATATCCTGAAA
>JAAUYK010034637.1_pt1 | contig 27460 bp, 24 predicted proteins | sample 7278021 | NCBI WGS metagenome assembly JAAUYK01 (sample SAMN14350223, study PRJNA611818) | marine sediment metagenome | isolation source: surface marine sediment (1.8m) | place: French Polynesia: Moorea | collected 2018-08
CTACGACTCGATGCCGAGCGTGTTGCCGAAGATGTAGTCGGTCGGGTGCTGCTTCCAGCCCTTGACCTTCTCGTTCATCACGCTGAACACGGCGCGCCAGATCGGCTGAACGATCGGGCCGTCCTCCTGCATGATCATCTCGAGTTCCTTGATCAGGAGCTTGCGCTCCTCCACGTCCAAGGTGCCTTCGGCCTTGGTCAGGATCTCGTCGAACTTCGGGTTGGCGTAGTTGGATTCGTTCCACGGCACCCCGCTGCGATAGGCGAGGCTGAGCACCATGAAGCCGAGCGGCCGGTGGGTCCACGAGGTGAAGCCGAAGGGCACCTTGTCCCAGTTGTCCCAGAACTGCGCCGAGGGCATCACGTTGATGTCGACCCGGATGCCGGCTTCCTTCCACTGCTCGACCATCGCCTGGACGGCGGTCAGTTCCCAGGAAGGATCCTGCTTGCAGGCGATCTCGATTTTGATGCCGTCGCTGTGGCCGGCGTCCGCGAGCAGCTTCTTGGCCGCCGCCACGTCCCGCTTCATCTCCGGCAAGGGGAAGTAGTCGGGATGGATCGGGCTTACGTGATGGTGCTCGGCCGGCTTGCCCAGGCCGCGGTGCGCGATCTGCAGGATCGAGTTCGGATCGACCGCGAGGCGCATGGCCTTGCGGACCCGCGGATCCTTGAACTGGTCGCGGTCGACCTGGACGCGGGCCACGGCAGTCTGGGCCGTGTCCGCTTGGTGGATGACGGCGCCCGGGATGCCCTTGAAGACGTCGAGCTGGGAGATGTCGCCCTGATAGATGCCGTGCACCTGACGCGACGCCAGCGCGCCGATCGCGGCCGAGGGGTCGTCGCCCAGATCGATGAAGGTCAGTTGGTCGAGGAAGGGACCCTCGCCCCAGTATTCTGACCGGGCCCGCAGGATCGACTTCTCGCCGACACGGTGCTCGACCAGCTCGAAGGCCTCGGTGCCGTTGGAGCCGACGCCGAATTTGCCGCCTTCCTCCGGATCGACGATGATCATGGGATAGTGGAAGAGGTGCTCCGGCACCGCCACCTGCGGCGCCTTGAGGTTCAGCCGCAGCGTGTGGGGATCGACGACCTCGATGGCATTGGCGTCCCAGAGCACCGTCTTCCCGTCGGCGCCCTCGTTCAGCATGTAGCCTTTCATCAGGCCGACCACGGAGGAGCCGGTCTCGGGATCGAGCGCGTGCCTCAGGTTCCAGGCGGCGTCCTCGGCCGTGAACTGGCGGCCGTTGTGCCACTTGACGTCCTTGCGGGTTCTGAGCGTCCAGGTCTTCAGGTCGTCGCTGACCTCCCAGCTCTCGGCCAGATAGGGCCGCGTGACGTTGTCGTGGCCGGTCTGAGTCAGGTAGCCGCAGACCTGGCGCGCGATGTTCGAGTCGGTGACCCAATCGAAGGTGTGCGGGTCGTTCACCTCGAGCACGCGCATGGAGATCTTCAGGTTGCCGCCCTTGGGCATCGCGGCTTTTGCCGGGGCCACGAAGTGCTGGCCCGTCACCTTGCCGACGAAGGCGTAGGCGGCGCTCGCCGACAAACCAAGCAAGGTCGAGTAGCGCAGAAACTCGCGGCGGTCGATCGTCCCCTCGACTAGCTGTTCCTTGAGCTTCGGGATGTGCGGATGTTGTCTTTCACTCATTTGGAACCTCCCTGATGTTCAATGCGGTGAATGGTCTCGGGGCCGACGCATTGTTTCGTGGCCCTGCGGCTTTCCCGGAGTTTCAAGCATCTTGACCAAATGGCGGCGGATGTAAAGGCCGTCCATCGGCCATGACTCCGGAAGAGTAGTAGTCAGGCCAAGTCTTTAGCCTCATGACTGTCGCTCTTTTTCTCCGAAGCCTTTCCGCACCAGTTCTTGATTTGGTCTCCATTATTCCGGAGCGGCTTCTCAATGCGCGTCCTCGCTCACGGCCGACGTGCGTTCGCTCCGGCGGCGGCGGCGGCGCGGTCCCTTTTCCGGGTCGGCCGACGCCGGCGCCGGGCGCGCGGGCAGCTGCACAGCGTGGCTCAGGTTCGGATAGGGGGCGCTCGCATGGGGGATGCCCATGGCCTCGACGAAATGCGCCTGGAACTTGGGCTCGACCGCGGTCTCCACCTTCTCGACCTGGCGCACCACCCGCTCGATCTCGTCCCGGGCCTTCTGGTTGAGCAGGGCGATTCGGGCGCCGGTTCCCGCAGCGTTGCCGGCCGCGTAGACCTTGGCGAGGTCGCAGTCGGGAATCATGCCGAGAATCATCGCGTACTTGACGTCGATATGGCTGCCGAACGCGCCGGCCAGGACGATCCGGTCGACAGAGTCGATCTCCAGGTGGTCCATCAGCAGGCGCGCGCCGGCGTAGAGCGCCGCCTTGGCCAGCTGGATGGCGCGGACGTCGTTCTGGGTGATCCTCAGTTCCGGCTCGCCCTCGCGAATCAGGTAGGTGAAGGTGCGCCCGTCGGGCTGGACCCGCGGCGAGCGGGCGGCAGCCGCACCGTCGATGGTGCCGTCGCTGGCCAGGATGCCGGTCAGGTACATCTCGGCCAGGGCCTCGATGATCCCGGAGCCGCAGACGCCGGTGATACCGGTTTTCGAGGTAGCCTCGGCGAATCCTGGCTCGTCGGACCAGAGGTCGCTGCCGATCACCTTGTAGCGGGGCTCGAGCGTCTTGGGATCGATACGAAGGCGCTCGATGGCGCCCGGCGCCGCCCTCTGGCCGCAGGAGATCTGCGCCCCCTCGAAGGCCGGCCCGGTCGGCGAGGAGGCGGCCAGCAGGCGCCGCTTGCTGCCCAGAACGATCTCGGCGTTGGTGCCGACGTCGACCACCAGGGTGATCTCGTCCGACAGGTGCGGCGATTCCGAGAGGATCACGCCGGCGGTATCGGCGCCGACGTGACCGGCGATGCAGGGCAGGACGTAGACCCGGGCATTGCGGCTGATGTCCAGGTCCAGTTCCTTGCCCCAAAGGGTAATGCCGGAATTGGCCGCCAGCGCGAAGGGCGCGCCGCCCAGTTCGGTCGGGTCGATCCCAAGCAGCAGGTGGTGCATGATCGGATTGCCGACGAAGGTCGCGTTAAGGATCTCGTTCCTGTCGATCGCGGCCTCTTCGGCGACCTCGCAGACCAGCGTGTTGATGGCCTCGCGCACCGCCCGGGTCATGTCCTGCTCGCCGCCGGGGTTCATCATTACGTAGGAGACCCGGCTCATCAGGTCCTCGCCGAAGCGGATCTGCGGGTTCATGATTCCTGAGGAGGCCAGGACCTCGCCGGTCGAGAGGCGGCACAGGTGGGCCGCGATCGTGGTCGAGCCGACGTCGATCGCCAGGCCGTAGGCGCGGTCGTGGAAGCCGGGCCAGATCTGCGTGATGACCTGCGCGCGGTGCACCGCGACCGTGACCTTCCAGGCGCCAGCGCGCAGCGCGCCTTGCAGCGACTGGAGAATGTGCAAGTCGCATTCCAGCCCGGTCAGTTCCCACTGCTCCTTGAGCGCCTTCAGCAGGCGCTCGAGATCGCCGCTCGGGTTGTGCATGTCCGGCTCCTCCACCTCGACGTAGTGGAGACGGATCGCCGGATCGAGCTCGATGTCGCGCACCTCCGCGCGTTTGCGGACGACCTGCTTGTGCACCTGGCTGTCGGGCGGCACGTCTATCACCATGTCGCCCTGGAGCAGCGCCTGGCAGGACAGGCGACGGCCCGCCCCGAGGCCCTTGCGCGATCCGTAGCGGGCCTCGACCTCGTTGAAGTCGCTGAGATGTTCTGAACGGCTGACGATGCCGTGCTTGGCGAACTCGCCGAGGCTCGGACTGACCTGACAGCGGCCGCAGATGCCGCGGCCGCCGCACACCGAGTCCACGTCGACACCGAGGCTGCGCGCGGCCTTGAGAAGGGGAGTTCCCTTGGGAAATCGGCCGCGCCGGCCCGAGGGTGTGAAGACGACGAGAGCGTCCCCGCTGGCCGCTTCCTGGGTCACGTCCGGCTATCCTCGCCGGCGGCGACGCTCCCGCCGAGCGCGCGCGCCGGTCCCGTCGTCGATCGCCGCAGGCGCCGGCTGGCGGAACTTGGTCAGCCAGCGCTTGCAGTTGAGATCGACGCCGTTCATCACGTCCGCCGCCATGATAGCGGTCATCTCTTCCTCGTGCATGGGATTCATGATCGCCGAGGTCATCCCCGCACCGGCGGCCATGGCCAGGAATGTGCCGTTCAGGGCGTGGCGGTTCGGCAGGCCGAAGCTGATGTTTGACGCACCGCAGGTCGTGTTGACGCCAAGCTCCTCGCGCAGGCGGCGGATCAGGCGGAACGCCGCCTTGCCGGCGTTGCCCAGCGCCCCGATCGGCATGACCAGCGGGTCGACCACCACGTCTGCCGCGGGAATTCCGTAGTCCTGGGCCCGTTCGACGATCTTCTTGGCGACCTCGTAGCGCACGTCGGGATCCTCGGAGATGCCGGTCTCGTCGTTCGAGATCGCGACGACCGCGGCGTCGTACTTCTTGACCAGCGGCAGCACGACCTCGAGCCGTTCCTCTTCGCCGGTCACAGAGTTGACCAGAGCCTTGCCCTGGTAGACCTCGAGACCACGCTCCAGGGCCTCGACGATCGAGGAGTCGATCGACAGGGGCACGTCGACCAGGGACTGCACCAGCTTGATCGATTCCGCGAGGATTGCCGGCTCGTCGGCCAGGGGAATGCCGGCGTTCACGTCGAGCATCTTGGCGCCGGCCGCGACCTGGGCGAGCGCGTCGGACTCGACGGTCGAGTAGTCGCCGGCCGCCATCTCCGCGGCCAGCTTCTTGCGGCCGGTCGGATTGATCCGTTCGCCGATGACACAGAAGGGCTCGTCGAAGCCGATGGCGATCTCTTTTTTGTGCGAGCTGACGACGGTGCGGGTCATGGCAGGCCGGTCTCCTTCATCCACGGCGGGTCCCCGGCCGGGGCCGCAGGTTCCAGGCCGCGAGCTTGACGCCGGAGCGAGGCGTCAGGCTGGCGCAGGCGCGACCTGGACTGGCCGATCCGCGCAGCGGCGCCGGCGCTCACGGGATTTCCCGGTCCACGGCGAAGCCTTTGCCGTCCCGGCGCAGGGTAAACTCGCCGTCATGGACGGCGTAGGCCCAGGCCGCCGAGCGGCGGAGGCCGCCCAGGGGATAGAAGTGGGCGCGGCGAATGCCGCAGTCCGGATCGAGCGCGCGGTAGCGGGCGAGGTCGAGCAGCAGGCGGTCTGGCGCGTTCACGGTCATCAGCTTTGAGATGTTGCGCGCCTGACGTGTCAGGAAGCGCATCGAGGGACCGATTCCGCAGGCCTTGGCGTGGTTGATCAGCGTCTTCAAGGTGGCCAGGCCCGGCACGCCGATATGGATCGGCAGGCGGTTGCCGGCGGCGCTCAGAGCGCGGTCCCAGGCGATGATCGGCGCCGCCTCGAAACAAAACTGCGTGGCGATGTAGAGTTCCGCGTCGCTGCGCTCGGCGAAGGCGTTCTTCCAGGCAATCGCGGCCTCCAGCTCCCGGTCCGGGATATCGGGGCTGCCTTCCGGATGGCCGGCGACACCGATCTTGCAAATGCCGTGCTTGTCGAAGAGGCCGGTCTCGAGCACCTCCATCGAGCTGGAGAACTCGCCGATCGGCTGGTCGACCGCGCCGCCCAGGGCGACCACCTCGGTCACGCCGACCTCGTCGCGCAGCCGGCGCAGCCAGGTGTCCAGGTGGGACCGGCTGGGCACCGAACGGGCGGCGATGTGAGGCGCCGGCTCGAAGCCTTCGGTGCGCAGGCGCGCGGCGGTCTCGATAGTGGTCTCGAAGTCGGACCCCGGCAGGAAGGTAACGGCGACCGTGGTTCCCGGCCGCAGATGCTCCCGGTAGTCGGGGATCTTGAGCGCCGAGCCCGGGGTCGTCTCGATCGTGAACCCGGCCATGAAATCGACGATCTGGGACTTCGACACCGCGCCCGACTCGACAACGGTGGTTTCACTGGCAGCCATGGCGCTCTCCCCAAGTGTCCACAGACCCTAGTCCGCTTCGCGGCCGTGGTTCGACACCAGGCCCCTCAACCGCTCGTCACTATACTCTTGCTCGAAGCGCGCGGCAGAGGCTTCGGCCTCGGCCTCCAGATCGTCTCCGCAGTCAACGGGATCCGCCCGCCGCCATTCGCCCAGATAGGAATCCGTGTCGCGCAGGTTTGCCTTCATGGCCGCCCGGTCGACTGCTTTTTCGAAGCGTTCGCTGAGCTGGCGCTTGGCTGCCTTGCGGCCGGCCTTAACGATGACCTGCGCCGGGATGTCCCGCCAATAGACGACGATCAACTGTGCCATGCCCTCCGTCCCCTCGAGTCCTCTCCTGCCCGCAGCTGTCAGACGCTCGGGTCGGTTGTCCCGCCGGCGCGGCTCGCCTGGGCGACGAAATCGCCCAGGCCGCCGTAGCCCGTGTGAATCTCCCGGTAGGCCAGACCGAGCCGCTCCGCCGCTTGCTTGGCCTTGGCCTGCAGGGCCGGGCTCTCGGTCTGCGCCAGGTAGACAAGGGTGGTGTAGTTGCCGAAGTAGAGAGGCTGCAAGTCCGGATGGCGGTCCAGTCCCAGTCCCTCGATAATCAAGCGGTCGAAGTGCCGGGCCAGATAGTCGGTCAGGTAGAAGCAGGTGGGGTCCCGCTCGGCTTCGGACAGAAAGGCCTCGACGCCGGCGTAGAAGGCGTAGCAGTGCGGGCCCTCGATGCGCTCCACGCCTTCCTCCTCCAGCACGCGGTCGAGCAGGCCTCCGCTGCCGCAATCGCCGTAGAGCACGAAGATGTTGTCGTAGGTGTCCCTGGCTTCGCTGATCTTGCCGCGCACACCCTCAGGGATCTTCTCCGGCCGATTGTGCCAGCTCGCCGGCAGACAGGTCACGTTGATGTGGGACCAGCCGTTGATCTGGATCAGGTCGACGATTTCCCGGGCCAGGGCGCCGCAAGCGATCAGCAAGGTTCGCGGCGCCGCGCCGCGCGGGTCGGACTCCGCCATGTCTGGGACTCCCGCTGGCGCCGCGCCTACTGCGCGGCGGCCTTGCTGCCCTGGTTGTGCCGGCGTGCGACGAACTCCTTCGCCGTTTCCACCGCGACCGCGGCGTCCCGGCAATAGGCGTCGGCGCCGATCGCCTCGGCGAAGGCCTCGTTCAAGGGCGCGCCGCCGACCAGGACGATGTAGTCGTCGCGGATGCCTTTTTCCTTCATCGTGTCGATGACCACCTTCATGTAGGGCATGGTCGTGGTCAGCAGGGCCGACATGCCGAGGATGTTCGGCTTGTGCTCGTCGAGCGCGTCCAGGTAGTTCTCGACCGGATTATTGATGCCGAGGTCGATGACCTCGAAGCCGGCGCCCTCCATCATCATCCCGACCAGGTTCTTGCCGATGTCGTGGATGTCGCCCTTGACCGTGCCGATCACCATCTTGCCGACCTGCTCGGCGCCGGTCTCGGCGAGCAGCGGACGCAGGATCGTCATGCCGCCCTTCATCGCGTTGGCCGCCAGGAGCACTTCGGGGACGAAGAGAATGCCGTCGCGGAAATCGATGCCGACGATCCGCATGCCCTCGACCAGCACTTCGGTCAGGATCCTATAGGGTGGCCAGCCGCGCTCCAGGAAGATGTGGACACCCTCTTCGATCTCCTCCTTGAGACCGTCGTAGAGGTCGTCCTGCATCTGCTTGTTGAGCTCGTCGTCGTCGAGCGTGCGAAGGTCCAAATCGTCCATGTCCGACATGGCTCGTCCCCGGCAAGAGCGCGCAGCATCGACTGCGCAAGACCTGCGTTGGTAAAATTCAGAGTCGGTCGCCGCTTTACCTCGCGCGACAGATCGTTGCTGAATAGCGACAACGCGGGGCTGGCCGCCGAAATTCTATACTTTTCATAGGCTTGAAGCCCTGTCCGAGGACAGGAAGGGACGTCAGGCAGCGAGAAATTCCTGCCAGATCTTATCGTGAGCGGCGAGTTGTTCCATGTCGCCCTCGACCACGACGTTTCCGGCGTCGAGCACGTAGGCCCAGTCGGCGACGGCGGCGGCGAAGCGCAGATTCTGATCGGCCAGCAGGATCGTCAGGCCTTCCTCCCTGAGGAAGTTGATCGTCTCGGCCATCTCCTGCACCGCGAGTGAGTTGAGGCACTCGGCGGGCTCGTCGAGCAGCAGTAGGCGCGGATTGCCGCAGAGCGCCCGGGCCAGGGCGACCAGCTTACGGTCGGCCCCGTCGATCTGGCTGGCTCGCTGGCCCTTCAGTTCGTCCAGGGTTGGGAACAGCTTCAACAGCTTGTCCCGGGTCCACTCGGGTACGCCCTTGCGGCGGCCGAGCCGACCGAGGCGGATGTTCTGCATGACCGTCAGGTCGGGGAACAGCCGGCAGGTGTCGGGCATGTAGCCGATCCCGCGCCGGGCGATGACCTGGGGCACCAGCCTGGCGATGGATCGCTCGCGGAACTCTATCTGGCCGCGCCGGGCCGGCGCGATGCCCATGATCGTGTCCAGCACCGTGCTCTTACCGGAACCGTTGCGCCCCAGCAGGGCCACCACCTGACCTTCCGCGACCTCGAGGTTGAGGCCGTGGATCACCTGGGTCGCGCCGCGAAAGACATCAATGTCGGATATTCTGAGCATTCGCGATTTCCAGGTTCTCGAACGAGTAGCCGAGGTAAAGATCGCGCACGATCGCGTTGTCCCGCATCTCGGACGGTGTTCCGTCGGCCACGACCATGCCGTGGTTCATCACCAGGACGCGCCCGGCGAACCGGAACACCATATCGAGATCGCGCTCCAGGAAGAACAGGGCACAGCCCTCGCGCAGCGTCGTCTCCATGCAGAGCTCCATGAAGTCGGCGCGTTCCGCGGCGGGCAGGCCTGCGGTCGGCTCGTCCATGATCAGCAGGCGGGGATAGTGCGCCATGACCATGGCGATCTCGAGACGCTTCTGTTGACCGATCGTGAGTTCGCCGGCGACCGTGTCGGCAAAGTGCTCGATGCCGTAAGTCTCCAGGAACTTTGTCGAATCCTCGACGTAGAGATCCTTGGCGGCCTCGAACATGGCGCCGGCCCGCTTCTCGCTGGCGAAAATCGAGAGCTGGACGTTTTCCAAAGCGGTCATGGAAGCGAAGACGGCCGGGCGTTGGTGGGTGCAGCCGATACCGATCTGGAACAGGTGCTTCGGACTGAAGTGAGTGATCTCCTGGTCGCGGTATTTCACTTTGCCTTTGTCGGCAGACAGCTTCCCGGTCACCAAATTGAACAGGGTCGACTTCCCGGCGCCGTTCTTGCCGATCACCGCCATGACATCGCTCGACAGCATCTCGAAGGACACCTCGTCGACCGCGAGCAGGCCGCCAAATCGCTTGGTCAGGTCCTCGACCGCGAAGAGTGCGCTCATCGTCGCGACCCCATGAGCTGGCTCAGACCGCCGATCAGGCCGCGGGGCAGCAGCAGGACGAAGGCGATGATGATCAGCCCGATCAAGAGCCGCCAGAACTCCGTGTTGGTGACCAGGAGCGACTTGAGAGTCGTGTAGATGGTCGCGCCGACGATCGGGCCGAGCATGGTTTGAATGCCGCCCAGCAGCACCATGACGAGCCCCTCGGTCGAAGCGGCGACTGGCGCGATGTCCGGCAGGTTCTGGGATTTCAGGTAGGCCAGGAGGCCGCCCGCGAGACCGGCGAAGACGCCGGCCAGGATTGTCGCTGTCCAGCGTAGGCCGGTCATGTCGAGGCCGAGCGCCGCGGCCCGTTCGGGACAGTCGCGGCAGGCCCGCAGGGCGAGGCCGAAGGGCGATTGCGACACCTGCCTGATCAGGATCAAGGCAAAGACGACGAGGGCCAGCGTCATGCCGTAGAAGATGCGCTGATCGGGAAACAGTGCCACCGGCGCCGTGCCGGACAGCAGCAGGTCTCCGCCGTTCGCCGTCGCGGCGAAGAACTGCGAGACCGACCAGCCCAGCTGAGCAAAAACCAGGGTCAGCATTGCCAGGTAGACGCCCGACAGCCGGACCGAGAACCAGCCGATCAACAAGACGCCCAAGGTCGCCGCGACCGGTGCCAGAACGATCACCGACTCCAAGGGCAGCGCCAAGTAGCGTACCAGGACCGCCGAGGCGTAGGCCCCGAGACCGAGGTAGAGGGCGTGTCCGAATGACGCCATCGACCCCTGGCCGATGAGGAACTGGAGTGAGGCGGCGAACAGGACGAAGATCAGGATCTCGTTGGCGACCAGCAACAGGTCGGGATTGTTGGCCAGCGGCACGGCAGCCAGCATGATCAGGGCGCCGATGAAGATGGTCAGGAAGACGATCCGCGGCAGGGTCGGCGGCCGGTCGCCGGCACCGTAAGAGCGCTCGGGCGGCGCCTGCACACCGCCGAACAGGCCTTGCGGCCGAGCGGCGACGAAGATCGCGATGACCAGGAACAGCAGCACCGCCGAACCGCCCGGCATGATGAGGCCGCCGAAGGCGCTGAGCTGCCCCACGACGATGGCCGCCACCAGCGCACCGATCACGCTGCCGAGCGAACCGACGACCATGACAATGAAGGCCTGGGCGAGCATCTGCTCGTCCATGCCAAGGTGGATCGGTGCCCGGGGCATCTGCAAGGCGCCCGCAAGACCGGCCAGGGCGGCGCCGACGATGACCGCGTAGCTGAACATCCAGCGTTTCCGGATGCCCAGGATCGCGACCATCTGGGAGTCGTGGATGATGGCCCTGATGTGTGTCGACCAGGGGCTCTTGGCGTGCAGGAACCAGAGGATGAACAACACGACGGGAACGATCGCGATCAGCGCTAGGTCGTAGGTCGGAACCGAGACCGGGACCGCTACGGGCGCCTGCTGCAGAGCGCCGGCGGCCTGGGCCGCGGCGGCGCTGGTCAGCGGCTCCGCACCCCAGATCTCCATGATGATGTCCTGCGCGATCAGGGCGACGGCGAAGGTCGAGAGCAGCTGCAGCGGCAGCGGTAGCCGGTAGGTGCGCCGCATCAGGGCGAACTCGACCACGAAGCCCAGCAGGCCGACCAGAACGGCGGCCATGACGATGGCGAGCATCAGACCGAAGGCGTCGCCGTCGCCGGCGAAGGCGTAGCTGGCGTAGGCGCCGATCATGAAGAAGGCACCCTGGGCGAAGTTCACCGTTCCCGTGACGCGATACACGATGGAAAGACCGGTAGCGACAAGGAAGAGGGGAACCGCCTCGGCTAGGCCTGTGATCGCGGGGCTTACGAGCGCGTTCATGCGGGCGACGCTACACTGCCGTGGTTAACGAAAAGGAAAAAGTGCGCGCCCGGCGGGGGCTTGCCGGCTGGGCTTACCGGTTGGTCGGCGGCGGCCCCGGGTCCGCGGACACGGGCTGGCACCAGAACTGGTACATGGTCCGGAAAGTGTCCGGCCGCTCGTTCTCGAAACGGTCCCAGAGGCCGAGGTCGGTCATGGCCCCATCCTGGGGAAAGCGCCTCCTGTAGGCCTCGCCGGTCTGGCGGTCGACCAACTCAAAGCCGAGAAAGCGGAGCTCAAGGGCGCGCAGCCAGGACCCGATCTCGGGGATGGAGACGGCACATTCCTGGGCGTGGAACAGCAGGTCCCGGCATCCGCTGAGGCTGTAGAAGTCGAGTTCGCCGGCGATGCCCGAGGCGGGGTGGTCGGGCGGCAAGTCAAGGATCACCCGCCGTGACGCCTTGATATCCTCGTCGCGCGGGCCGAAGCCTTGCTCGGCGAGCAGGCGGCGTCCGGCATCGATCGACCGGCGGGCCTTGGCGCTGTAGAGACCGATTTTCATTACGCCGCGATCGGCCAGGAGCCGCCGCAGCTGGCGCCAGCCTTCCAGGGGCTCTTGGAGGTGGTGCAGCACGCCGACCGATTCGATCAGGTCGAAACGCTCGCCGAGGGCACCCAGCGAGAGGATGTCGGCCTGGGCGAAGCGTATCGAATCCAGCCCCAACTCGCCGGCCCGGCGCTTGGCATAGGCGAGGGACGGGCGGCTCAGGTCGACCGCCAACACCTCGGCGTCCTGAAACCGCAGGGCGACGTCGACTGCGTGCTTGCCCGTGCCGCAGCCGGCCACCAGAACCCTCAGCGGGCGCGCCGGATCGGGCAGGCCGCCCGCGTGGGGGAACAGACGGCCGAGCACCGCGGCCAGCGGGCGCGCTCTCTTGGCGTTGGTCGACACCCAGCGTGGATAAGGATTGGTTTCATACTGCTGCCTGACCGCCAGAGAGATCGCGTCGGTCACCGGCGTCGCCGACGGCAGTTCGCGCGCCAGGGCCTTTTCGGCCAGGGGCTCGTCCAGTTGCTGCCGCACAAGGGCGCGCACCGGCTCCGGCGCGGTCCTGGCCCAGTTGCCGAGGGCGGCGGGGGAGCGGGTCGAGTGGAGCGGGCGGTACATCGCGAGGACGCAGAGTTCCGCGACCGAGGCCGGTCCGAAGCCCAGGCGCATGTGGAGCGGCTCCACGGCGGCGCGCTCGCCCTCGCTCTCGAGGTATAGGTAGCCGTTCAGGAAGCACTGGCTGGCGAGTGCGCAGAGAAGAGCGGGATCGGCATGAAACAGTCCCGGCGGACCTTCCGCCGATTCGGGGGCCGAAAGGCCGCGTAGGGCGCAATAGCGAAAGCGGGAGAACAGCAGCTCGAAGTCCGGTGCGGCGAGGAGCGACCGCGACAACACGGCGTGCAGCAGCCGGTTCTCGAACAGCGCCGCCAGCGCGCCCTGGCCGAGCGCAAGCTCCAGGTCCTCCGTGCCGGTCTCCGCGAGCGACAAGGCTCGGGCGATCGCCGGTTCCCGGCGCAACAGGCTGAGCGCGGCGGCGCTGATCAGCTGATGCTCGATGCCGTCGGTCTCGAAGCAGTCCAGGATCGCCGCGACGACTTCCGGGCTGGCCTCGGAAAAGCGCATGGGCCGGAGCTGATCCGCGAGCAGAAGCTTGTGCCCGAGGTTCCCTGAATCGTGACGCACCGCGGAAACGGCGTGTCGGAGGCCGTCGTTCTGCTGTCCGGCGGCGGCCAGGGCCGATGCCAGCCCGGCGTGGGCCGCCGCGTAGTCCGGGCGCGCGGCCAGGGCCCTGCGCCACCAGGCGATGGCATCGGGGAGCCGTCCCTGGGTTCTGAGCGCTACGGCCAGGTTGTGGCCGGCCTCCGCGAAGTTCGGATGATCGCGCAGGATCGCGCGGTAGGCCGCAATCGCCCGGTCCAGGCGCCCGGCGCGGTGATCTTTCACAGCGGCGCGCATCTGCTGCAGCAGGCGATCGCTTTTCGCTCGTCCCGCCGACCCGGCTGCCGGGTCTCGCGTCGCGTCGCTCCTGTCGTCGAGTTTTTTGTCGGTCACGTCGGTCACCGTGTCGGCGGCGCTGCCGACCGCCGACAGCATGCACTTGTCACGCGTTGCAGGATAGTGCACCCAGGGGAGACTTTGGCAACGTCGAGTCTCGCGCCCCTCCGGCTACGGCCGCTCGCGCGAGAGAAGATGCGAAAGCGGACATGGCGGTCACTGTCGCCATCGTTGGCGCCGGACCAAGCGGCTTCTACGCAGCCGAGGCGCTGCTTCGCTCTGGCCTGGACTGTCAGATAGACCTGCTCGAGGCTCTGCCGACGCCCTACGGCCTGATCCGTTTCGGTGTCGCGCCGGATCACGAAAAGACCAAGAAAGTCTCCAAAGCCTTCGAGAAGACCGCCATGGACTCGCGCGTGCGCTATTTCGGAAACGTCGAGGTCGGGCGCGACCTGTCGCTGGGCACTTTGCGCGCGCTCTACGACGCCGTGGTCGTCGCGGTCGGCGCGCCGCTCGACCGCCCGCTCACGGTCCCGGGCGCGGAAAAGAGGGGCGTCTACGGCTCGGCGGACTTCGCGGGCTGGTACAACGGTCATCCGCGCCACTGCGGCCTGGATCCCGACCTGGCTGTCACCTCGGCCGCCATCATCGGCAATGGCAACGTCGCGCTCGATGTCGCGCGGTTGCTGCTCAAGACTCCCGAGGAAATGCGCGCCACGGACCTGCCGGAAGACGTTGCCAGACGCATCCACGAAGCGCCGATTCGCGACGTCTATCTGATCGGGCGGCGCGGGCCCGTGGAAGCAAAGTGGACCAACGTGGAGCTCCGCGAGATGGGCAGGTTGCGGAACTGCCGTCCGGTGATCGACCAGGCGAGCCTTCCGGGCGCGGTGACCGGAACGATGCCGGACCGCGACAGGCGCCTGCGCGAGAAGAACCTGGCGACACTGCGTCAAATGGCCGAGGGCCCACCGAAGGCGCAGGGAAAGCACCTGCATTTCCTTTTCCTGGCCCAGCCGGTCGAGGTGCTGGGCGACGACCGAATCACGGCGCTGCGGCTGGAGCGCACGCGCTTGGAAAACGGACGCGCGATCGGAACCGGGCAGTTCTTCGATCTGCCCTGCGGACTGCTGGTGGCGGCGATCGGCTACCGCACACCCGCCATTCCGGGATTGCTGCTGGAGAAGGGCCACGTTGCGCACCGCGACGGGCGGATCTCGACCGGCTTCTATGTCGTCGGCTGGGCCAAGCGGGGCCCGGTCGGCGTGATCGGCAGCAACAAGCCGGACGGCGCCGCCGTCGCGACCCAGATCGCCGAAGACGTCGGCAGCGGCGGCAAGCCCGGTCGACGGGAGCTGGTCCGATTGCTGCAAGAGAGCACCGCAGGCTGGGTCTCCTTCGCCGATTGGAAGCGTCTGGAGGCCTGGGAGATCGCCGCCGCACCGCCGGGCGCCCCGCGCAGGAAGCTGACCCGACTCTCCGAGATGCTCGACGTCTTGGCGCAGTCCGAGCCGCAAACTTGATCGTGACAATAGGCCGTCGGCACTCTATATCACGCTACGCGCGGCATCGAGGACCGCGGCGTTGGGGCCCCGGGAGAGTTACAGGGTATGGACGTCTCTGCGGTGCTTAAAGGTGCCGCCCGTGCACGGCAGGTAGTCGAATCCTCCGTGGTTCGTTTCGCCGGTGATTCCGGCGACGGCATGCAGCTCACGGGCAGTCAGTTCACGCTCTCGACGGCGCTAAGCGGCAACGACCTGGCGACCTTCCCGGACTATCCGGCCGAGATTCGCGCCCCCGCCGGCACGACGTTCGGCGTCTCGGCGTTCCAGATCAACTTCGGCGCCCGCGACATCAAGACCTCGGGCGACCAGCCCGACGTGCTGGTCGTCATGAATCCGGCTGCGCTGAAGGTCAACCTGCCGGACCTCAAGCCCGGGGGACTGATCATCGCCGATGTGGGCGCGTTCGGGGAAAGGAACCTGCGCAAGGCGGGCTACGAGGCCAATCCCCTGGACGGCGATACGCTCTCCGCTTACCGGGTTCTGCCTTTCGACATCTCCAGCCTCACGCTCGAAGCTGTTCGCGAACAGGGGCTGTCGAAGAAGGAAGGGCTTAGGTGCAAGAACTTCTGGGCGCTGGGCCTCGTCTATTGGCTGTACGACCGGGACCGGCTTCCAACCACCGAGTGGCTGACCGCTAAGTTCGCTCAGCGCCCCGACCTGGCGGCCGCCAACATCGCGGCGCTCAACGCCGGCCACGCCTTCGGTGAGACCGCGGAGCTGCCTAGGGATATTGGCGGGTTCGTCGTGCCGGTGGCCAAGATCCCGCCTGGGCTCTATCGCAACATCACCGGTACCGAGGCCATGGCCTACGGCCTGGTGGCGGGAGCGCAGTTCGCCGAGCTGCCGCTGACGTTCTGCTCCTACCCGATCACGCCGGCTTCGCAGATCCTCCACGTTCTGGCCGGGCTCAAGGGCCGTGGCGCCCTGACTTTCCAGGCCGAGGACGAGATCGCGGCGGCCTGCGCGGCGATCGGCGCGTCCTATGCTGGGGGCATCGGGGTGACCTCGAGCTCCGGGCCCGGGATCGCGCTGAAGGGCGAGGCCCTGGGGCTGGCGGTCATGACCGAGCTGCCGCTCGTTGTTATCAATTCCCAGCGGGCCGGCCCCTCGACGGGCATGCCGACCAAGACCGAGCAGTCCGACCTGAACCAGGCACTGTTCGGGCGCAGTGGTGACAGCCCGATGGCGGTGATCGCCGCCTCGTCTCCCGGCGACTGTTTCGCTGTCGCGATCGAGGCGGTCCGGTTGGCGGTGACCTTCATGACCCCCGTCATGGTGCTGTCCGACGGCTACATCGCCAACGCCTCGGAGCCTTGGCGCATCCCCGATCTCGACGCCATACCGCGGTTCCCGGCACGGTTTCACCAGGATCCGGAGGGCTTCCGGCCCTATGCCCGGGATCCCGAGACGCTCGCGCGGCCCTGGGCGGTGCCGGGCACCCCGGGTCTGGAGCATCGGATCGGCGGCCTGGAGAAGGACGCGGCCAGCGGCGATGTGTCCTACGACGCCGAGAACCACCAGCGCATGACCGAGCTGCGCGCAGCCAAGATCGCCGGCATTGCCAAGGAGATCCCCGATCAAGCGGTCGATCAGGGCGAGGGCGGCGGCCGGCTCGCCGTGGTCGGCTGGGGTTCGACCTACGGTCCGATCTCGCGCGCCGTGTCGAACAAGCGCGCCGAGGGTCGCGCGGTCTCGCACATCCATCTGCGGCACCTCTGGCCGCTTCCGACGAACCTGGGGGCGCTGCTCGCGAAGTTCGATCGCGTCCTGGTTCCCGAAATGAACTGCGGACAGCTTCTGGCCCTATTGCGGAGCACCTACCTGCTGCCCGCCGAGGGGCTCAACAAGGTAGCGGGCAAGCCCTTCATGATCACCGAGATCGAGGCGGCTATCGACGAGCGAACGGAGGCCGGCACATGAACGTTGCGACACCGCCGGCGCTCTCCGCCAAGGACTATGCCTCCGATCAGGAAGTCCGCTGGTGCCCAGGCTGCGGCGACTACGCGATTCTGAAATCGGTCCAGCACTGCCTCGCACAGGTCCAGGCGGACCCCGCGAACACGGTCTTCGTTTCCGGAATCGGCTGCGCCGCGCGGTTCCCCTATTACCTGAACACTTACGGCTTCCACACCATACACGGGCGCGCGGCGGCGATCGCGACCGGGATCAAGTTGACCCGACCGGAGCTCGACGTCTGGGTGGTCAGCGGTGACGGCGACGCGCTGTCGATCGGCGGCAACCATCTGCTGCACCTTCTGCGGCGCAACGTCGATGTCCAGTTCCTCCTGTTCAACAACGAGATCTACGGGCTGACCAAGGGCCAGTACTCCCCGACCTCGCGGGCCGGCACCCGGTCGCCCTCGACGCCGGCTGGCTCGATGGAACGGCCGATTTCGGCGGCCGCCTTCGCGCTCGGGTCCGGCGCCCGTTTCGTTGCGCGCGGCGTGGATACCCAGCAAAAGCGTCTGCCCGATCTGCTGAAACGGGCGCGCGACCACAGGGGCACGTCCTTCATCGAGATCCTGCAGAACTGCATCGTCTACAACGACCGGGTCCATGCGGCGATCACGGACCGCGACCGGGCCGAGGAGGCCCAGCTTCATCTCCGCCACGGCGAGCCGCTGGTGTTCGGCAAGGACGGGGACAAGGGGCTGATGCTGAAGCCCAACAGCCTCAAGCTCGAGGTGGTCACGCTGGGCGGCGGTGTCGGTGAGCAGGATCTGCTTCGCCACGACGAGACGGATCCCGTCCTGGCCGCAATGCTCGCCGCCCTCGAGCCGCCGAACTTCCCGGTGGCCCTGGGCGTGATCTATTGCGATCCCAGCCCGAGCTACGATCAGCTCCTAGCAGGGGACGGCGCCGCGGCGCGCGCGTCCGTCGGCACGGCGAACGTTGCCGAGCTGCTGCGCGCCGGCCACACCTGGACCGTCGAGGGCTAGAGCAGGTCCGCTGACCCGAACGGCTCCTACCGCGCCGTAGCCGCCGCGATCTTTTTCGCGGCGGGCCGGTCGCGTAAAACGTTTTTTGGACAGACGGTTAGCCGAGACGCCTGAGAAGTCGAATGAAGTGCTCTCGCTCGCCGCGGGAAAGCGGCTGGAGAATGCGGTCGTTGATCGCGGTGATCTGGTCCTTGATCTCTTCGACCGCGGCCCGCCCGGCGCTCGTCAGGCAGAGCATGACCCGCCGGCGGTCGTTCTCGTCCGGATGGCGTTCGACCAGGCCGCGTCCCATGAGCCTCTGCACCACCCCTTGGATGGTCGCCGGATCCATGGCCGTCATGCGGCCGAGCTGGTTCTGGGAGACCCGTTTCAGATCGTACAGCCGGGTGATGGCCAGGTACTGAGCCGGCGTGAGGTTCTTCTCTCCCAACTCCGCGACGAAGAGGGCGGAGGCCCGCTTGTGCGCGCAGCGAAGAAGATGAACCGCCTGGCTGTCGAGAGACGTTGCTGCCATGTCTCTCTCCGCCGGTTGAACCAGGGGAACGACTTTCTCTGTGGTGCCGAGCGATGCCAATTTCTGATTGCCCCTCAAGTTTTCCCGTGGTTCCCCGCCAGCGGTCCGGTCCAATAAGACGGGTCCGGGCCGGGAAGAAGACCGCCATATGTCTATTAAGCATAGTATAAAAAGATTATTAAATTTAGTCAAAGATTAAGTCATCAGAATCGGGCGGCTTGCTGCGTCCGGCCATATGAAATCGAGGAACCAGCCGCTCTCGATCAAATCGGCCGTCGCGGCAATATCCGGCGAGAGTGGCCGGTCCGCTTCCAGGAACGAGGCGCGTTCCCGCACGGCCTTCATGACCTCGACCAGGCGCGGCGCGGTGGCCAGGGGCTTGCGCAGATCGATGCCCTGAGCCGCGGCCAGAAGCTCGATCGCGATGATCGACCTGAGGTGCTCGTCGATGGTGTTCAGGCGCCTGGCGCCGTGGGTGGCCATGGAGACGTGGTCTTCCTGGTTGGCCGAGGTCGGCAGGCTGTCGACGCTGGCCGGTTGGGCGAGGAGCTTGTTCTCGCTTGCCAGCGCCGCGGCGGTCACGTGGGCGATCATGAAGCCGGAATTGATGCCAGGGTCCGCGATCAGGAAGGGCGGCAGGCTCGAATGGTGGGCGTCGGTCAGCATGGCGGTTCGCCGTTCCGACAGGGCGCCCACCTCACTGAGGGCGATGGCGGCCATATCGGCCGCGAAGGCGACCGGCTCGGCGTGGAAATTGCCGCCCGAGAGGATCTCGCCGTCGTCCGCGAAGACCAGCGGATTGTCCGAGACCGCGTTGGCCTCACGTCCCAGCATCTCGGCGGCGGCGCCCAGCATGTCGAGGGCGGCGCCCATGACCTGGGGCTGGCATCGCAGCGAGTAGGGGTCCTGTACCCTGTCGCAGGTCAGGTGCGAACCGCGGATCGCGCTGCCGTGCAGCAAGGCCTTCAGCACGGCGGCGGTGGTAATCTGGCCGGGCTGACCCCTGATCGCGTGGATCCTCTGGTCGAAAGGCGTATCGCTGCCTAGAACGGCGTCCACGGCGAGCGCCCCGGCGGCCAGGGCGGCGGCGAAGGCATCGAGGCCCGCGAAGAGGCCCGCCAGAGCAAGGGCCGTCGAGACCTGGGTCCCGTTGAGCAGAGCAAGCCCCTCCTTGGCCTGGAGCGTCAGGGGCTCCAGGCCGAGCCGTTGCAGGGCCGCCGCGGCCACCATGCGCTCGCCTTCGAGGATGACCTCACCCTGGCCGATCAGAGGGGCCGAGAGGTGAGCGAGGGGAGCCAGGTCGCCCGACGCGCCGACCGAACCCTGGGCCGGCACGACGGGCAGCGCTCCCGCGTTGTAGAGGGTCACCAGCCGCTCTATCACGACGCGACGGATCCCGGAGTAGCCTCTGGACAGGGCGTTGATCTTGAGCACCAGGGTGAGGGCGGTTACCCGAGGAGAAAGCGGCTCGCCGACACCGGCGCAGTGGGAAAGGACCAGGCGACGCTGAAGCTCCGAGAGCTGGTCGTGCGGAATGCTGGTACTGGCGAGGCTGCCGAAGCCGGTATTGATGCCGTAGACTTGGCCGCCGTCGCGCGATACCGCCTGCACGGCGGATGCCGAGGCCTCGACCCCGGGCCAGGCGTTGGGCGTCACGGCGACCCCGGCGTAGGCGCCGCGCCAAAATGCGTAGAGGTCGGACAGAGTCAGGCTGCCCGGACGAAGCTTGAAGCGGCGGGATTTCGCCATGGTTCCGGCTCGCGGCTGCGGTCTGAAGATTACCGGCTACGAGCCTACACGCATCGGGCTTGCAAGTGACAAGCCGGAATCGGCGGGGGCCGGTCGCGAATCACCTCTGTGCCGCGAGCGACGGCGTTCGATCGGGCAGAGAAGGAATAGATGGCGGGTTGATGGCCGGCGCCAGGCCAGAACGTCTTAATCTAGAAGTCGATGTTATCGTTGACCTCGGAAGACACGAAGTCGTACATCTCGATCATGCCTTCTCTCAAGGAGTTCAGGGAACCGACGATCACCACCGCGATCAGCCCCAGATACAAGGCATACTCGATCGCAGTTGCCCCTGATTCATCTCTGAGAAACTGACGGAAAAGATGCACGGGCGCGGTCCCCAGGCGGGTGAAAAGATTGTGTCGAGTGAACCAAAAGTTCTATAAGGAAAAATTAAGAAAAGGGCAGAAGTATCTCAAATAATGCGAAAATTATTTCTATTAAGTGGGCAATAAGCGCTCTTCCCGGGGTGTTCGATTGAAGAATTCCCGGTAGCACTTGGAGAAGTGGGAGGCGGAAACGAAGCCGCAGGCCAGCGCCACGTCAAGCACCGACATGGAGGTCTGGGCCAGCAAGGTCCGCGCGCGATAGAGCCTGAGCTCCAGGTAGTATCGCGTCGGCGTTCTCGAGAGATACTTGCGGAACAGCCGCTCGAGCTGCCGGGTCGACATGCCGGCCCGCCGCGCCAGCTCAGACCGTGGCACGGGCTCTTCCAGGTTCTCCTCCATCAGGGCGATCACCTGGAGCAGCTTCGGGTGGCTGATGCCGAGGCGGCTGCGCAGGCCCATGCGCTGCTGGTCCCGCTGGTCCCGGATCCTCTCGTGGATGAACTGCTCGGCCACCTGGGTCGCAAGGTCACGGCCGTGTTCGACCGCGATGATCGAGAGCATCATATCCAGGGCGGCGGTGCCGCCGGAGCAGGTCATCCGGTTGCGGTCGATCTCGTAGAGCTCGCCGGTGATGTCTAGGTGGCTGAAGACCTCCTGGAACCCGGCGAGGTTCTCCCAGTGTATGGTGCAGCGGTAGCCGTCCAGCAGGCCGGCCCGGGCGAGGATATAGCTGCCGGTAGAGAGCGCCCCGACCCGGCAGCCGGTGCGGTCGAGGCGCCTGAGCCAGGCGAACAGCCGCTTGTCGTCGTACTTCTCGACGCTGAGCCCGGCGACCACGATGAGATGGTCGAGGGGGCCCGGTTCGTCCATATCGCCTTCTGTGAGAAGCTCGATACCGTTCGAGGCCGCCACCGGCCCGCCCTGCTCCGAGAACAGCCGCCAGGCGTAGAGATCCTGCCCTGCCAGGCGATTGGCGCAGCGCAGCGGCTCGACCGCCGACGTGAAGGTTAACATGGAGAACTTGGGGATCAGGTAGAACCCGAAAACCTGGGGGCTATCCCGCTGTGACGGGCTGACGCGGCGCGTCGGCTGCTCTCGGGAGTCCGCTTTGTCTCGACGAGCCTCGCCCGGTCGGGTTTCGAACCCTTGGGACACCTTTGCTTTATTCCCTTTGCTGCCCCGCCGCCTGCATCCCTTTGTGTGTGACACTTTTTTTGCTGAGCGACAACCGCTAGCCGCACGCCGTGTCGCGGGCGATCGACCGCCCGGAGCGAGCCGTCGCGGTTGAACTGACATGATTTCTCGCTTATGCGAAATCATGGACATCGAAACGGTCGAACGAGCGGCCGGCGCTGCCGGCCTCGTGGTCTGCGGCGCCTTCCATCCGCACGAGGAAGACCGCGTGCCGGCGGTGGCGGGCCGTCCGGCGCGCAGCCTGGTCTTGCTTGGCAACGTCGGTTCCGCGATGTGGCTGGCCTTCCAGGCGGCGCCGGAGAGCGGGGACGGGCAGCCCGATGCCCTCGACCGCTGGAGCCGGCGAGTGATCGGGCAGTTGGCCGACGACCTCGGCGCGGCGGGGCTCTATCCCTTCGGTGGCCCGCCCTATCACCCCTTCGTTGCCTGGGCCAAGCGCGCGGGACCCGTCGCTGAGTCGCCGCTCGGTATCCTGATCCACCCGGACTATGGGCTGTGGCACGCCTATCGCGGCGCGCTCGCCTTCGCAGAGCCGCTCGATCTTGCGCCCTGGGCGCCGGTTGCGCGGCCGTGTGACACCTGTGAGGAAAAACCCTGTCTCTCGGTCTGCCCGGTGGCCGCCTTCGGCGCGGGAGGCTACGACGTGCCGGCCTGCGTGGCCCATGTCCGGGCTCCCGAAGGGGCGGACTGCCTGGAGCTCGGCTGCCGGGCGCGGCGCGCCTGTCCGGTCGGGACGTCATGGCATTACCGGCCGGATCAGGCCCGGTTCCACATGGACGCCTTTCTGGTTGCGCGGACAAGGGCGGACTGAGCCATGCCGAAGCGAATTCTGCTGATCGACCACCCGGTAGGGCAACGGGACGACCGCGCGTCGCGCTGGTTCGAGGAGCGCGGCTGCGCGATCGAATGGCTCTGCCCCGGGAAGGGGGACGCGCTTCCCGCCAGGCGGGCAGCCTACGACGCCGTCGTGGTCTACGGCGGGACCGAGAACCTGAGCGAAGACCACGACCGTCCCTACCTCCAGGCCGAGCTCGCCTGGATCGGCGACTGGGTCGATGCCGGGCATCCATACCTGGGGATCTGCCTGGGCGGCCAGCTCCTGGCCCGGGCGCTGGGCGCCGAGGTCGGGCCCCACCCCGAGGGCCAGCACCAGATCGGCTACGTCGAAATCGAACCGACCCCGGCCGCACGGGATTTTCTCGACCGCTCGATCCATTTCTATCACTGGCATAAGGAAGGCTTCGATGTGCCAGCGGGCGCCGAACTGCTGGCGACGGGGCCGGATTTCCCGAATCAGGCCTTCCGTTTCGGCCCGTCGGCCTACGGCCTCCAGTTCCATCCCGAGGTCTCGCCCTCGGTGATTGAACGCTGGATGACTGAAGCTTCGGCTTCCCTGGAGGCCCCGGGAGCCCATTCCCGAGAGCGCCAGCTGGCCGACGCCCGGCGACACGACGCCGCCATGGCCGCATGGTTCGATGACTTCCTGACCCGCTGGCTCTCCCTGTGACCCCGCTTCCCGGTTGCGACCGCCGCCATAAGCTGTGACCCTTGTCGGACCCGGGCCATGCACCGGGCGGAAAAAGGAGGCGGCATGACGGAGAACCTTTACGACAAGGGCCGGCTCGACCTGCCGTTCGTCGGCCACGCGACCTTCGCCAAGCGGCCGGCCTGCCTCGACTGGGAGGCGATCGACGCCGACGCGGCGATCCTCGGCATTCCCTTCGACATGGGCACGCAGTTCCGTGCCGGCGCCCGTTTCGGTCCGCGCGCCATCCGGGAAGCCTCGACCCTATACAGCTTCGGCCACGCCGGTGCCTACGACTTCGAGGACGACGTCACCTATCTGCCGCTCGACCAGGTCCGCATCGTCGACGTCGGCGACGCCGACATGATCCACACCGACACGATCCGCAGCCTGGACAACGCCGAGCACGCGGTGCGCAAGATCCTGGCCGCCGGCGCCCTGCCGGTGGTGCTGGGCGGCGACCATTCGGTGCACATCCCCTGCATCCGCGCCTTTTCCGAACAGGAACCGGTACACATCATCCACGTCGACGCGCATCTCGACTTCGTCGATGAGCGCCACGGGGTGCGCTACGGGCACGGCAATCCGCTCCGTCGCGCATCGGAGCTGAAGCACGTCACCGGCTTTACCCAGCTCGGCATCCGCCACGTCTCCTCGTCCAACCGGGCGGACTACGAAGCGGCGCGCCGGGCCGGCTCAGACATCCTGTCGGTGCGCGATTTCCGCCGCCTCGGCGTCGAAGCCGTTCTCAAACGGATCCCCTCGGGTGTCCGCTACTACTGCACCATCGATATCGACGGCTTCGATCCCTCGATCGCGCCGGGGACCGGCACGCCCAGTCATGGCGGTTTCCTCTACTACGAGGTCCTCGAGCTGCTGCAGGGTCTGACGGCCCGGGGCGAGATCGTCGGCATCGACCTGGTCGAGGTCGCGCCGGACTACGACCGGACCGGCACGACGGCCTTCTTGGCCGCCCAGCTCCTGCTCAACGTCCTGGGTTACCACTTCCACGCTCAGGGAAAGAGCGCGTGACAGCGCTGTCCCTGCCTTCCGCGTGGTACAGCGCGGAGAGCTACCTCGCCCGGGAGCGCGCCCAGCTCTTCGCGCGGTCCTGGATCGGGATCGGACGCGAGGACCTCTGGCCCGAACCCGGCAGTTACCTCGCGGTCGATCCAGCGGGCCTGGCGGTCCTGGTGCTGCGCGACGAGTCCGGCGCACTGCGGGCCTTCGCCAATTCCTGCCGCCACCGTGGCACGCGGCTGCTGAAAGGGCAGGGGGCCTGCCGCGCCATCGTCTGTCCATTCCACGGCTGGCGCTACGGGCTCGACGGCCGGCTGACCGCCGCACCGCGCATGACCCGGAGCCCAGGCTTCGCGGCCGAGGACTACGGCCTGGTGCCGCTCCGCGTCGCCCTGCGCGACGGCTTCGTCTTTCTCTGTTGCGATCAGGAAGCCCCAAGCCTGGACGAATGGCTTGGTAACTTGAGCGACGTCTTGGCGCCCTGGGCGCCGGCTGATCTGGTGACCACGCGGCGCCGGTCCTTCGAGGTGGACTGCAACTGGAAGCTCTTCCTCGACGTCTTCAACGAATACTATCACCTTCCCTTCGTGCATCCGGGCTCGATCGGCGGGATCTATGATCGGCCGGATGGGCTCGACGAGGCCACGGGCTGCTTCGTCAGCCAGTTCGGCACCCACGACGGCGCAAGCGCGCTGCTCGCCGACGACCAGGGCGAGGCCCTGCCTTCGATGCCCAGCCTCGGCGGCCGGAATCGGGAGGGGACGCGCTACACCTGGGTGTTCCCCTCGATGACCTTCGCGCTGGCGCGGGACTGCGCCTGGATCTACGAGGCGACGCCGATCACCCCGGCCCGGAGCCGGATCGTCCAGAGCGTCTGTTTCCCGCGTTCGAGCACGGAGCTGCCGGATTTCGAGACCCGGGCCGAGGCCTACTACCACCGTCTCGATACGGCGATCGCCGAGGACATCGCGGTCCTGGAGGAACAGCAGGCCGGGATCGCGTCGCCCCTGTCGCGGCCCGGGCCCTATGCCGAGCTGGAGCCTTCCGTCTCGGCCTTCTCCGGGTGGCTGAGGGAGCGTCTCGGCGAGCGCCCGCCTATCCGCTGACCACGATCTTCGGCTCGGCCGCAGAGGCAATGGCCCACCGGCAGGTCGCGCCCAGATCGGCCGCGGCGAGCGAGGCCAGCTCCTGCGCCGCCCGCGCCAGGCGCTCGGCGCCGTCGGGGGCCAGGGTCTGGATCACGACGGCGGCGTCGCGGGTTCCCGGCCGGATCCGGCTGCGCGCATCCTGGCGCCAGTTCCAGCGGCGGCAGAGGCACTTCTCGGAATCGGTGTAGACCACCTCGCCGACGGCCGGATGGTCGTTCTCCGGCGGATCCCTGGCCAGATCGAGGAAGCCGTCGCCGGGCCGGGCGAAGCGGAAGGCGAGCGGCGGCGCCAGCTTCTCGACGTCGTCCGCGCCGATCGGGACCAGGTGCTTGACCGAGAGGGCGTTGTAGAGATCGACCAGGGGCAGGACCGAGGGCAGCCCCGCGTCGCTGCGCAGGCGCCTCAGCAAGGCCTCGCAGGAGTTCCTGTAGCTGGTCTTCTTGCAGCCGAACGCCCGGTAGGCCGCGCGCCAGTCCCGGATCTCGACCAGGTCGGCGACCTCGCGCCCGGCCAGGCGGTCGCGCCCGCGCGCCTCGGCCTCGCGCTGAAGGGCCCCGATCCCCGGCGTGTCGCCCGGCTTCATGCCCCGGACCAGGGCGAAGGCGACCTGGAATCGGGGGAACCGCTCGAGCAGGTCTTCGATGGAGAGTTCAAAGCTCGTTCCGGACATGGCGGTCCCTGCGCTAGAGCAGATCGTGATTGAATGGAGTCGCCTGGGGCGATCCATTCAATCGCGTGAATCTGCTCTCATTCTAGGATGTAGAGCGGATCCACATGTTTGGCCGAAACCATGAGTGGTTCCGGCCAAACATGATCCGCTCTAGACTTATCCGCCAGGCTTGGCAGAAGACAGCGAGCGAGGAAAGGCCGGATGCCGCTGCGGGCGGTCCTCCTGGATCTGGAAGGCGTCCTCTACCAGGAGGGGCGGCCGATCGAGGGCTGCGCCGAAACGCTCGCCGCGCTGCGCGAACGCGGCCTGGCCTTGCGTTTCCTGACCAACACGACCACGACCTCCCGCGCCGGCGTGCTGCAACGGCTCCAAGGCATCGGCCTCGCCGTCGAAGTATCGCAGCTCTTTACCCCGCTCGCCGCGGCGCGCGGCCTGCTGGGGTCCTGGGGTTGCCGCCGCATCCACCTGGCCGCGCCGCCGGAGACCGCCGAGGACTTCGCCGGTCTAGAGGTCCGCGGCGAGGGCCCGGTCGACGCCGTGGTCATGGGCGACCTCTACAAGGGCTACGACTGGGACCGACTCAACCTGATCTTCGGACTGGTCCATGACGGCGCGCGCCTGATCGCCCTGCACAAGAACCGGCGGTGCCGGCGCGGCGACGCGATCGCGCTGGATGCCGGTCCCTTCGTCGCGGCCGTTGAGTACGCGGCGGGAGTCGAGGCCGTGGTCGTCGGCAAGCCGGCCGCCGCCTTTTTCCAGCAGGCACTGGACGACCTGGGCGTGGCGGCCGACGAGGCCGTGATGGTCGGCGACGACATCGAGGCCGACATCGGCGGAGCCCAGAGCGCCGGGATCAGGGCGGTGCAGGTCCGGACCGGCAAGTTCACGGCGGCCGACCTGGAGCATCCGAGCGTCGTGCCCGATGCCCGGATCGAGTCGATCGCCGATCTGCCGGCGGTCGTCACGGAGCGGTTCGGCGGGCAGCCCGGGTAACCGGGGGGCATTGCGGGCGCGCGGCGCTCACCTATACTGTCGCGGCTGCGAGGAGGAGCCGACATGACCGGAAAGTTCACCGTCGCCTGCGTTCAGAACGGCGCCACCGGCGACATGGAAGCCAGCATGGCCGAGGCCGAGGACCTGGTGCGCGACGCCCAGGATGCCGGCGCCCGGCTCATCTGCCTGCCAGAGTACTTCACCAGCCTGGACGTCATCGACGGTCTGCTGATCTCCACGCCCTTCACGGAAGAGGCGCATCCGGCGCTGCCGCGCTTCAGGAACCTCGCGCGGGAGCTCGAGGCCTGGCTGCTCCTGGGCTCCCTCGCGGTGACCACGGATGGCGGCAAGGTCAATAACCGTTCCTATCTGGTCGATGACAAGGGCGGCATCGCCGCGACCTACGACAAGATCCACCTCTTCGACGTCGATCTCGAGGGCGGCGAGAGCTACCGCGAGTCGGCCACGGTGGCGCCGGGCGAGCAGGCCGTGCTGGCCGAGACGCCCTGGGGCCCGCTCGGCCTGTCGGTCTGCTACGACGTGCGCTTTCCGCAGCTCTA
>JAAUYK010130643.1_pt1 | contig 27356 bp, 17 predicted proteins | sample 7278021 | NCBI WGS metagenome assembly JAAUYK01 (sample SAMN14350223, study PRJNA611818) | marine sediment metagenome | isolation source: surface marine sediment (1.8m) | place: French Polynesia: Moorea | collected 2018-08
GAGGCGTACGGGGTCGGCTACGAGGCGTGGCTCGTCCCCCACCTCCCGGTCGATCGTGCCGTGGTCCTGCTGGGCGCGAACGACGCGCGGACCCACTACGTATTCGCGTCGCGAGAGCCCATCGAGCCGCCGGAGTTCGAACAGCGGCTGCGGACGCTCGCCGATCGCCTCGCGGCCGAGGGAGTGGCGCGCATCATGCTCCTCGAGCCACTGCCGCAGCCCCGCGCAGCTCCGGCGGTCGGGGCGCGGCTCGTCGCGTACCGGGAGATCGTCGCCGACCTGTGCGGGTCGGGGCCGCCCCTCGAGTGCGGACCGCCCCTCCACGACATGCCCGAGCACCTGTTCTTCCGCGACGGCCTCCACCCGAGTCCGCAGGGCCATGCCTGGATTGCCCGGCGTCTGCTGCCCGCGCTCGACACCCGCTGAGCGCAGCGGGCCCAACCACGGGACCCGCTCTCTCGGCAAAGCCGCGCGCGGTACCTTCGCCCGGTGCCGTCCGTCCAGCCCTGGCTCCTGAGTCGGGAGCCTCTCGTCGACGCGTGGCTCCGAATCGGAGATGCGCTCGTCGCGGGGCTCGGGGACCCGACCTCCGCGATCCGCTGGCCGCTCGGTCTCGCCGTCGCAGCGTGGCTCGCGTACCGGCTCTGGCGTCGCAGGCGTCCGGAGGCGGCCCGTACGGGGATCGCGGCCCTGCTGATCGCCTGGGTGGCCCAGTCGCACCTGCTCGATCTCCAGCTGGGGCTCGGATGCGCGCTCTATGCCGCGGCGGCGGGCGTCTACCTGTGGGGCCGTCGCTCGCCGCCCGGGGGCGGCCAACCGCTTCCGGAGTCGTTGCCGGTGTGGGCCGAGGCGGCCGCTGCGGGATTCCTGCTCGCGCTCTTCGGACTGGCCGGTCTGTACCGCCTCGAAACCGTGCCGGTGATGTACTACGACGAGATCGCGTTCCTGAAGGCCGCACGTATGACGGCGGGCCTGCTCGAGCCCGGCCCGCTGGGCCCGATCCTCGGCACCCACGCCTACTCGCTCGAGCGCATCCAGGCCCAGGCGCTTCCCCACGCGCTTCAGGTGCTCGGCGTCGCGTTCCTGTCTCCGGGGATCCTCTCGATTCGTCTTCCGTCGCTGCTCGCGGGCGTCACGACCCTCGCGATCCTGCACGTCTCGTTGCGCCGACGCCTCGGCCCCCGCACGGCGCTGGTCGCGCTCGGGCTCGCGGGCGCCTCCCCGTTGCTGCTCGCCTACAGCCGCACCGGCCTGTATCACGCGGTCTCGACGCTCCACGGCGCGCTCTGCCTCGCTCTCGCGCTGGCGCTCTGGGATCGCTGGAGTCGCCCCTGGGCGGTTCTCCTGGGCTTGCTGCTCGGAAGCTCGCTCTACCTCTACCAGGTGAGCTGGTTCGCACCGGCCTTCCTCGGCGCGGCATGGCTCGTCCTCACGCCCGAGCTGCGCCAGAGGCCACGCGTCGCGTCGATCGCGCTGGCGGTGGCGGTGCCCATGCTCCTCGCGACGTTGCCGGCCGCCTGGGCGCTGCGCGAGGGGATGGGCGACGTGGGTTCCCAGACCTTCGGCCGCGGAGCGCTGCGGGCGGAGCTCGAGTCGCCGCTCGTGTTCCTGGTGGCGCCGCGCCCGCTGGCCGAGGGCTCGCTCTCCGAGCTGCGCGAGAGCGTCGCGGAGCTGGGCCAGGCCGGGATGCAGACGAGCCTGCACGTCACCGGAGAGGGTCTCCCGGTCCTGAGCGTGTCGGGTGCGCGGGAGACGATCGGCCCCCTGGTGGACCGGCTCGAGGGGGATTCGTGGCGGTCGCTGGGCTCGACTCCCCCCGACTGGGAGCTGCCGTTCTCGATGCTCGCGCAGCTCTTCTACTCGGCCGGATGGGAGTCGAACGGGCGCATCGTGGCGGGCCCGGTCCTCAACCCGTTGCTCGCTCCGCTTCTGGTGCTCGGTGCGGTGGAGGCGCTGCGCCGGCGACGGGAGCCGTGGATGCGCGTCCTGCTGGTCTGGCTCGCCGGCGCCGCGGTCGCCCCGGCCCTGCTGGGCGGCGTGCTCCCGCGCCGCACGATCCTCCTGTTCCCCTTCGCCGCGGTCCTGATGGTGCTTCCGCTGCGCGAGATTGCGCGGGGTTTCCGCGGGCCCGCCGCGCTCGTGGGCGCCGCTCTCGGCATCCTCGCCGCCACCGCCGCGGGACACGCCGTCTACTTCTCCCGCTGGGACGTACACCCCGCCCGCTTCGATGCGATGGGCACCGTGCGGCCGAGATCGCCCGCGCGCATGCCGCTGCTGGAGGTGGCACGGGTGGTGAACGGACTTCCCGAGGACGAAGTGGTCTTGATGCCGCCGCTCGTGAGGCGGATGGACGCGCTCCTCGCGCTCGCGGGCGGATCGGGTGTAGAGCGCGAGCCGCGGCGCCTCGTCGTCGTCGAGGACTCCCGCGACCAGGTGCTTCGCGCTGCCTGCGCGCAGGAGCCGCCGTTCCGCTGGCTCCTCACCGACACGCCGGAGCACCGCGGCCTGCGCGAGGCGGTGGAGGGCGCCTTCCAGGTGGAGGCGCACAGGAGCGGCGATCTCCTCGTGCTCCGCGCGACGGCGCGCCGCGACGGAGGATGCGCGGGGATCCGAGACCGGCGTCTGCGCGAGATCCCCGCGCGACCGACGCCCTGACGCGCGCGCCGTACGCTGCGCATCTTCCCCGCCGACTACCCCCGGGGCGCGTCGGAGCGGGGCGGCGCGCGCTACTCCGCGGGACCCTCGGCGTAGCCGAGCGCGCGGAGTCCCTCGGCGATCTCGTCGGAGACGTCGGAGGCGAGCCTCCTGGCGCGGGATCGGCCCAGTCGCTCGAGCTCGGCGCGCAGCGCGGCCGCGCGTTCCGGATCCCGCGCCGGCTCCAGCGCGTAGCGCCCGCTGCTGCGCCGACGGAACAGCTCTCCCGCGCTCCACTCCTCCCCGGAAGCCGCGCGGCGCTGGATCAGCACCCACTCCGCGTTGCGCGCAGAGCGGGCGATCACCGGGTCCAGCTGCTCGGTGAAGAGCGTCCGCGGCGGGAAGACCTCTCCCTCTAGGAAGGGCGTGAGGTCGAGGCCGTCGAAGCGCTGCTGCGTCGGTACGCCCAGCCAGGCGAGCAGCGTGGGCACGAGGTCGATGCTGGCGACGGGCTCCTCGACGACGGTGCCCGCGAAGCGGCCGTGGGGATGGGCGAGGATCATGGGAACCTGGGCGGTGGGCTCGAGCACGTCCCAGTGGCCGAAGAAGTAGCGGTCCTCACCGAGCATCTCCCCGTGGTCCGCGACCACGGCCACGATGGCGTCCTCGAGCAGTCCGGCGCTATCGAGTGCGGCGAGGAGCTCTCCCAGCTCTGCGTCCGCGTGGAGGACCTCCGCGTCGTAGAGCCGCTGCATCCGTTCGAGCGAGCGACCCGCGTGGGCGGCGCCCGGCTCGGCGCTGCGTCCGTCCAGCCTGGGCACGAGCTCCTGGCGCGTGACGGCCCCCACCCCGACGGCCGCGCGCGCGTCGCGGGGCGCGTAGTAGGGGGTGTGGGGATCGAAGTAGTGGACCCAGAGGAAGACGCGCCCCTCCGGTGGGCTGGCGAGCCAGGCGAAGACACGCTGGTTGGTGCGGAAGGCGGGCGTCTCGAGCCGGCCCTTCGGCTCGTCGTAGACGTCGAAGCCCTGGTCGAGCGACGTGCCTCGATTCAGCGGAACACCGCTCACGAAGGCCGCCGTCGCGAATCCGTGGGCGCGCAGGTTCTCGGCCAGGGTCTCCTGCTCCTCGGCCAGCCTCCCTCCCCAGATGCTGCGCAGCCCGTGGCCGGGCGGGTCCAGACCCGTGAGGATCGACGCGTGGCTCGGCGAGGTCGCGATCGCCTGCACGATGGCGTCGTCGAAGCGCACGCCCCGCGCGGCGAGCCGGTCGAGATGGGGGGTGATGTTGCGGCCGTGCCCGTACGCACCGACCCGATCGGCGCGGAGCGTGTCGATGGTGACGAGCACCAGGTGTCGGGGCGGCACGTCTCGGGCGCAGCCCGTGGCCAGCGCCAGCAGACACACGAACGCCCACCGCGTCCCCGCGGCGCGGTGTCTCCTCGGCTCTGCGTGGCGGTGCATCGGGATTCCGGTCGCGCGCGGCTCAGTCGACCACGTAGCCGAGTGCCCGGAGGATCGCGAGCCGGTGCGCCTCTTCCTCTTCCGGCATCTCCGCCGGGAACGGCGGCGCGGGGGGTCGCTCGAGCGGGGCTCCCGTGTGGCGCACCGGGTGTGCGGCCACCCAGGTCGGGGAGAGGGCGCGAAGCGCGACGCGGCCGGGCAGGGCTCTCGGGACCTCGAGCCCGAGCAGGTACAGGATGGTCGGCGCCAGGTCGTAGAGGGAGATCTCCTCGGGACACGCACCCGGCGTCACGGGGCCCCCGGCCATCAGGTAGATGCCGTCGAGCGAGTCGGGCGTATGGCCGTGGCCGCCCGTGACCTCGTCGTGGGGCTTCACGGCGCCCGCGCCGTGATCGGAGACGACGATGACGACGTCCTCGGGCGCCAGGCGCGCGAGCACCTCGCCGAGCAGCGCATCGGCGTGGCGGTACACGGCCGGGATGACGCCGGCCAGACGCTCCAGCTCTTCCGGGCCCGGGGGGCTCTCCACATAGAGGCGGTGGTCGGGCTCGTAGTAGATCCAGAATCGGTGCTGTGCGCCGTCGATGGCGCGGGTGTAGAGCACCTCGAGGTCCGGCGGGTCGTCGCCCGCAGCCTTCGCCGCCAGCTCCACGACCTGCTCGTCCTCGCGCAGCAGCACCGGGAGCGGCTCGGCCTGCAGGTCGGCTCGGGTCTCGATCGCGATCCGAGGCGTGCGCGTCTCCAGGACGGGCTGGAGCTGCTCCCACAGCTCCCGCGGATGGACGAGCTTCTCGCGTTCGATCGCGGGGGCCGCGCCGCGACTGTGCTGCTGGATCTGGCGTGCGCTGCGAGCGGGAATCGCGTGGTCCGAGACCACGTAGCCGTTCACGGGCGTTGCCGGATACGTGAACCAGAAGTTGGTGATCCCGACGCGCCGGCCCAGGCGCGACGCGGTGTCCCAGACCCGCTCCACCCGTACCTGGTCGCTGGTGTAGAGCCGGGCGCGCCCGCCCACCTTGTGGGACCAGCTCTTGATGCCGTGCTCGCTGGGAGGCACTCCGGTCGCGATCGAGGTCCAGATCGGAGGGGAATACGAGGGCCACAGGCTCTTCATGCTCCCGCGGCAGCCGCGCTGCGCGAGCTCCGCGTAGGCCGGCAGCTGTCCGGCTTCGATGAGCGGATCCATGACGCGCCAGGTGGCGCCGTCGACTCCCATCAGGACGACGCGGCCCACCGCTGCGAGGGCGGGCGCGCCGGATTCGTTCCCGCAGCCGACCGCGAGCAGCGCTACGACGAGCGAGAGCAGGACAGGGCGTCGGGCGCCTCCTCGACGGCACGCTCGCTGGCGATCGGCCCGCCCGTCGGATTCTCGATTCCCTGTGCACACGCGCTCCCAAAGTAGGCGTTCACTTGCGGATCGACCAAGAACGCGCGACGGGAGCGGCCCTCGCGCCACCGCCTCTCGACGGCGGCCGCGAGGGTCTTCACCGGTTCGGCGGGGGCGCATCCCGATCGAGGTAGCCGAGCGCGCGAAGCTGCCCGAGGCGCTCGGCCTCCGCGTCCTCGGCCCTCGGAGGGCGGGGTCGCGGCGCCAGGAACGCCGCGGTGTCGTGGGTGACGACGGGAGGGAGGGGCTCGAGCGAGGCGACTGGCTCGGCCACCAGGTGCGCCAGGACCTCGCCTTGCATGTCCCGGCCCAGCGGGATCCGCAGCAGGGCGAGCCAGGTCGGGGTGAGATCGAGAACCGAGCCCAGGGTCGGAAGCTCGTCGCGCTGCAGCGTCGCCAGGGGGGCCGGCAGGGGCGCGGGCCGGATCGCCGGCCCGGCCGCGATCAGCACCCCGGGCGGTGCGTCGTGGTGGGCTCCGCTGATGCCCGCGAGAGCCAGCAGCGGCTTTTCGGGAGACGGCTCGGGGAGCATGCCGTGGTCGGAGACCACGAAGACGTTCGCGTCGGGCGGCGAGGCGTCGATCACCTCTCCGACGAAGCGGTCCGCAAAGGCGTAGTAGTCGCGAATCACCGTCCCGAAGTTCTCGACCTGCGCGGGATCGGGTGGCGGCGCGAAGAGATCGGGCTGGTAGTAGCGCCAGAAGAAGTGGCCCACCACGTCGGTCCCGCCCAGGTAGAGGAGGGCCAGGTCGCAGGGCTCGCCCTTCGCGAAGAGATCGCGCGCAATCGCGAGATAGGTGGCGTCGGCGCGGAAGGCCCAGCGGGCCTTGCCCCAGAGCGTCGCCTCGAAGTCGCCGACAGGGTGGGGAAACGGACCGAAGACCCGGCGTCGGAGCGCGTCGAGACCCGCCTCGGAGGCTTCGAGAACGCGCATCACCTCGTTCTGGCGTTCGGGGGGATGGACCTGCCCCGGCATCCCCTCGACCAGCCGGCCCTTCCAGATCCGGCCGCGCTCCGGGAGCGTATTGGTCTGGGCCACCATGGTCCCGTGGATGGACTCCACCGGATAGGTGATCCACCAGCCGATGCTGCAGACGCGGCGGCGATGGTCGCTGGCGATGTTCCAGATCGCCTTGGTGGTCCGATCCGCGCTGGTGTAGAGCGTGTCCCGTCCGCGTTCGTCCTTGCGGACGAAGCCGAGGATTCCGTGCCGCTCCGGAGTCTTGCCCGTCGCGATGGTGGTCCAGATCACGGGCGAGGAGGTGGGCTCGAAGGTGGCGAGGAGACCCGCCGCGCCGCGCCCGATGAGCTCCGCGAGGTGCGGCAGCTCGCCGGCGGCGAGCATCTCGAGGACGACGCTCCACTCGAGACCGTCGAGTCCGATGACGAGCAGGGGCCCGCTGCGCGCCGCCTCGTCGGCCTGCGGATCCCCCGGTGCTCCCTGCGGAGAGGGCTCGCATCCGAGCACCAGCCACAGGCCGGCGAGCAGCGCGGCGCACCGGAGGCGCGATCGAGCCATCCGGGTGGGTGTCGCGCAGCCCGGGCGAGACGCGGCGCCCGGACGCCGTCGCGCGCCCCTCGCCACGCTGTTGCGCTCCCGCCACCGCCGTCGCACCGGAACCCGCATGCTATCGGGGGAGTGCGCTCGTGTCGCAGGCGCCCGGGAGAGCGCGCGACAGCCTCGCGGTGCGCAGGCGGTTCGCGATCGCGGTGCGGAGGGCGAAGTCCGAGCTCAGCTCGTCGAACGCCCGGGCGACGTCCCGGCGGTCCGGCCCGATCCAGTGTGCGGGGAGCCCTGCCTCGCAGGTGGCGCGTCGCAGTGCGTCGGCGGATGCGTTGGGGGCGGAGATCAGACGGCGCGGAGGATCGCCGAAGGGCCCCGGGTCGAGACGCGCCACGAACGAGCGGTGGCGCATCAGCGCGGGGAGCAGGCCGACGGCCGCCCCCGCCTCGGCCGCCTTGACGGCGCGCACCACCGCGAGACCCTCCGGCCCCTCCACGCCGGGTCCGAAGCGATCGAACCAGTGCGCGAAGTAGAGGTGTGCGCCGGTTCCCCAGCACAGCACCGCCAGGGCCAGCGAGATCGGAAGCACCCGGCGACGCGCCGCCGGAAGCGTGCGTTCGAGCGCTGCGCCGAGCGCGCACAGGGCCAGCGCCATCAGGGCGTAGAGCCAGGGAAGTGCGAGGACGAGTCGGCGCGGCAGGGCATCGGTCACGGCGGTGGGCAGCAGGACCGCGGCCAGCGACCACACGAGCAGGATGCGCGGTCCGATCTCCCGGCGCCGGCGCCACGCCTCGACGACGCCCAGCACCAGGAGGGGGGCGAGCAGGGCGTTGACGATCGGGACGTCCACCACCTGGTTGACGAAGCTCACGTGGGGGGCAAAGAACATTCGACGCAGCGCGCGCGCGGCGCCGGCGAAGGGCCGGTCGCGCTCCGCGCTGTCGGCGAGCACGCGCGCGCCCCGCTGCTCCAGCGCGCTCAGGGCCATGGCGACGGACTCGGGCGATCCCGTCACGGCCAGCACGCTGCGCCCGCGGCGGCTCTGCTTGAGCGCTGCGCTGCCCGCGTGGGCGAGGGCGATGCCGCGCAGCGTCTCGGCGGTCGTGGCGTCCGTGGAATCGGGAAGCAGCGTCAGGGCCCCGGAGAGCGAGGGCGCCTCGGGACGGAACGCGGCGCTCTTGACCAGGGTCTGGGGGATCAGGGTGCCGAGTGCTCCGGGGAACGCGAGGAGCGGAAGGGCCGCGACCAGGGCCGCAACGGCGCCCCAGGCGATCGCGGTCCGGCCGCTGCGGCGCAGCGCATCGCGGCCTGCGAGGCAAAGGACCGCGGCGAGGATTCCCGGAACGAACCAGGAGATCTGATACAGGCCGGCCCCGATCCCGACCAGCCCCCCCAGCCCCACTGCCGAGCCGACGTCGGCGCGACGCGCGAAGCGCGAGAGCGCGGCGAAGCACAGCACGCCGTGGAGCACGCTCACCGCGATGTAGAAGCCCGTGCGGTGGTAGTAGAGGAAGAGCGGGGACGCGCCGACGAGCACGAGCGTCCAGGTCGCCACCGCATCACCGCAGCTGCGGCGCAGCGTCGAGGCCGCGATCCACAGCCCGACGGCACCGATCGCGACCGATGCGAGGCGCAGGGCCACGAGGCTCGGGTGCAGGAGCGTCAGCGCGAGGCCGTGCAGCGCCAGGGGCAGGGGCTGCGCGCGGAACCGATCGTAGGTGTAGAGATCGAAGAGCGGCGTATCGATGGGACCCGGCGCGAGGGCGCCGCGCCACATGTGTCCCGCCTGGAGATAGGCGATCTCGTCGAAGTGGAGTCCCGGATGGACGTCCAGCTCGTGGAGTGCGAAGGCCGAATAGACGGCCAGCGCGACGAGCCACAGCGCAGGAGTCGCGCGTCTCGGCTCCTGCGGCGGCGCTCCGGGAGCGCGTCGCCAACCCCAGAGCGCCGCGGCGGCGGCGTAGAGCAGGAGCGCGAGACCTTCGCTCCCCGACGTCCCCAGCACCTGTGCGCAGAGCCCGAGTGCGAGTGCGGCGAAGAGCCTCGAGGGGGCGTCCGGCGCCGGGTTGCGGAGCGAGAGGATCGCGAGACCGGTCGCGGCGGCCACTCCCAGCGCCACCGCGACGCCCGGCGCTCCGAGAAGCCCGTGCAAGACCATGCCTCCCGCAGTCGCGAGCGGCTCGATCCAGGCGGTCAGGCGCGCGAGCGGGGGCTGGCCCGTCGCCGTCGACGCGTCCGCGCTCAGGATGGCCGCGACGAGCAGCGCGAACCCGATGGCGCCCGCCACGGCCGCGTCGCGCGACGGAGAGCGCGCCGCGCCGCGCTCCGAAGCTTCGCCGGCCGCGGGAAGGCTGAGGAGGATCATCGGGACGGGCACGCTCGCGGCCCAGCATAGCTGCAAGGCCTCGTTGCGGATCCCGCGATCGCGCCGGCTGCTGCGATGCGGGACACTGCCGCCGTGTCGGGACTCGAAGCGGGACCGGAGCCGCCGGGCAGGTCCGAAGCTCCGCTTCTCCTCTCGCGGCGCTGGGGGTCGCGGCTCGCCTGGCCGAGCGCGGTCGTCGCGGGCGTGGCCGCGCTGTGGCTGCGCTTCAACGCGCCGCCCGGGGCCGGTGGTCTCCTCTATCCCCACGACCTCATCAACTACTTCTATCCGCTGGCGATCCGGGTCGGGGAGCGCCTCGCAGCGGGCGAGCTCCCGCTCTGGAATCCGGACGCCTGCAGCGGCATTCCCCTGCTCGCGACGCTTCAGGTCGCCGCGTTCTACCCGCCGACCTGGCTCGAGGCCCTGGTGCCCGCGGCCCAGGCGCTGCCCGTTCAGATGCTCGCCCACTGTCTATGCGGCGCGCTGTTCGCAGCCGGCTTCTTCCGGGCGACCGGGAGGGGTGCGACGGCCTCGATCCTCGGAGGCATCTGGTTCGCCTACGCGTGCGTGCTGGCGGAGACCTTCTGGCCCTCGATGGCCTCGACGATCGCCTGGATCCCCGCGCTGTTCCTGTGTGTCGAGAAGCTCGCGCAGCGCTTCACGTGGGGCTGGTGGTGGGGCCTCGTCGCAGCCGGCGCGCTCCAGCATCTCGCGGGCTTCGCCCAGGCCGTGCTCTACGGCTACGGGCTGCTGCTTCCCTTTGCGGGACTGCGCATCCTCGCGGCCCGCCGCGTCGCGGTCCAGCGCGCGTCGCCCGTGCCGAGCGCGCTCGGCGTGCTGGCGGCCCTGGCCCTGGCCGCGGGCATCGCGGCCGTACAGCTCGCGCCCACCTGGGAGCTCGTCAGCTGGAGTCCCCGCGCCGAGGCGTTGGAGCCCTGGCAGCTCCACTACCTGTGGAATGCCGCGTCCGCTCGGGAGGTCGTGGCGAATGCTCTCGATCCGACTCCCGCGCATCGCTCGTTCCATTTCGGCAAGGGCGGCGGGTACCTGGGGAGCGCGGCGCTGCTGCTCGGGGTCGCGGGGATCCTCGGCGGTGTACGCCGCGCGTCGACCTGGCTGCTGCTGCTCGGCGGGGCGCTGTGCCTCCTGCTCGCCGACGGCTACCGGGGGTCCCTGGCGGAGCTGTACCGGCTGGCCACGTCGATCCCCGGTGTCCCTGCATTCCGGGCCCCGGAGCGCATCCGCCTCCTGGCGTTCCTGTGTTGGATCGCCCTGGCGGTGAGGGGTGCGGATCTCGTGACGGGCCCGGCTCGCGGGTCGTCTCCGGGCCCGCGTCGGCTGGCGCTCCTCGGGACGGGCGCCGTCGCTCTGGCGGCGGCCTTCACGCCGCTGGGCTGGCGCGCGCTCGTCGCCGCCGCGCTCGTCCTGGGCTGCGCGATCGAGAGCCGTCGGCTCGCGCACGGCGTGCCGGCCCGGCTCGCGCTGCTGGTGTTCGTCGTGGTGGACCTGGCCCTCGCCACCGGACGCTACGGATCGCTGCGCGACTTCCCTTCGCCGTGGGCCGAGGCCTTCCACGCCCACGGCGCGACCCTGCTCGACGCGTCGGGCCTGGCGGCGCTGCGGACGGAGCGCCCCTCGCAGCGTCTGGCGCTGGCCGGAGGTCCGGGACCCCGCAAGGCGTCCATCCTGCCGCTCAACGTCGCCGGCCCTCTCGGCCTTGCGCCGCTCGCGTCGTGCTACGACGTCCTGCTGCCACGCGCCTGGCCGGATCTGCATCGCGCGCTCGAGCTGCCCGAGTTCCCTGGCGCCTTCGTGTACAACCTGGATCCGGTGCGACACGAGCACGTGCTGGATCTCCTGAGCGTCGGTCGAGTCGTTCTGGTGCAGGCCACGAACCCGGGTCTGCGCTGGGCGAACCGCAGCGAGGCCGCGCGCCGACGCGACGAGCGGTTCCGCGCCGGCCGGGCGCCCTCTCCCGATCCACCCCGGGGAGTGCAGGTCCGGGTGCTGGAGAACCCGGATGCGCTGCCGCGCGCCTACTTCGTCGCGCGCCATCGGATCGTGGAGCCGGAGGAGGCGCTGCGGCTCGTCGCGGAGGACGGCTTCGATCCGCGCAGCAGCGTGCTGCTCGATGCGGGACCCGCGGACCCGCTGCCGAACGGGCCCGCCCGCTTCGCGCCGGCGCGCATCACGCGCTCCGAGCCGGAGCGGGTCGCGCTCCGGCTCGACGCACCTTCGGACGGTTACTTGGTTCTCACCGATTCGTACTATCCGGGCTGGCGCGCCGAGGTCGACGGAACGCAAGTCGGAATCCTGCGAGCCAACGGCCTGCATCGGGCGATTCCCGTCTCCTCGGGTCCCCACGAGATCGAGTTCCGCTACGCGCCCGGGAGCCTGCGTCTCGGAGCCTCGATCTCACTGGCCTCGCTCGTCTTGACGTTGCTCGCACCGCTCGCAGCCCGCATTCCGCCGCTGCGAGGCGCCTCGCGCTAGATTGCCGCCGTGGAGCTGCCCGAGTCCTACTTCCCCACGCTACTGCGCGGGGTCCTCGAGCTCGCTGCCGTCGCGGTGCTGCTCTTCGCGCTCCATCGTTCGAGCCGCCGCTTCGTGACGGCGGAGCGCGTTGCGCAGACGTTCCGGTACACGCTGCTCGCGGCCGTCTACGTGTTCGTCTCGGCGCTGGTGCTCGACGCCTTCATGACGCAGTGGGGCTTTCGCGGCGACCGCTCGCCCTTCGCCTTCGAGCGCATGCTGGACCACACCGCGGAGCGGCCCTACGTGTATCGGGTGCTCTCCCCCGAGATCATCGCGCTGGGCGCGGGGATGGTCCCGGACGGCTTCGTCGAGTCTCGACGTGAATGGCTGCTGGAGGAGACTCCGCTGCTCGCGTACCGACAGCGGGGAGAGGGCTGGGGCGTCGACAAGAGCCTGAAGTGGCACGTGGCCTACTTCTACCTCTTCGCCTGCCTGGTGGCCGCGCTCTTCGCCGCGCGCCGGCTCACGACGGTCACGCTCGACGTGGGCCCCCTGTTCTCCGACTACGCCCCCGCCGTTGCGCTCTTGTGTCTACCCGCGAGCTTCCACTGGGGGGGCTACCTGTACGACTTCCCCGAGCTGCTGCTGCTCCTGCTCTGCTCGTTGGCGCTCGCGCGGGAGCGCCTCGCCTGGTTCTACCCGCTCTACGTCCTGGCCATCCTCAACAAGGAATCGAACGTCCTCGTCTTCGTCTTCTTCCTGGCTTTCCTGTGGGATCGCCTGCCCCGCCGCCAGCTCTGGCTGCACCTTCTCGCACAGCTCGTGCTCGGCTGGTCGTTGGTGCTGGTCCTGCGGCTCGCGTTCCTCGACAACGAAGGAAGCCAGGCGCTGTTCTTCTTCCCGCTGAACGCGCTGTTCTGGCTCTCCCCCGCGTCGTACTGGAAGTTCATCGAGCCCTACGCGCCGCTGATCCCGATCCCGCGGCCCGCCAACGCCTTGACGCTCTTCCTGGTCGGCTTCGCCGTCGCCTGGGGCTGGTCGCGCAAGCCCGTGGCGCTGCGGCGGCTGCTGCTGGGCTCGGCAGCCGTGACGCTGCCGCTGTTCCTGCTGTTCTCCTTCGCCGACGAGGCGCGGGCCCTGGCGCTGCTCTTTCCCGCCCTCTACCTGCTGGCCTGCGACACCGTCCGGGACGTGTACCGCGGGCGGGCGCAGGGCGCCTGAAGCGGTGAAGCCGAGGCGATCGCCCGGCAGGAGGTCTGCCTGCGGGTGGGCGCTCGGGGCGCTGCTCGCGCTGACGCTCGCGTGCGGCGCGGAGCCGCCGCAGCCGCCGGACGTCGTGCTCGTCAGCGTCGACACGCTGCGCGCGGACCGGGTCTGGCCGGTCGCCCGCTCCCGCGAGATCGCTCCCTTCCTCGCTTCCATCGCGGAGAGCGGCGTCTCGTTCCGGCGCGCCTACAGCACGACGTCCTGGACGGCGCCCGCCGTCGCGTCGCTGCTCAGCGGCACCTACCCCTCGCGCCACGGCGTCGAGCACGGCGCCTTCTGGCGCGGCGGCATCCTGGGACAGGAGATGCTTCCCGAGGGCCTGCCCCTGCTTCCCGAGCTGCTCCGCGAGCGGGGCTATCGGACCTTCGGGATCACGGCCAACGGCCACCTGGCGGAGGAGTTCGGCTTCGCGCGGGGCTTCGACCGCTACCGCTGCGTGGGCTTCTCGGACGCGCACGCGCTCGTCGCCGTTCTGTCCGGCTGGCTGCCGGAGATCCGCTCCGCCCGCCCCTACTTCCTGTGGCTGCACCTGCTGGATCCCCACGCCCCGTATACGCGCCGCGAGCCGTACTTCGGCGAGCGTCGGTCGGGCGCGGCAGCGGGGCCCGGGCTCGAAGCGCTCGAGGGCGTGGCCCGCGCGGGCGAGTACGCGCGGCGCGGTGTGCGTCCCGGCAGCGAGGAGCTGGCGTACGTGGAGGCCCTCTACGACGCGGAGGTCTCGCACGTGGACGCCGTGCTGCGGCAGGTCTTCGAGCGGCTCGCGCCCGATCCCGGTGCTCTCCTGGTCGTGACCTCCGACCACGGTGAGGAGTTCCTCGAGCACGGCGGCTTCGGCCACGGCGAGCATCTGTTCGAGGAGGTGGTCCGCGTGCCCCTGCTGATCCGCTATCCGGACTCCCGCTATGCGGGGGTGCGGGTCCATCGGCCGGTGAGCCTGGTGGACGTCCTGCCCACGATCCTCGAGGAGGTGGGGACCCCGCCGCCGCCGGGCGTGCAGGGGGCGGCGCTGCGGCCCGGGATGGCGGACGCGCCGCCTCCGGTCCACCTGGAGCTGGCCCGACAGGGAGCGTGGACGGCGCGGGTCGAGGGCGACTGGAAGCTGATCGCGCAGCACGAGCCAACCGAGTCCCTGACGCTCTACGACCTCGCCGCCGACCCGGAGGAGCGCCGCGACCGCGCGGTCTCGGAGGCGGAGCGCATCGCCGCGCTGCAGTCGGCCCTCGGCCGGCACCGCGACCGCTCCCGGGCAGGGCGTTCCGGGGAGCCCCGACTCCATCACCTCGACGCCGCACGGCTCGAGGCGCTCCGCGCCCTCGGCTACGCGGAGTAGGCTCGCCGGGCGTCGGGCCGCGGCCGGGTCGCCTTGGTAGACTTCCCGATTTCATGAGCCAGGTCGAACACTTCTGGGCTCGTCGAGCAAGCGTGAGCGCCCCGGGGGCCGCGTGATGCCGCTGCTGCGTCGCTGGCCCGGGCTGCTCGCCGTGGCGGCGGCGACGGTCGCCTTCCAGCTCCCGTTCTTCGACCGCTGGTTCAGCCCCATGGACGAGGGCCACATCCTGCTGTTCGCGGATATGGTCGGCCGGGGCGGCATGCTGTACCGCGACGCCTCGATCTACCCGCTGCCGGGTGCCTTCTACGCTCTGGCCCTGGCGTTCGAGCTCTTCGAGCCCTCGGTGCGCCTGGCGCGCTGGATCGTGGTCTTCGAGTTCGCGGCCTTCGTCGCGCTCGCCTACGCGCTGGTGCTGCGTCTCGTCTCCACCGGATGGGGGCTCGCCTTCGTGGGGCTCCTCTGGCTGTATCGCATCTGGGCCTTTCCGCACTGGCACATGTACAGCTACTCGACCACGGCGCTGTTGGTGCTGCTCTGCTCGGCAGTCGCGCTGCTCCGCTACCTCGAGGGTCGCGACGCGCGCTGGCTCCTGCTCTCGGGCTTCCTCTTCGGGCTCGGCGTGTTCTGCAAGCAGGACTACGGGGGGGCGACGCTGCTCGCACTCTCGTTCACGCTCGTCGTGGACGCGCGCTCCGCCCGCGCGGCGGGCAGCCGCAGTGCGCTCGCGAGCCTGGGCCTGTTCATCGCTCCCGCGGCGATCGTGGGCGCGATGGCTGGACTGCACTTCTGGCTCCAGGGCCAGCTCGGTCTGGTGGTCCGGCTCACCGCGCTGACCCACGTGATCGGGATGGCGAGCTACGAGTACCCGACCTTCCCGCCGCTGCTTCCGCTCTTCGAGCAGATCCCGGCGCTGCGCGACGGCAGCAAGATCATGGCCCTGATGCCGTCCATCCTCCCCACCGTCGACTACGCGGCGTTCTTTTCGAGCTGGTTCTACGAGGAGACGGCCCTCTACGAGACGGCGCTGAAGCTGTTCATCTACGCTCCGAGTGCGCTGCTCGCGCTGGGCGCGGTCCGGCTGTGGCGCCGCCGCGGGCGGCTCCATGCGGCGCAGTCGCGGTCGCGCTACCTCGCCGAGCTACTGCTCTTCGCCATCGCGGTGGGGCTCATGCTCGTCATCACGCTGGTCAAGCCCCAGGACTACATCCACCTGGCGGTTCTCTACTGGCCCCTGATCGGGCTCGGCGTCGTCTACCTCGCCGACCTCGCCGCGAGGGGGCGAGGGCACGCCCTGGTGCTGGCGGCCATCGTGCTGATTCCGGTGCTGCTCCTGACCGCCTACACCGGACGCCTGGCCTGGCGCCTGCGCACCACGCACGATACCCCGCTGGCGAGCCCGCGCGGAGGGATCTACGTGCTGCCCGCGGAGGCCGAGCTCCTCGACGACGTGGTGGCCTACATCCACGCGAGCAGCGGGCCGGACGAGCCGGTGGCCGCCATGCCCTACCTGCCCATCGTCCAGTTCCTGGCCGATCGCCGGGGTCCGCACGCGTCCAGCTACATCGTGTGGCCCTTTGCCGAGTATCCGGATCGCGACGAGCGCATCGTCGAGGCCATGGAGCGCACCGGGACGCCGATCGTGATCTACAACTTCAACCAGTTCCTCGAGTTCCCCCGCGTCTCCGAGTACGCGCCGGTCCTGTTCGACTACCTGGTGGAACGCTTCGAGATGGACCGGGTGTTCAACTACGACTACAACGGTCACAAGGTGGCGGCGCTGGTGCGCAGCCAGGGGCCTGAGTCGGGGCGGCCCCTGCTGGCCGAGCACGACCCGCGCAGCACGCTGTGGATCGAGGCGAAGGACGGGTCGCGCGTTCCGCTCGCTGCGGAGGACCGGCCGGATCACCTCGCGTTCCAGCGCTGGCCCTTTCGGCCCGTGCTGGCCCTGCGGCCGAGCACCGACGGAGCGAGGACGGTCCTCTCGGTGCCGCTGAGCGTGTCCCCTGCCGCCGTTCTCCGCACCGCCGTGGGGGTCCACCCCGAGAAGTGGTTCGCGTTTCCGCCTTCGTGGGTCGAGTACCGCATCGGTGTCGTGGACGGGGACCGCAGAGCCGAGATCTTCCGGCGCCGGCTGGATCCCCACAAGCGCTTCGACGAGCGCGGCTGGTTCGAGGTGGAGCTCCCCCTCGACGCGTGGGCCGGGCGTCGCGTCGAGATCGAGCTCTCCACCGAGACCGAGCGCGAGCGCGAGCGCGACCTCAGGATGGGGGGATGGTCGGAGCCCCGGATCGTCGCGGCCGGGGACGCGTCGTGAGACGTCGCGGTCTCTCGGCACTGGGCGTCGCGGCGGCACTCGCCCTGGCGACGCTGCCGGGTTGCGGTGAGTCGCGGCGGCCCAACATCGTGCTCGTCACCCTCGACACGACCCGACCCGACTTCCTCGGCTGCTGCGGCGGGCCCGAGGGCGCGAGCCCCAACCTCGACCGCTTCGCGGAGCGCTCCACCGTGTTCGAGCGCGCCTACGCGACCTCCTCCTGGACGCTGGCCTCCCATGCCTCGCTCTTCACGGGACTGCTCCCCATGCAGCACGGCGCCCAGAGCGTCCCGGGCGCGCCCAGCCTCGGCCTCGGCTACGGGGTCCGGCCCCTGGCCGATTCCTTCGTCACCCTCGCGGAGGCGTTGCAGGAGGCGGGCTACCGGACCGGAGGCGTCATCGGCGGACCTGCGCTGCGCCGCGAGCTGGGCGTCGCCCAGGGATTCGAGATCTACCGCGACGCGCTCGACACGCCTGCGCGACGCCGGATCGGCAAGCGCGCGCAGACCGTGGCGGACGAGGCCCTCGCGATCCTCGCCGAGTTCGGCGAGGGGCCCTTCTTCCTGTTCGTGAACTTCTTCGATCCCCACGCTCCGTACCGTCCGCCGCCGCCCCACGCCCGCGGCCTGCCGCCCCCGCAGACCGAGAAGGAGCTCGTCGCGTTCTGGGACCGGCTCGAGCGGGGCGAGCCGGCGCGTCCCGTGGACGCGCTGCCCCCGTCGGAGCGCGAGGCCCTCGAGGCCATGCGGGCCGGCTACCGCGCGGAGATCCGCTACATGGACGAGCACCTGGGTCGCGTGCTCGACGCGCTGCCGCCTGGCACGCTGGTGGTCGTGACCGGAGACCACGGCGAGAGCTTCGGCGAGCACTATCTGCTGCGTCACGGTGCGCACCTCTACGAGGACAACGTGCGCGTTCCCCTGCTGGTTCGCGAGCCGGGGCAGAAGCGGGGGCGACGCGTCCCGGCGCCGGTCCAGAACCACTGGGTGGTGTCGAGGCTGCTCGCCGCGAGCGGCGCCTCACTGCCCGCACCTGTGCGGCTCCCCCCCCTCGAGCCCGGGGCGGCGCCCATCGTGCTCCAGGTACAGCGCAGCGAGTCCAACATCCGGCTGCTCGGTCGTTCCCTCGATCGCGATCTCCTCGGCTACGTCGATCCCCCGCTCAAGCTGATCGAGTCCTCGACCGGGAGGATCGAGCTCTACGACCTGGACGCGGATCCGGGCGAGCTTCGCGATCTCGCGGCCCTGGAATCCCCCGCGGCGAGCCGCCTGCGCGACGGGCTCGAGGGCGTGGCGTCGGAGTACGCGCCGCTCTACGACGTCGACGAGCGCGCGGAGCTGGGCGAGGACACCGAGCAGGCGCTCAAGGCACTCGGCTACCTGGAGTGAGGCCGGCGCGCCCCTTCGGAGCCGGGGGCGAGGCCGTTCCTGCTACAATGCCGCGAACGGCCCGGTCCCGATGGTCATCATCACGCTTCCCGCCTACAACGAGGAGTCCACGCTCCCGCCGCTCCTCCGCGCCACCCGGGAGGCGATGGCCGAGAACGAGATCGAGTACCGGGTGGTGATCGTCGACGACGGAAGCACCGACGCGACCGCGAAGGTCGCGACGGAGATGCAGCGACACATGCCGCTCTCGCTCGTGTCGCACGAGACGAACCGCGGCCTGGGGGAGTCGATCCGCACCGGGCTGCTCCACGCCCTCCAGGATGCCGCAGACCGGGACATCATCGTGACGATGGACTCGGACAACACCCACACCCCGGGGCTCATCGCGCGCATGGTGCGCGGCATTCGCGAGGGCAACGACGTGGTGATCGCGTCGCGCTACCAGCCCGGCGCCTTCGTCAAGGGTGTGCCCCGCTACCGCCGCGTGCTGAGCTGGTGCGGGAGCCTGCTGTTCCGGATCCTGTTTCCCACACCGAACGTCCGGGACTTCACCTCGGGCTACCGCGCCTATCGGGCGGAGGTCCTGCGGAGTGCCTTCGCGACCTACGGGGAGTCGTTCGTCGCCCAGAGCGGCTTCAGCTGCATGGTGGACGTGCTGCTCAAGCTGCGCAGGCTCGAGGCCATCATGAGCGAGGTGCCGCTCGTCCTGCGCTACGACCTCAAGGTCGGGGTGAGCAAGATGCTGGTGGCGCGCACCATCGTCGACACGCTGAAGCTGCTGGTCGTGAGGCGGCTCGGGGGCGGTTGAGGATGGCGCAGCTCGATCGCGAACGGGTCTCGGACTACTTCGGCCGGGACGGTACGGTGGAGCGCTGGTGGACCCCCGACAGCGGTCCCCTGAGCTTTCACTACGACGCCGAGATCCAGGTGCTGGAGGAGCACCTCTGCGTGGACCCGGGCTGGCGCGTGCTCGACGTCGGAACCGGACGCGGCCGCTTCGGCGCGTGGTTCGCCGGGCAAGGTTGCAGCGTCGTGGGGGTGGACCTGAACCCGGAGATGCTGGAGGTGGCGCGCGAAGCGGCGCGGAAGCAGGGGATCGAGGGCCGTTTCCGTCTCGTGCAAGCTGGAGCGGAGGACCTCTCGGGGCTCGGCGACGAGACCTTCGACGTGGTGCTCTGCATGGAGCTCTTCGACCACCTGCCGGATCTGGACCGGGCACTGGCGGAGATGAGGCGTCGACTCGCGCCCGACGGGCGGCTGCTCTTCACCTACGTGCCGAGCGAGTCGCTCTACGGGTCCCTGGGCAACGCCTATCGGCTGCTGCAGACGGGGCTCGGCAGGCGCCGCGCGCTGATCTCCCGCACCTACTCGCAGCGCGAGGTGCGCGCCCGCCTGGCGGCTCGGGGCCTCTCGCTGGAGCGCTACTTCGGCATCGGGCTGCTCTGCATCAACGCGCAGACGCGGCTGTTCGTCGACAACCCCGTGGCGCGGGCCCTCGCCGCCCTGGCGCGGGCGGAGGCGCGCCGAAAGCCCTACTACACCGGCACCCGGCTCGCGCGACACGGGGCCCACGTGGTCGGAATGGCACGGATCGCGGGCGGCTAGTATGCGCGTCTGCGTGAGCATCGATCTGGACAACTACCAGGACTACCGCAGCCTGGTGGATCCCGACGGCGACGAGACCGGACACTCGTTCTACGCGGACGCGGTGCCGCGCTACCTGGATCTGCTCGATCGCCACGGGCTTCGAGGCACCTTCTTCGCGATCGGACGCGACCTCGCCGTGCCCGAGCACCGTCGCTCCGTTCGCGCCATCGCGGAGCGCGGACACGAGGTCGGGAACCACTCCTACAGCCACCCGTACAACTTTCGCGCACTCACGCGGGCCGAGAAGGAGCGGGAGATCGACCAGTGCGACTCCGCGCTGGCCGACGTCCTGGGCGAACGTCCCGTGGGCTTCCGGACGCCCTCGTGCGAGGTCGACTGCGAGACCCTGGGAATCCTCGCCGAGCGAGGCTACCTGTACGACTCGTCGGTGTTCCCGTCCCCGGTCATGTGGGCCTTCATGGTCTACGGCAGGCTCTTCATCCGCCACGACGGCTACCAGCTCGGCGAGCTCCTGGCTCCCCTGGCCCCGTCGACTCCCTACCTGCCGAGCGCGACGCGGCTCCACCGGCGTCGCAGGCTCGGGGCCGGATCGGCTCCCAGCGTGCTCGAGATCCCCTTCTCGGTCGTCTCGCCGCTGCGCATTCCGTTCTACTCGACCCTGTTGCGGCGGCTCGGATGCGGCTTCTTCTCCTGGATGCTGCGCCGCTACGGGGCTCGGAAGGGCGAGCTCCACAGCCTCTTCCATCTCATCGAGCTCGCCGATCTCGGCGAATCCTCCCTGTCCCGCGCCCTGGAGCGGACGCCGGCCCTGGCCGTGCCCCTGGACGCGCGGGTGCGCTTCCTGGCCCACTGCTTCGAAGAGCTCGGCAGGGCGGGGGAGCCCTCGACCCTTCGCGAGCTGGCGGAGTTTCACCTGGGAGGAGCGGGAGGCGCCACCTCGAGGCGCGCATCGTGAGCCAGTCGGCAGCCTCTCCGCCCGGTGGCGTGCTCGGGTCGCTCCGGGATCGCGCGGAGGAGTGGATCTACCGGCTCAACGAGCGCCAGCACTGGTTCTTCCGCCTCTACGAGTGGGGCAACGAGCTCTGGGCGGCACTCTGCTTCCGTGGCGTGCGCCGCCGGGCGGGGCACGTCGACGACCCGATCCGCGCACGCGGAGGTCTCGAGGCGCGCGTGCGCTTCCTCACGCCGGAGGACGAAGCAGCCTTCTCCGCGCTGCTGGCGGCCTTCGACTTCCGCTACGTCCCCCCGCACCCGCGCGATGCCCGGACCGCACGGCGCGTACTGCGGCGGAGCTCCTATCTGCCGTTCGGGATCTTCGTGGAGGGACGGCTCGTGGGCTACCTGCTGCTGCGGCTCTTCTTCCCGCGGCGCGCCGTCACGGGCATCTGGACCCTCCCCGAGACCTACAATCTGGGCCTCGGCCAGGCGAGCCTGCGGCGTACCGCCGCATTCACGACGGCCGAGGGCATTCCGGACTACGCGACGATTCCCCTCGACAACGAGAACTCGGTGCGAATGGCGAACGCGGCAGGCTGGCAGGTGATCCGCAGCAACAGCCGCTTCCACGTCCTGCTGCATCACTGAGTCGGCCCCGCGCCGAGGGCTCCCAGGGTGCGGAGCACCGCGCAACGCGAAGGGGCGCGCACGCTCGGATCCGGCTCGATGCGCGCTCGGTCGGCGGGACCGCGCACCGTGCCCTCGAGCTCTGGATCGATCCAGGGGACGCGCACCTCGATCTCCACCGGTGGGACCGGCAGCGGGCGCAGATCGTCTGCGAGGAACTGCACCAGGTCGAGACACAGCCGGTAGCGCCCCTTCTGGTCTGGAGGCCTGACGAGGGGGACGGCGTCGACGCTCGCGCGTGCCGGAACGTCCACGTCGAGCGGCGCCGTCCGGGTCACGACCACCTGGTCCTGCCGGTCCGAGAAGACGGCCCGCAGCCCGACGATCCCCTCGCGCAGCGGATCGAAGCCCGCCCAGTCGAGATCGCTCCGGTTCGCGACGCGAAGCCGGACCGGGCTCTTGGGCGCTCCGGACCGCAGGTAGCGCAGTCGCGGGGGGGCGAGCACTTCGATCGAGCCCGCCCCGGCGGGCAGGTCGAGCCGCCTGCGTGATACACCGGAAAGCGTCCTCTCGGGATCCGGCGACAGCAGCGCCTCCTCCCACACGCCGCCGTCCTCGCGGTGGGTCACCTCGAAGATCCGCGTTCCCGCATTCGAGTAGACGCGCCGCAGCAGGCCTCCGGTCTCGGCGTCCTTCCATTCCCTCCGCGCCGACATCGGCAGTCGCACGATCACCCAGCGCAGATCCGTGAAGCGGACGAGATTTCCGAGCGCGTCGGCGTCGGGCAGGCGCCAGGCCAGGCGTCTCAGGAAGAACAGGCTCGGGGGCAGATAGGCGGTGAAGCCGTTGAGGATCGGCTTCCAGTGCCGGGTGCTCGCCAGCATGTAGCGCGTGTCGAGGCCGATCGAAGCCAGCGTGTACGGAGGCCACGGCAGCTCCAGGACCGGGCCGGGCGGGAGATCGCGCAGGGCCGCGTAGAGGTCGTCGGACTGCTCCGGATCCTTCGCGACGGGGGCGGCGGGCAGGGAACTCCGCCAGGGCAGATCCACCAGCAACAGCGCCGCGACGGCGAGCTGGAGCGCACGCCGTCGGGTAGCGCGAGTGCCGGCGGCGAGCTGGATCGCGTTCGGCAGCGCCGCGGCCGCGAGGACCGGAAGCGCGATCCCGATCGTGACTCCGAAGCGCGCCGGGGCGCGCAGGTTCTCGAAGCCGGGCACGATCCACGCCGCCCAGCCGTAGGGCAGCGTGAGCGTGGTGTCCCCGAGCGTGATCGAGGCTCCGAGCATCATCACCGCGGACGAGAGCACACACGCCCACAGGAAGACCACGGTCACGCGCACACGAGGTGCCAGCGACCCCGGCCCGTCTCGACGGACCAGGGACAGCACGGCGGCGAGCACGGCGAAGAGCAGCAGGGACAGCGGCAGCCAGTAGGCGAAGGTCGCCTCGCGAAAGCCCGGAAGCCGCGGTGCGAGGAATCCCGCCACCCGCGCCACGTTGTCGGCCCCGAACCCCCAGACGCTCGGACCCTGGGACGGGAGCTGTCCCGATCCCTGACGCGCCAGGTAGGGGAGTGCGGCGAGCGTGAAGGGTACCAGGGCCACGCCAGTGGCGGCGCCGAAGCGCAGCAGCGCGCGCACGCGCAGCCTGCCCATGGCGGCCGTGGCGAGCACCAGCAGCGCGAGGGTCATGACGATCTGATAGGCGAGGTAGAAGGACGTCAGGAGCTGGAGCGCCAGCACGACGGCGAGCCAGACCGGATCGGAGCGCCGCTCCGGGCCCAGCAGGATGCGCAGGCCCAGCAGCCAGACGAGGGGGATCCAGTGGGCGCCCAGGAGCTGGATGTGGGCGAACTCCGCCATGCGCCAGGGCATCAGGAGCGCGAACGCTCCGGCGAGCAAGGCGATCCACATCGCGCCGGTCAGCCATCGCACCAGCGCGAAGGTCGTCATGGCGATCAGCCAGAAGCTCAAGACCATCGTGGCCTGGTAGACGAGGACGGCGTTGTCGGTGAGCAGGCGCAGTGGAAGCGTCAGGAGTGCGAGCCCGATCAGGTGCTCCGATCCGGTGAGCATGTCGGGCGCGGGATGGAAGGCGTTGGGCTGGAAGAGGGCCGACGGATCGCCGAGCAGCGCGCGCTGGACCCAGGCCAGGATCCAGGTGTTGAGGCGCATGTCGTTGAACTCGAACGTCCCCAGGAAGGGGTGGATCGCGTCGACGTCCACGTAGCAGCGATCCAGACACGCCAGGACCGGCCCGAAGACGAACGCGGTCAGGCCGAGAAACACGACACCGGCGAGCAGCCACGCTGCGGGACCCGGAGAAGCGGAAGCGCTTCGCGCCGACGCGACGAATCCTCGGGCCTCCATCGCGCGCAGCGTACCAGACGCGAGCTCGAGAAGACCCGGTCGCGCGCGTCTCTGGAGCGCGTGCGAGCGCTGTCCTACGCTGTGCGCCCCAGCCTCCAAGAGCGACCCGGGACCGGATTCGGGGAACGAGCTCGGGGAACGAGATCGGGGAACGAGCTCTGGGAACGAACAGGGAGATCCCGGTGACGCGCGACAGCGCGTGGACGGTCATCGCGCTCGTCGCCCTGCTCGCGCTGTTTGCGGCACGTCTGCTGCACGCGGCCGATCGCAACGCGTTCACGGTGGACGAGCCCCACTACGTGGGCACCGCGCTCTATCTCTGGGAGACGGGCGACTACCACCACGCGCGCAGCCTGCGCTTCCACCCGCCCCTCGCCTATCACCTGGCCGGAATCCCACTGCTCGCGCTCGACACGGACCACCTGGAGCGGAGGCCGGGGCTCGGGGGACGCCTCGTGGCCGGGCCCGATCCGTCGCCGGCGCTCGTGCGCCGCCTCTCGCGACTGCCCTTCGCGATCCTCTCCTGCTGGGGCGCGCTGCTCGCCTTCGCGTGGGCGCGGGAGGCGGCGGGCAACGCAGCGGGCCTCGTCGCCGCATTCCTGGCTACGTTCTCCCCGGCGATGCTGGCTCACGGCGGGCTCGCGCACTCGGACGTCCTCGTCTCGGTCCTCTACCTCCAGACGCTCTACACGTTCTGGCGTTGGGGGCGTCGTCCGAGCGTCGCACGCCTGGCCGCGTGCGGCGTGTCGCTCGGGCTGGCGCTCCTCTCGAAGCTGTCCGCGCTGCTGCTGCTCCCCACCCTGGCGATCCTGGCGCTCGCAGCGTCGCTGCGCTGGCCCGCATCGCTCGCCGCAGCGAGCGGCGACGGGGAGCTCCCGCTGCGACGACGGATCGCGCGGGCCGCGACGCACCTGGCCGGAGTGCTGGCTCTCGCGCTGGGAGTCGTGTGGCTGGGCTACGGCGGGTCCTTCGCGTTCGCTCCGATCGAGCGCCCCGGGAGCGCATGGCTGGAGGGCGTCTCCGTGCCGGGCTACCTCCAGGCGCTGCTCTTCGACTTCGACGCGAACCAGCGCACGCGACCCATCTACTTCATGGAAGAGATCCTCACCGGCGGTGCGCCCTGGTACGTGCTGCCCGTCCTCTTCCTGCTCAAGACGCCCCTCCCCGTGCTGGCGCTCCTCCTGCTCGCGCTCTTCGCGCGTCCCGCGGGCCCGCCCGGACTCGCGCCCTTCCTCGGCACAGCGGTCCTCGTGTACGGGTTCGTGGCCTGCTTCGTCCTCCAGGTCCCGCTGGGGCTGCGCTACCTGCTCCCCCTCGACCCACTGCTCTCCGTGTTCGTGGCCACGCGCCTCGCTCCTCCCCTGCCCCGCTGGCGGCTCGCCGCGGGCCTCGCGGCCGGCGCCTGGCTCGCGCTCTCGAGCCTCGCCATCCACCCCCACTACCTCGCCTACTTCAACGAGCTCGCGGGAGGCCCGGCGCGCGCCCATCGCATTGCGGTGGATTCGAACCTCGACTGGGGGCAGGACCTGGGCACGCTGGCGCGCTTTCTCGAGCAACGCGGGAACCCCCCCGTGCACCTGGCCTACTTCGGGCCCGAGAAGCCCGAGCGCTACGGGATCCGCGCCACGCCCCTGCGGGGCTGCGAGCCGGTCGCCGGTCTCGTGGCGATCAGCGCGACGCTGCTCCGGGGGGTATACGGGGTGAACGCGCCGTTCCGCCCCGCACCCGAGGGCTGCTTCGACTGGCTGCTCGCGCGCGAGCCGATCGCCCAGCCGGGCTACTCGATCCTGGTCTACGACGTTCCGCGGGCGGCGCCGTGACCCGACGGTATGCTGGCGGGCCGACTGGACGTGGGGAACGGGTGTGACGGGGCGGGCTGCGGGAACTCCGCTCGACGCGGGTGCGGGAGCCTGGAGGATCGCCGTGCTGCTCGGCACGCGTCCCGAGATCATCAAGCTCGCGCCGGTGATCCGGGCCCTGGCGGCGCGCCCCGAGCGTTTTCGCACGCTCCACGTCGCCTCCGGACAGCACACCGACCTGCTGCGGCCCTTCCTGTCGGAGCTCGGCGTGCGCCTGGACCACGACCTCGACGTGGGAACCGAGCGCCAGGCGCCGATCCAGGTGTGCCACCGGGTGCTGGCGCAGCTCGATCCATGGCTCGAACGCGAGCGTCCCGATGCGCTGCTGGTCGAAGGGGACACCACGACGGTGCTCGCCGGCGCGCTCGCGGCCTTCTACCGGAAGATCCCGGTGGCTCACGTCGAGGCGGGGCTCCGATCGGGGGACACGCTGTCGCCTTTTCCCGAGGAGATGAACCGGCGCCTCGTCACGCGGCTCTCGAGCCTCCACTTCGCGCCGACCGAGCACAACGTCCGGACGCTGCTGGCGGAGGGAGTCCCCGCGGATCGCATCGCGCAGACGGGCAATCCGGTGGTGGATTCCGTCCAGTGGGCACTCGGGCATCGCGAGGCTTCGGCGCGCATCGACGCCCTGCTCGACGCCGTGCGGGACAAGCGGCTCGTCGTGCTGACGACCCACCGGCGCGAGAGCTTCGGCGCCGTGATGGAAGGGCACATGCGATGCCTGCGGGACTTCGTGGAGCGTCATCCGGACACGGCGGTGGCGTTTCCCGTCCACCCGAATCCGGAGGTGCGCGAGCGGGCCCGGCGCGAGCTCGGCGGGAGCGACCGGATCCTGCTGCTCGAGCCCCTCGAGTATCTGGACTTCATCCAGCTGCTCTCGCGCGCCTGGCTGCTCGTCTCCGACTCGGGGGGCGTGCAGGAGGAGGCCCCCTCGGTCGACCGCCCCCTGCTCGTGATCCGGGCCAACACGGAGCGGCCCGAGGGCATCGAGGCCGGGGTGGCGCGACTCGTCGGTGATGCCCCGGGGGCGCTCGGGCGGCTCCTCGAGGCGTGTCACGCGGACCTGGACTGGTTCGAGGCGTCGCGGCCGCACCGCAATCCCTACGGGGACGGCGACAGCGGAACGCGCATCGCGGACGCGCTCGAGGCGTACCTGGCGGAGCGCGCGCCCCGCGACACTTGAAAGCGGCGGGCTCCCGGCACTATGATGGACCCGAGGAGGAGATCCCTTGGCGAGGGGCATCTTCCAGCGGGGCGCCGGGACCCGGGCGTCGCTCTGCGCGCTCGTGCTCGTCGCGCTCGTCGCCGGAATCGGGTGCGGCATGCCGATGCGGGTCCGGGTGGAGGACTCGGAGCACCTCGCGCGGCTCCGAACCTGGAACTTCCTGCCGCGCGAGACGCGAAACGTGAGGGCCGACTCGCCGGGCGAGGCCGCGGCAATGGAACGGAGGCTCGAACGTCTGATCGGCGAGGCCCTCACGCACCACGGCTTCCAGCGCGCCTTGGGGATCGCGGACTTCTACGTCACCTACGCGCTGCACGTTCACAGCAAGGTCGTGACGACCTGGGAGACCGGTGCCGAGCGCGAGCTCTCGAGCCTGCACAGCTCGCCGTCCTTCGTCGTCCAGTCGCAACGTCCCCGGCGCGTCCGCGTCGAGACCGCTCGGCTCGTGATCTCCGTGGTGGACCCCCGGCGCCGTGAGATCGGATGGCGGGGCGAGCTGGCGCACCGCACGGAAGGGGCGTTCGCGCCCGAGCTGGCGCGCTCCGTGGGCCGCCTGTTCACCGAGTTCCCCATGGCGGTTCCCGGCGGCCCGACCGTGCCTCGTCC
>JAAUYK010135184.1_pt1 | contig 27341 bp, 26 predicted proteins | sample 7278021 | NCBI WGS metagenome assembly JAAUYK01 (sample SAMN14350223, study PRJNA611818) | marine sediment metagenome | isolation source: surface marine sediment (1.8m) | place: French Polynesia: Moorea | collected 2018-08
TCCCAGTCCATATCATTGGTAAGTCCATATAATAGCCCTGCCCTGTAGGCGTCGCCGCAACCGGTTGGATCAGAGACAACACCCGGCGTGGCCACAGGAATCTCGTAGGTATTGCCATTGGCATAGATGATTGAACCTTCACTGCCCCGGGTCACAATCAGTGCTTCAAGGCGTTCACTAATTCGTTTCGCATCCAGCTCGGTGCGGTCCTGCATGAGTTCCCATTCATAATCATTGACGGTTAGCCAGGTTGCCTTCTCGATAAAGTCGACCAGTTCATCACCGTTAAACATAGGCATACCCTGCCCCGGATCAAAAATGAACGGGATATCGGCCTCGGCGAACTGGCTAGCATGTTGCAACATGCCGTCTCTGCCATCAGGAGAAATGATGCCAAGCTTGCAGCCCTGCGCATCATTGATATTGTTTTGATGCGACTCGTTCATCGCGCCCGGATGAAATGCGGTAATCTGATTATCTTTTAAATCGGTTGTGATAAATGCCTGCGCTGTATAGGCATCTTCAATCGTTTTGATGAAGCAGCGTCCGACCTTGTTACTATCCATCCAGACCTGGTATGGCTCAAAGTCCTTGCCCACGGTTGCCATCGGTAAGGCCAGCCCTGGTTCAAGCATGTTTAGATTATAGGCAATGTTGCCAGCACAACCGCCGAACTCGCGGCGCATCTCAGGTACCAGGAAAGAAACATTCAGGATATGTACTTTTTCAGGCAAGATGTGATGCTTGAACTCGTCGGGAAAGACCATGATATGGTCATAAGCCATTGAGCCACATATTAAAACAGTCATGAACACTTTCCTCTGCAGGCTAAAGCGCAGCAATATAACATTGATTCATATTTTTTTCCGGATGGCAGCTTAACGATGAGCCTGTTGCAATCACTTACCGCGGCAACGACAGTTTTTGCATTCATCGTCTACACGGTGTTTATCGTTGTTTCATTACCGGTGTTCGAGACTATCCACGAAAAACTGGAGCATAGCGTGTTGCAATATGCGTGGGACAAGATAGGCATGCCGGTATTACGCACGTTACTGTTACTTCTATTTCTGTTCCTGGTATATCCGCTCAATTTTGGGCTCAGCGAGGCTCCGACTGTGACTGAACTGCTTGCCGCTAGGCAGGGGCGATTTGATTTTCTGTTTAACATCATTTTTCTCATCACATTCATATACCCGGTAATTCCTGTTATTGGAAAAGCAGATGCGTTTATGATCCCTTTACAGGGCCTGATTGCCAGTGCATTGATATTTCGCTGGCTTTGCCAGCAGCAGGGGCTGGGAGATTACTCGCTGCTTCCATCGTCAATGTCGGCTTTGATTATTGTTGTTATTGCTGCTGCAGGATATTTGCTGGCAAGGATTATTGCGCAACATGCGGGCGCATGGCTGGACAACATAACCAACCGGGAAGGCTACAGGATACTGGTATACCAGGCTGTGTTAATGATCATGCAAAGTCCCATCATTTTCCTGTTCGGCCATGCGCTAGGCAAACAGCTCATCAGGTAATCAGATCGGACTTCTTTTTCGTCTTGCGCGCAGGCTGTTTGCTGTCCTGTTTCAGCAGCGGTTTCAGAAAATGACCGGTATAGGATTTTTTCTCGGCGGCGACCTGTTCCGGCGTACCCGCAGCAATAATCTGTCCACCACCATCACCGCCTTCCGGACCCAGGTCCACGATCCAGTCAGCCGTTTTGATCACATCCAGGTTATGTTCTATCACGATAATGGTATTACCATGATCTCTTAACCTGTGCAGAATATCGAGCAGCTGCTGGATATCATGGAAATGCAAGCCGGTGGTTGGCTCATCCAGAATATAAAGTGTCTTGCCGGTATCACGTTTTGACAGTTCCTTAGACAATTTCACTCGCTGCGCCTCACCACCAGATAACGTGGTCGCGTTCTGACCCAGTCGAATGTAAGACAGTCCTACATCCATCAACGTCTGCAGCTTCCTGGCAATAACAGGTACCGCATCAAAAAATTCACGGGCCTCTTCCACGCTCATGTCCAGTGCCTCATGAATATTTTTGCCCTTGTAACGAATATCCAGTGTTTCCCTGTTATAGCGTTTGCCCTTGCAAACATCACAAGGCACGTAGATATCTGGCAGAAAGTGCATCTCTACCTTGATCAGTCCATCACCCTGGCAGGCTTCACAGCGACCACCTTTGACATTGAAGCTAAACCTGCCCGGTTTGTAGCCACGCGAGCGTGCCTCGGGTGTAGCCGCATACAGTTCACGAATAGGCGTAAACAATCCGGTATAAGTGGCCGGGTTTGAACGTGGCGTCCTGCCAATTGGGCTCTGGTCAATATCAACGACCTTGTCGAAGTGTTCCATGCCTTCAACAGCACGATGTGTGGCAGGCGTGGTATTAGCGCGGTTCAACTCACGTGCCGCTACCTTATACAAGGTGTCATTAATTAATGTTGATTTACCGGAGCCGGAAACACCGGTAATACATGTCATTAAACCAACCGGTATTGTCAGGTCGACCTGCTTCAGGTTGTTCGCTTCTGCTTCTTTGAGCTCAAGAACCTGTGTGGGATTGTAAGGCGTCCGTTCTTTCGGTACCTGGATTGTTTTCTTGCCCGACAGGTAATCACCCGTTAACGAATGTTTGCTGCTGGCGATCTGCTTTGGCGTACCCTCGGCGACAATCTGACCACCGTGTACGCCAGCCCCGGGACCAATATCAATCACATGGTCTGCAGCATTGATTGCCTCTTCATCATGCTCTACCACGATCACTGTATTGCCGAGATCGCGCAGATGATACAGGGTTTGCAGCAAACGCTGGTTATCACGCTGATGCAAGCCAATGGAAGGTTCATCCAAAACGTACATAACGCCGACGAGCCCGGCCCCTATTTGACTGGCAAGTCGAATACGTTGGGCTTCTCCGCCGGACAACGTTTCGGCACTGCGTTGCAACGTCAGGTAATCCAGTCCAACGTTAACAAGAAAACGCAAACGGTCATTAACCTCTTTCAGAATCTTAACGGCAATCTTGCCACGTGCACCTTCAAGCTCCATGTCTTCAAAGAAATCCCTCGCCTTGGCAACCGGCATCGCCGTTACCTCGGGCAGCGTGATGTCTTCAATGAAAACATGGCGCGCAGCCTGGTTTAGTCTTGTGCCATTACACGCAGGGCATGGCTTATTTGTCTGGTACTTGGCCAGTTCCTCGCGCACCATGATCGAATCGGTTTCCGTATAACGACGCTGCAAGTTGGGGATCACACCTTCAAACGGGTGTTTACGAATCACGGAGCGTTTGCGATCGCGAATATATTCAAACTCGATATCTTCATCGCCACTGCCGTGCAATAACACGTTCTGAATCTTTTCCGGTAATTCATTAAACGGCGTATCAATTTCAAACTTATAGTGGCGGGCCAGGCACTGGATCATCTGGTAGTAATAAGCATTGCGCCTGTCCCAGCCTTTAATCGCTCCGCCCGGCAAACTGAGGTCTGGGTTTTGCACGACGCGATCAGCATCGAAGAATTGGATGATGCCCAGACCATCGCAACGATCGCAGGCCCCGGCAGGGTTATTAAATGAAAACAGGCGCGGCTCAAGCTCATTTAAACTATACCCGCATTTAGTACAGGCGTAGCGCGAGGAAAACAGCTGCTCTTCGCCATCGTCTTCCGACATCGGTACCAACAGGGCAATACCCTCGGATAAACGCAGGACTGTTTCAAACGACTCGGTCAGTCGAAGGCGCAAATCTTCTCTTACCTTGAACCGATCGACGACCACTTCAATCGTGTGTTTTTTATGTAGCTCCAGCGGTGGCACTTCATCCAGCTCCATGATCGTGCCATTCACCCGCGCCCGGATAAACCCTTCCGAACGCAGTCGCTCAAACACCTGCACGTGCTCACCTTTTCGGTCCTGCACTACTGGTGCCAGCAGCATAAGCCGCTGCCCTTCCGGTCTTGCCAGCACCTGGTCAACCATTTGCGAGATCGTCTGTGCTTGCAGAAGCGAATTGTGTTCAGGGCATCGTGGTTGGCCCACCCGCGCGAAGAGTAAACGCAGGTAGTCATATATTTCAGTAATCGTGCCTACCGTTGAGCGCGGGTTGTGCGACGTGGTTTTTTGTTCAATCGATATCGCTGGCGATAGCCCTTCAATGTGATCCACATCGGGCTTTTCCATCATGGATAAGAACTGCCTTGCGTAGGCCGATAGCGACTCCACGTAGCGGCGCTGGCCATCAGCATAAATTGTATCGAAGGCCAATGATGACTTGCCTGAGCCCGAGATACCAGTCACGACGATCAGCTTATCGCGCGGAATATCAAGATCGATGTTCTTGAGATTATGCGTGCGAGCGCCGCGAATGAGTATTTTATCCATGAGATTTCACTAAACCAGAAGCAACCTGTTAATATAAATTCTTTTTCAATCGCAAGCCAAACTAATTTCTCGTCAATGAATAAAACGTCCATGTCAGCTGCAGAGCTGAGAGCCGCTATTACGCTTGCGATGGTGTTTTTCCTGCGTATGCTGCCGTTATTCATGGTCTTGCCTGTATTGGCAATGGCGGGCAGCGACTACACCGATGCAACGCCGGAGCTGCTCGGACTTGCGCTCGGTATAAATGGTTTGACACAGGCTGGGCTACAAATTCCCTTTGGCATGTTATCGGATCGTTATGGTCGCAAGATGGTGATCAGTGGCGGACTATGCCTGTTTGTCGCCGGCAGTATACTGGCAGGTTTATCAGAGTCTGTATTCGGCCTGATAGCCGGTCGCGCATTACAGGGTGCCGGCGCCGTCTCCGCGGCTAGCATGGCGCTGGCAGCCGACTTGTCACGCGAGGAAACCCGCACCAGGATGATGGCATTAATTGGCATCAGTATCGGCCTCGCCTTTCCCATCGCTTTTATTGTTGGGCCGCTATTGTTTAGTTCCATGGGACTCAGCGAACTGTTTTATATCAGCGCCTGTTGCGGTATATGCGCGATTTTACTGTTACTGTTTGTTGTGCCAACGCCGGCAAAACTCACAGCCAGTACGAATATAAAATGGGCCAATGTGATTAAGCTTGTTAAGACGCCTTACCTGTTCAAACTGGATGTCAGTATATTCGTAACCCACCTGTTACTAATGGCCAACTTCGTCGTGATACCTGTCGCCTTTCGCGATATTGCCGGCGTGGCCACTGAGCAGCATTGGCAGATGTACCTGGTGGTACTGGTCGTCTCGTTATTCATTACTGTGCCACTGATCCTGATTGGCGAAAGACGCAAGATAGTCATGCCGTTTATGCTTGCCAGCATCGTGATGGTAATGATGTCACAGGCCGGCTTTTACCTGCTGGCCCCTACCGTGGCGACACTGGTGGTTCTGCTGGTGTTATTCTTTGGTGCGTTTAATTACCTTGAAGCCCTGCTGCCGTCAGAAATCTCGAAAAATATCGACCCCGGCCTGAAGGGCACCGCACTCGGCATATTTTCAGCATCACAGTTTATCGGCATCTTTTGCGGCGGCGCCGCCGGTGGTGCAATTTATCAACATGCGGGGATGGCGGGCGTACACCTGTTCTGCGTTGGCCTCGCTGCAACGTGGTTGTTTGTGGTTTACCTGCTGCCAAATACGACCGAGCCAAACACGAAAAATACGCTTGAAGAAGAAGCAGTCTAAAGCGAAAATGAAACCCGAATTTGCAGCCCGAGCAGGTTGCTCATATAACTCCGAAAACTGATTCCAACCACCCCAGGGAGACAGGCAGAATGGCACGCGGTATAAATAAAGTCATACTTATTGGTAACTTAGGTAACGATCCGGATATTCGTTACACAGGCAGCGGCGCCGCTGTCGCGAACATTAGCCTGGCAACCGCAGAATCATGGCGCGATAAAGACAGTGGAGAACAGCAGGAGCGTACCGAGTGGCATCGCATCGTGTTTTTTGGGCGCCTGGCAGAAATAGCCGGTGAATACCTGCGCAAAGGTTCTCAAATCTATGTTGAAGGTCGCCTGCAAACACGTAAGTGGCAAGACAAGGAAGGTAACGATCGCTACACAACAGAGATCGTTGGTAATGAAATGCAAATGCTTGGTGGACGCGCCAGCGGCGGCAGCGCAAATTATAACGACAGTGCACCAGCGCAGCGGCCGGCGAGTAACCCGGCGCCACAACCTGCTACCAGCGGTGCCAGTGACGATTTCGACGACGATATACCTTTCTAGCAAGCGCCTCTTTCTAAATTAGATTCGTTCAGCAGTCAGCGTTAATGGCGCCGGACACACCGCATGGCAATTACAACAAACATTAACCTGCTGAAATTCAGGCGCACCAAGATCATCGCCACGCTTGGCCCTGCCAGTAGCGATGCTGAACAGATTACCCGTCTCATCAACGCAGGCGTCAATGTCTTCCGACAAAACATGTCGCATGGCGATCATGACTATCATCGAAAAACCTATGCCCTGGTTAGAGAGATTGCCGATGAGCTTGAGCAACCGGTTGGCATCCTGGCCGATTTGTGTGGCCCAAAAATCAGAACTGGTAAATTCAAAAACGATGGCATAGAGCTGGAAGACAACGCAACCGTTATCGTAACTACACGTGATGTCATGGGTGAAGAAGGTTTGATCCCATCGCAATACCCCGCATTGGCCGATGACGTTGAACCCGGTGATCGTATCCTGCTGGCCGATGGGAACCTCGAGCTTGCCGTGCAAAAAATTGAAGGTACTGAAATCAGTTGCACCGTAATCTTTGGGGGCAAACTCGGTAATCACAAGGGCATTAACCTGCCGGGCGTAAAGGTTTCTGCACCGTCACTAACAGAAAAAGACATTGCTGATGCGCAACTGGCACTGGACCTTGGTGTAGATTTCCTGGCCCTGTCTTTCGTGCGTTCGGCCGACGATATCAAAGACCTGCGCAAACTGATCGATGCGCATCCGCATACAGCGAACATCATCGCCAAGATAGAAAAACCGGAAGCGTTGGAAGAGGCTATTGCCATTATCGAGGCATCCGATGGCATCATGGTTGCCCGTGGCGATCTCGGTGTTGAATTAAGCCCCGAGCAGGTACCCGTTGCGCAACACCAGCTGATCGATCTCGCCCGAAAAAAATACAAGCCTGTAATTGTTGCTACACAAATGCTGGAATCGATGATTGATAACGCGCGCCCGACACGTGCGGAGGTTACCGATGTATCGAACGCAGTGACACTCGGTACCGATGCGATCATGCTGTCCGGTGAGACAGCGGTAGGCGCCTACCCGATAGACGCGGTCAAGATGATGGATCGTATTGCCAGGCATACCGAGGCGTACCTGTGGTCACAAAATGCTTACAGTGGACGTATTACTGAAAATCATACAGCAGCTGCCATTCCAGTCTGGGAAGCAGTTGCCAACTCGATGGTGCACATGGCGCATGATATGAAAGTGCGCGCGGTACTGGTTATTTCCAGCAGCGGGATGTCTGCCGCTACCATGAGTTCAGCCCGCCCGGCGGCACCGGTCGTCGCGATTACCGATAGTAAGGATGTGTGCCGCAGAATGGCGTTGCTCTGGAGTGTTATCCCGACGCAATCCGACATGGCGGGAAAAATAAATCCTAATCAATTGGCAAAACAGGTTGCCGAGGAAAACAACATGGTCAGTCCCGGCGACAAGGTCTTACTGGTCAGGGGCTTTCACGCAGAAGACGAAATGAATACGCCGTCAGTGACGGTACTGACAATCTAGCGCAACTTGTAAACAGGCACGGCGTCGTCTGCGGCCGCCTGGTAACGCACCGTGAAATCATTAAACCCTTTCAAAGCTGCTTCGGCATCCTTACCTTCTTTCAATTGAAAAGAATCAAACCCGCAGCGAAGCATGTAAAAAAGCTGGTCTTGCAATACATCTCCAATAGCGCGTAATTCACCCTTGAAGTTGTAACGCTGTTTCAACAACCGGGCATGCGAATACGAACGGCCATCCTTGAAAGCAGGGAAATCAAGCGCGATGAGATCAAAGCTGTCTAAATCATCCAGCAGTGCCTCGGTATCCGTAGCGCCGTCAATCCAAACGGCCTGCGCCGCGTTCTTTTCGATAAGTTCTGCACTGTTATCTTTCCAGTACTGAAACGGCAATATCACTTGCCCCTCGGGAAGCGCTGCGTCGTCATCGATCTCTTTGATCAGTTGCCATTCATCATCAACAACCTGTTTATCTTTAATTATTCGCATACACTTTTTCCTTAAATGGGTCCACGCCAACGCGTCGATAGGTATCGAGGAAACGTTCGTCTTCCTGTCGATGGTCGATATAGACTTCAATCAGCTTACCAATAACGTCGGCCACATCAGTGCGCGCAATGGCCGGACCAAGTCGGTCACCAAGAGCCGCATCGTTTTCCGCTGAACCACCCAGTGTTAACTGGTAATACTCTTCGCCTTTCTTGCTTACGCCAAGAATACCGATGTGACCAACATGATGATGGCCACAGGCGTTCATACAGCCAGACATCTTTATCTTGATTTCGCCGATATCATGCAGGTAATCAAGGTCATCAAATTTTTCATTTATCTGCTTGGCAATTGGGATAGAACCGGCGTTGGCAAGAGAGCAAAAATCCAGCCCCGGGCAACAGATGATATCGGTTAACAGGCCAATGTTTGGTGTCGCCAGCCCTTGTTCATGCAGCGCTTCCCATAACACTAGCAGATCAGACTGTTTTACATGTGGCAACACCAGGTTCTGATCGTGGGTAACAACGATTTCCCCGTGACTATATTTATCTGCAACGTCGGCCAGGAAATCCATTTGTTCGTCCGTCGCATCTCCCGGCGGAATGCCAGGCGCCTTCAATGAAACAACGACAGAACGATAACCGGGTGTTTTATGGCTGGCGAGATTACGTTTGGTCCAGTTTGCAAATGCCTGGTTGGTTTCTACAGCCGCAACGAAACTGGTGTCATTACCAGCATCGGCATCATAATCCGGTTCGGTAAAGTAACCCTGCACACGTTCAATTTCTTTCTGGTCGAGCAGTAATACCGAGTCCTTGATGTGCTGCCACTCTTCTTCTACCTGCCGTGTAAATTCTTCAGCGCCCAGTTCATTGACCAGTATCTTGATACGCGCCTTATAAATATTGTCGCGACGACCGTGCTGGTTATAAACACGTAGTATCGCTTCAAGGTATGACAACAGGTGTTGCTTCTCGAGAAACGGACGAATCGTTGGTCCTATAAAAGGTGTACGCCCAAGACCGCCGCCGACGATAACTTCAAAACCGGTTTCACCGGCATCGTTCTTAACAAGGTATAAACCAATATCGTGCACCCTGACTGCGGCGCGGTCATTGCTGGCGCCGGATACGGCAATCTTGAATTTGCGCGGTAGATACGAAAACTCGGGATGAAACGTTGACCATTGACGGATGATTTCGCAATAAGGTCTTGGATCTTCCAGTTCGTCATCGGCAACACCGGCAAGCTGGTCCGACGTGACGTTGCGAATACAGTTACCGCTGGTTTGTATGGCATGCATTTCTACCGATGCCAGGTCGGCAAGAATATCGGGCACCCGTTCCAGATCCGGCCAGTTGTACTGAATGTTCTGGCGGGTACTGAAATGACCATAGCCCTTGTCATACTCGCGAGCAATGTGTGCGAGCATACGCATCTGTTTCGATGAAAGTAATCCGTAGGGGATAGCTACCCTGAGCATGGGTGCGTGCCGCTGGATATATAGACCATTCATTAATCGTAATGGACGATATTCATCCTCGGTCAATTCCCCGGCGAGGAAACGCTGTGTCTGATCGCGAAACTGTGCAACGCGTTCGTCAACAATTGTCTGGTCGTAATTGTCGTACTTGTACATGAATATACTGCTCTCAACTAAAGGCCGTGCACGATATCAATTCAATGTTCGGCAGAAAAGTAATAAATCTTACTATATTTATTATGAATAGTTATATCAGGCCCTGGCCGGCACTGATTTCAAACGCGGCTCAGGAAAACTGGTATTTGGCCAGCAAGTAGCGGCCTTTTCGGGTGAGATAGCCTTCCTGGTCTACATAGCCACGCGATTTTGCCATCCGCAGTAATGAATCAGGTTGGTTGGAAGGTAAATACACCAGACCATCACCGTAACGATACTGTAAAACTTTTGCTATATCCGATTCCAGCTCAGGCTCTATATTTTCCTGAACCGGATTTAACACTGGTTTTCTCTGGTGTACTTCAATTGGCTTACGCCTTGTTCTAGTAAATTATTATATATTAGTTATTTATATAGTTTATATATCAAAGCATGTCAAATAGTCCACGTAACAGGATGATCGTTATGAGACGCCCATGGCACTTTATATTCAGGGCAAATGCTCTTTTGCCAGGTAATCATGGGTCCGCATTTCCTGTAGCCGGCTAACCGTGCGCTCAAATTCATGCGCCAGGCGTTTACCTGTATATAAGGACTCGGGCTCTGTGGCAGAAGTGGCTATCAGTTTCACATGACGGTCGTAAAATTCATCCACCATGGTGACGAAACGCTTGGCCATGTCATTTTCCATGTCGCCCATGACAGGAATGTTGGCAATAAGAACAGTCTGGAATTGACGCGCTATCTCAATATAGTCTGCCGCGCCCCTCGGTCCGTCACAGAGTGCAAGGAAATCAAACCAGACAACGCCGTCGCCACACTTGACTGTTTTGATGTCGCGCCCTTCTATTTCAAGTAACACATCAGGCTGGCCGGTATCAGGACACATGTGCGTAAAATTTTCCGACAGCATTTGCTCGCCGGCACTATCCAATGGTGTGTGATAGATCTCTGCCTGATCCAGAAACCGCAGGCGGTAATCAATACCTGAGTCCAGGTTGACGACTCGCGTATGTCGTTTAATCAGTTCAATTGCCGGCAGGAAACGCTCACGCTGCAAGCCACCCTTGTATAAATCATCTGGAGGCTGATTGGATGTTGTCACCAGCACAACACCACGGTCAAACAAGGCCTCAAACAAACCACCGAGTAACATTGCGTCGGTAATATCAGAAACATGAAATTCATCAAAGCAAAGTACGCGTGCCTGTTGCGCCAGTTTGTCTGCAACAATCAATAAGGGGCTTTCAACATCTTTTAGTTGTTTCAACTCGCGATGTACATTCTGCATGAAGCGGTGAAAGTGAATGCGTAGTTTTTCTTCAAACGGCAGGCAATCAAAAAAACTATCAACGAGGTATGTTTTACCGCGCCCGACACCACCCCAGAAATACAGGCCTTTGATTTGTTGCTGCTGATCACCAAGCATGCCCTTTAATTTTGACAGCAGCCCTGTTGGTCGTGTCTCACTGTTGATTAGATCATCAAACAGCTGCTGCATTAACCGCACCGCTTTTTCTTGCTCAGGATCAGGACTGAAGTTTTCATCCTGCAGATCCTGCTTGTATTTCTGTAACGGTGTCTGCATGCTTTTGGAATGATTGTTGTTTCTTACAAATACTAGCACGACCAGCGATGATTCCGGCACTGATTATCTTATTGATATTAATTGTGGTGTTCGCGCCACAGTTCTGGGTTCAATACGTGTTACGAAAATACAGCGAAGACATTGAAGCCATGCCCGGCACTGGTGGTGAGCTGGCCAAACACCTGGCGGAACAATTTAACATCGGTGATGTTGAAGTTGAGGCGATTGAATACAGTGGTGACCATTATGATCCGGAGGCACGCAAGATCAGACTGGCAGAAAGTAATTTCCAGGGTAAATCATTAACGGCAATAACCATCGCGGCACATGAGTTTGGCCATGCTCTACAGCATGCAGAAAACTATCAACCGCTTGTACTTAGAACCAGGCTGGCTAAATTTTCCGCAGTAGCACAAAAAATCGCATCTGTACTGCTCGTTTGTTTACCGTTCACTGTGATACTGGTCAAAGCACCAGTGGTAAACCTGGCTATCTTGCTAAGCGGATTAACGATCATGTTACTGCCTATCATCCTGCACATGTTTACTCTACCCGTTGAATTTGACGCCAGCTTTAAACGGGCCTTACCGATATTGGAAAAAGGAAATTACCTGCCACCGGCTGCAATGCCAATTGCAAGACAGATACTAACAGCTGCTGCCATGACCTACGTCGCGGCGTCACTGGCCAGCCTGCTAAACTTTTACCGGTGGATAGCTATCCTGCGACGCTAATCGTGTTCGGCAAACAACGCGTATTGCTGCCCACGCAGAACAGGTGGATGGAATAGTGTGCAATCAAGCTCAGCACCTTCGCCCATATTGAGTCCCAGCTTCTTACAGTTAGTACGGAAACGTTTACCAATCATGTCAGCAAACAAGCCCGTGCCTTTTAGTCGCTGCGAATAATCAGCGTCGTATTCCTTGCCACCTCGTGACTGTCGAACCAGGCTCATCACATGTTCGGCCTTGAGTGGATAATGTAATTGCAACCATTCCATGAACAGATCTTTTATTTCATGTGGTAAGCGAAGCAATACGTATCCTGCGCTGTTAATACCGGTTTCTGCGCCGCGTTCAAGTATAGTTTCCATTTCGCTGTCATTGATGAAGGGGATCACCGGCGCAAACATCATACCCGTGCGTATGCCAGCATCGTGCAAGCGTGATAGCGTTTCAAGTCGACGCATTGGTGCAGTTGCACGAGGTTCCATCTTTTGCATTAGCTGCGTGTCCAACGTGGTGACAGAAAGGTGAACACTAACGAGGTTCTTCTCTGCCATCGGCGCCAGCAAATCAATATCTCTTTCCACCAGGGCTGACTTGGTCACTATCGTTAACGGATGGTTGTATTTTGCCAATACCTCGATGATCTGGCGCGTGACCTTATAGTCTCTTTCAATAGGTTGGTAGGGATCGGTATTACTGCCAAGCGCAATTGGTGAACATTGATAGTTTTTGTCGGCCAGTTTTTTTTCCAGTAACTCAGCTGCATTTACCTTGTAAAAAAGTCGGCTTTCAAAATCCAGTCCGGGGGATAAGTCGACATAGGCGTGCGCTGGACGCGCGTAACAATAAACGCAACCGTGTTCACAACCACGGTAGGGGTTGATGGATTGTGTAAACGGAATATCAGGTGAGTTATTTGTAGAAATGATGGATTTGGCTTTTTCCGGCGTTACGCTGGTAACCAGTTTTGATTCCGGATCGCTGTAGCCCCAACCATCATCAATATGCTCACGTTCATGTTGCAGGTAACGCGCATCCGGTTTACTGGCACTACCCCGCCCTTTAATAGCCTTATCATTGCGGTTGGTCATGCAATCAATCTAGTCGTCTGACTCACCTGTCGGCAAGGCCTTCTTCAACAGATCTTCCGGCAACTGGTTTCTTGTTTTCAGATCGCCCAGCTGCCTGATTTTCTCGACTCGTGTTACCAGGTTGCCACGGCCCTCGATAAGCTTCCTGTTTGCATCACCATAAGCCGTCTGTGCTTGCGACAATCGGTTACCAATCTCGTGCAATGAATCCACAAAACCGGTGAATTTGTCATACAGCGCTCCAGCCTGTCGGGCAATTTCCTGGGCATTCTGGTTCTGGTACTCATGTCGCCACATATTCTGAATAATCTGCAGGTTCATACTCAACGTGGAAGGACTTACCAGGAAGATGCCATGCTGAAATGCATCCTGGAACAGGGCATCATCATGCTCCAGTGCCAGCATTAGCGCGGGCTCTATGGGTACAAACATCAACACCATATCAAGCGAGTTAACACCCACAAGTTCGTCATAGCTTTTGTTCTTCAAATCGGCAACATGGGTTCGTAATGAACTGACATGTTCTTTCAACGCCTGCTGTCGTGCTGGTTCTTCTTCTGTCGCGTAGTATCGTTCGTAAGCAATTAGTGACACTTTTGAATCAATGATGACATCACGCTTGTTTGGAAGGTGTACAACAACATCAGGACGAAAGACCTTGTTATCTGAATCCTTGTAGCTACCCTGAACCTCGTACTCGCGCCCTTCAGTTAACCCCGACTGCTCAAGGACTTTTTCAAGAATGACTTCGCCCCAGTCACCGCGGGTCTTACTCTCCCCTTTTAACGCGTTGGTCAGATTGATTGCATCCTGGCTCATTTTTTCATTCAGTGCCTTCAGGCTGGTTATTTCATGACGTAGCGATACACGGTCCTTGGTTTCCTTATCGTATACGTCCTCAATTTTTCTTTTGAAATCGCCCAGCTGTTCGCGCAACGGGTTCAATATGTCACCGAGGTTATTCCTGTTTTGATCAGTAAACTTTTTACTCTTTTCCTCAAGTATCCTGTTAGACAGCACCTCAAACGCATCGGTCATTTTCTTTTCGGCCTGCTGCAATAGTGTCAGTTTTTCTTCTGCCTGTTTGCGTTCCTGTTCCAGTGTTGTATTCAGTTCAGCAATCGATACCCGATAGCTTTCGATATGTGTCTGTTGATTGTCTGTTTGCGCCTTCAACCTGTCGACATCGCGTTTGAATTCATCCAGTCGACTATCACGTTGCGCAACACGTTCAGATTCAACCGCCAGCTTTTCACTAAGCTGGCCAAGCTCGTTATTTAACTCAGTAATTTTTGTCCTTGCTATCAGCCATGCCACCAGCAAGCCGATGAATAGACCACCGAGGCCATACAAAATGAGTTCCTGGTTCAGATTCGTTTCCATATATATAGATGTGAGGTTAAGTCAGGTTCGCAAGTGAGCGCCAGGGCAACAAAACATGAGAGAAACTTTACCCTAATCCTGCTGGCAAATGATAAATATTTAACAAAAACACGAAAAACAAAGGCTACCGCATTGCAACATCAGAGAACTGATTTATAATTAAGTTATTTAATCGATATGGCATTGTTAATAAATAATGGAACTTAAGGGTATCATCTTTGACGTCGACGGCACGCTAGCTGATACCGAGGAATTTCACCGCCAGGCCTTCAACAAGGCGTTTAAGGATTTTAACCTCAACTGGCACTGGTCCAAACAGGCATATCATGATCTGCTAGCCATTTCAGGCGGCAAGGAACGCTTCAGGATTTGCCTGGAACAGGATACCGAACTCAGGGAAAGCATCGAGGACGTATCCACGTTCATCATTGACTTACACCAGTGTAAATCAGAGCACTATCGCACTATGCTCGCGAATGGCCATATCCAGTTGCGTCCCGGTATCAAGCGCCTGATCGCGGAAGCCAGGGCTGAAGGCATCATGCTGGGCATCGCCACAAGTTCATCAGAAGCGAATTTCCAAACGCTCATCAAGCAAACCCTCGATACCAGTGCCGAAACGCTGTTCGCGGCCATTGTCACCAGCGATATCGTTACCGATAAGAAACCTAGTCCGGTGGTATATCAATGTGCACTCGCTGAAATGGGCTTGACGGCAGAAAACTGCATCGCGATCGAAGACACGGCCAATGGTAACAAGGCCGCACAATTTGCAGGGCTGCCAGTTGTGATAACGACACATGCGTACACCAGGGACAATGACTTTACCGGTGCATCACTGGTAATCGATCATCTTGGTGACGACAACCTTCCCATTAATGTTGCTCAAGGAAATGCGCTTGGCAAATCTGCTGTTGATGTAGAACTTCTACGCTACTTCGTCAGCCAGGAGCGGCAACAACCGACTGAAGACATGGCTATGCCAGCTGAGTACACAGCGGTTAATAACAAGTCTGCACAGTCATCATGATAATGAATAAGGAATAATCAAACTATGACACTTTCAGAATTACGTTACATCGTCGCAGTAGCAAAGGAATTACACTTCGGCCGTGCCGCAGAACGCTGTTTTGTCAGCCAGCCTACTCTCAGTGTTGCTGTAAAAAAACTCGAAGAAGAACTGGGCATCACGTTATTTGAACGTCATCAACACGAGGTGGCAATTACTGAAATTGGCAAACAAATCGTGACCCAGGCAGAGACGGTATTAAACGAGGCCAACAACCTCAAGGAAATCGCGGCGATTAACAAGAACCAACTCAGTGGCGAGCTTCGACTCGGTATCATCTACACGATAGGGCCTTATTTATTACCCAAGCTGATACCGTTAATACATGAGAGCAAGGAAGAGCTGACACTTATCATAGAAGAAGACTTTACCGCTAACCTGTCAAAGAAACTCAAGTCCGGTGAGATAGACATTGCCATTATGGCCAACCCGTTTAACGAAAACGGCATCGCTACCGAAGTGTTATATAAAGAGCCGTTCGTGGTCGCGCTCCCCAAGGGTCACGAACTGGCAAAAAAGAAAAAGCTGGGCCCTGGCGATCTTATGAATGACACCATGTTATTACTGAAAGCAGGTAACTGTTTTCGTGACCAGGTAGTCCAACTTTGTCCTTCCTGTATCAGCCCGCTGGATAAGAAGATGGAAATACAGAAATCGCTGGAAAGCAGCTCGATTGAAACTATCCGCCAGATGGTTGCTGCAGGTGTCGGGATTACGATATTGCCGTCACTATCTATTGAAGACCGCACAGATTTGACCAGCATGCTCGAATTTCGCCCGTTTACTAAACCAGCGCCTTACCGGGAAATCATTGTTGCCTATCGTAAGTCCTATCCCAGGATGAAAGCAGTCGAATTTTTAAAAGACGGTATCAATAGCTGTAAAGCCGAATACGAAAGCCTGCTGTAGACGCCTTATGGTTTGAGTACCAGGAAGGCCGCGTTATTACCACGAATAATGCGTAACAGTAGTGGCGCTGATAGCTTGTCCACGGTCGCGAGGAATTCCTGCATGTTTCTAATATCTTGCTTATTGACCGACGTGATAATGTCTCCCGCTCTGAGTCCATTGCGCCAGGCAATACTGCCGCGTTCAACCTGGATCACCTGCACACCTGTTATTTGCAAGTAGGCGCTTTCCTGTTCAAGTTCTGCAACGGTTACGCCTTCCAGTAATTCATTGATTGCGCGTGGACCACCGCCGCTGGCCATTTGATTTTCCTGCACGTCAACCGAGAGCTTTTTCTCTTTACCGTCTCGCAGGATTGTCATGCGCACTTTTTTACCTACAGGTAGCAGGCCAACACGATTACGCAGATCGTTTGCATTGCGTATCTTTTTATTATCAACGGTTAAAACAATATCACCGGTTTGTAAGCCCGCCTTGTCTGCCGGTGAATCCGGGAGCACCTGGTTAATAATTGCACCTGTTTGACGTTTAAGACCGAAGGCCTCGGCCAGTTCAGGACTCACGTCCTGCAGGCTGACGCCAAGAAAAGCGCGTTTAACCTCGCCGGTCTCAAGTATCTGCTCCATGATTTGTAGCGCCAGGTTAATCGGTATCGCAAAGCCAATGCCGATATTGCCACCTGACTGTGAAAAAATAGCGGTATTTATGCCGACAAGTTCGCCACGCAGGTTAACTAACGCACCGCCAGAGTTACCCGGGTTAATAGAAGCATCGGTTTGGATAAAATCTTCGTAACCTTCAATGCCAAGTCCGCTACGTCCAAGCGCGCTGACGATACCTGAGGTTACGGTCTGACCCAGTCCAAACGGGTTACCAATGGCAACGACAAAATCACCCACATCTATTGCATCTGAATCCGTTGTCGTAATAGCCGTTAGATCTTCGGCAGGTACTTTTATAACAGCGACATCTGTTTCCGGATCGGTACCAACCACCTCTGCCTCGAGATTACGGCCATCTCTTAGCGTTATCTTGATCTGATCGGCATTAGCGATGACATGGTTGTTTGTCAGGATAAGTCCTCGTTTGGCATCAACGATAACGCCTGAACCAAGACTGCTGGTTTTTCTTTCAACGGGCTGATCCGGTACACCAAAAAAACGCCTGAAAAATGGATCAGCAAACAGTGGATTCATGTTTTGCCGGATGCGGCCCTCCGTTGCGATGTTGACGACAGCCGGTCTTACCTTATCCAGCATCGGTGCGAGGCTGGGTAACTCCTTATCGTCAACCTGGAATGGCAGTGCCGCATGCGCAACCGGCGCGAGCAATGATAGTGTGACGAGGAAAAATCTGGCAATTCTAGTCATAAAACCGTTGGTCATTTTTTCAAGCTTCCTGTTTAAACGAATAATTTAGGAACTGTAGTTATTAAAAAGTTCCCGTTTGACGTGTTGGGCTGACAATAAAAAAAGGCGGGTCAATGACCCGCCTTGTTGGTTGCTGGAATCTAGCCTTTTACTTCAATGCGCCTTGGCTGGACTTTTTCATGCTTGGGCAAGGATACCGTTAGCACGCCATCTTTACCGGTAGCTTGAATACGTTCTGCATCGGCAGAATCCGGCAGGCTGAAGCGACGATAGAATGTACCGCTTACACGTTCTACGCGTTTGTAACCTTCTTTCTCCTCGGTCGCCTCGGATGTGCGCTCACCCTTGATAGTCAGCACACCATTTTCCATGGTGATCTCAATATTCTTCGGATCGACACCAGGCAGGTCTGCCGTAATCAGGAAACGATCGGCCTCTTCCTTGATATCAACTGCTGGACGCCAATGGCTGGTGACAATGTTTGAAGCATCGTTATCGCCATTCGCTGCCAGCGGCTGATCAGCGTAACCCATTCGGTTCAACTGCTGTTGAAAACGGTCAAGTAAACTCCAGGGTTCGTAATTTGAAAGACTCATGTTTATAACCTCCACAAATTAAATTCAATGTCGTCTTTATCGACTTAATTAAAAAGTGGGGACGACGGGTATTTTTTCAAGTACCCGAAGAAGAACTAGAAGCGGTAGGCAGCTTTTTTCATTACCTGCGACGTCATCGCCATCAGGTCACGAACCGGTCGCGGTAACCGATGACCACCTGCCGTCTCTGCTGTGTCAGCATGGTGGGCTTCGTCTTGCTGCATTTGTTCAAGTATGGCGCGGGTCTTTTGATCCTGCCCTGGTAATTGTTGTAAGTGTTCCTGTAGATGATCGACAACCTGGTGTTCGGTCTCTGCGAGAAAACCGAGATTCCAGCGGTCGCCAAAGCTACCCGCCAGTAAACCGATAGAGAATGAACCCGCGAACCAGACCGGTTCCAGATAGCTGGTGTGGCTACCCAACTCGTTCAGTCGCGTCTCACACCAGTGTAGATGGTCGTATTCTTCCTCGGCTGATTCCTGCATGGCCTGCCTAACCGCAGGATCCCTGGCCGCCAGGGCCTGGGCCTTGTACAGCGCCTGCGCAGCGATTTCGCCAGCGTGATTTACCCGCATCAGGCCGGCAATATGCTGCTTTTCCTCGTTGGACAGTGTTGATTCCGCTATTTCTTTCGCGGGATACTGGCGAAATTCCCGTTTTTTCTCGGGTTTTTCTATTTTTTTCAATCGCTTATCGAACTCGATAATTACCTGATCGAAGAAGCTGAAACGTCTTTTTTCCATAATTTTTTACATATTAACTACGCGCCTACTATATATATGTCTCGATTCGGGTGGAAGTAGTTCGACCTGTCTGAAGAAGCGCCAATAATACCGCTATTTTCCGGCCCCGATCGTGTTGACAGCAATAGGGTCTATCCGTACTATTCCCCATCTTTTTTTCAGGGTAACCCCTATTTTCAGGATTAAGTGATGAAAACCTTTACTGCAAAACCCGCTGAGGTTAAACGCGACTGGTATGTTATTGATGCGACAGGAAAAACGCTGGGCCGCCTGGCTACAGAAATCGCCCGTCGTTTACGTGGCAAACATAAGCCAGAATATACACCGCACGTTGATACCGGTGATTACATCGTTGTTATCAATGCCAAAGACGTTCGCGTGAGCGGTAACAAGCCGACAGACAAGGTTTATCACCACCACACCGGCTACCCGGGTGGTATCAAGTCCATCACATTCGAAAAGCAGATTGCTAAAAAACCTGAAAAAGTTATCGAAACCGCGGTTAAAGGCATGTTACCCAAAGGCCCTCTCGGCCGCGCCATGTACCGCAAATTAAAGGTTTATCCTGGTGCCACCCATAACCATTCGGCACAGCAACCACAGGCCCTGGAGATTTAATGCATGTCTGAACAAGTTTATTACAGCACCGGTCGACGTAAGAACGCGTCAGCACGCGTTTACCTGAAACGCGGCAGTGGTCAAATCACCATCAACAAAAAATCACTGGAAGATTACTTCGGTCGTGAAACCGGCCAGATGATGGTTCGTCAGCCACTGGAAACAGTTGAAATGGTCGAACAGTTTGATTTTGACATTACCGTCACTGGCGGTGGTATCACCGGTCAGGCAGGTGCGATTCGCCACGGTATTACCCGTGCGCTAATTGAATACGATGAGACCTTACGTAAGCCATTACGTGTTGCCGGTTTTGTTACCCGTGATGCACGTGAAGTAGAACGTAAGAAAGTGGGTCTGCACAAAGCGCGCAAGCGTCCACAATTCTCAAAACGTTAAGGATTACCATTTCCTTAACGCTACAAAAAAGAGGGGTTACCCTCTTTTTTTTCGGTTTTAATTATTGGGGGTTCGTCTAATGGTAGGACTACGGACTCTGATGCAATAGTAAGTTGGTTCGACAAATCGGCACGGAAAGCCGATTTGGGTAGACGCAGTCTGCGCGAAGTGCGAGCAACATGGATGTTGCGAGTCAGTCCTCTACCCGGTAGAGGATTCACTTAGTAAAAAAATTATTGGGGGTTCGTCTAATGGTAGGACTACGGACTCTGACTCCGTCAGTAGAGGTTCGAATCCTCTACCCCCAGCCATATAAAAAGGAAAAGTCGGCGTTCTGGCTTTTCCTTTTTATTTGCCTGTAGAAACTTCGAACCGTAATAAGGTTCGACCGATTCGTAGGGAACGAATCGGAACAGTCGAGCATCGCGAGACTGGCCCGCAGGGCAAAATACATGGATGTATTTTGTAATCCTCTGCCCCCAGCCATAATTACCTATATTAATCGTATATTCATATTCAATAGCTCATATATATCAACACAATAAATAATTTAAAATAGCTATTAATAATAAATAATCTATAGTCTTTACCTAAGAAGCACGAGCTTCCAACATTTAACCAAACTTTATATTAAAAGGAGAAAGACTATGAAAATTCAATCCGCAATCGCAGCTGTATCTGTAGCTTCCATGATGATGGCTTCTTCAGCCCAGGCCGATGACATCAATAGTGTTGTCAGCGTCGAGGGAGCCAATAACGTGGTACAGGTAAACGAGCAGGTTCAAAATGATCGTGTCAACATTCAGGATTATATTGATGCCGCTCGTCAAGGTGAGAATAAAGTTAACAAGTCTGTTGCTGGACAATTCTCACGCTGGCAGTCAGAAGGCGTACTTTAAGCTATGCTAGCTAACGATTAAGGGCTGGTTTGTTAAACCAGCCCTTGTCATAAATTATCAAAGTAATCAGTTTCGTTTGGCTTGTTGTTACTTTCAAATAAAAGAACGTTGATGTCTTATACTCGGCCAGTGTTAGTAGAAATGTCAGAGTACCAGCTTTTCCTTTATTTATTTTCCGATACTATTTTTCCAGAACATAATCGCCCGGAGCGTTTGCAAGTGGCGGGTATTTTTTGCTACCAACAGTTGGTGCATCAATTTTGGTACCAGATTGTTCATCCAGCCATTTCGCCCAGTCTTCCCACCACGAACCAGGTTGTTTCTTGACTGTTCCCTGCCATTTATCCGGATCGTTCTGGCCGGTGGCATCACCGACCCAATAACGACGTTTCGATTCTGGATTCGGCGGATTGATGATGCCCATGATGTGACCAGAGGTAGCGAGTATATAACGCACAGGTGCATTGATTAGCCCTGCAATCTTGAAGGATTCTTTCCATGGTGCGATGTGATCCTGTTCGGTTCCAACGGCATATAACGGTTGGGTGATGTTGCCGAGATCAATCGATCGTTTATTGATCTTAAGTGCATTAGGTTTGACCAGGTTATTATTCAGGTACATCTCGCGCAAATAAAAACTATGCATCTTTGCTGGCAAGCGCGTGCAGTCCGTATTCCAAAACAGCACATCCAGCGGTGGGGGCGATGCACCATAGAGATAACTCTGCATGACATAACGCCAAATTAGACTGTTTGGCCGCAGCATGCGGAAAGACATGCCCATGTCGTTACCATCAAGAAATCCATCGGCCTCCATTTTTTCTTCCAACCACTTGATGCTGGTTTCATCTATAAAGACTTCTATGTCACCCGGGCTTTCAAAATCGACCAATGTCGTAAACAGCGTCCAGCTTGCTATCGGTGTTTCTTCTTTAGCCTTGTTTAGCCAGGCCATAAGCATGGTTAACATGGTACCGCCAATACAATAACCCGCCGCATGTACTTGTTGTTGACCGGTGATATCACGGATGACATCGATCGCGGTTAGCGCACCTTTGAATAGATAATCTTCAAATATTGTATCGCGTAAGTCGCTGCCAGGATTTTTCCAACTGGTAATAAATACGGTAAAACCGCTGTCGACCAGGAATTTCACCAGGCTTTTATCTGATGTTAGATCTAATATGTAATATTTGTTGATCCAGGGTGAAATGATAAATATAGGTAACGCATTCACCTTCTTGGTGGTTGGTGTGTATTGAATGAGTTCAAGCAGCTCGTTACGAAATACAACTTTACCTTCTGTAGTGGCAATATCCTTGCCCACGGTAAATGCTTCCGGGTCGACCATACTGATATTTTTGTTATCAAAGTCTTTCAACCATAGTTCGAAACCGTTACGCAGGCTCTGACCACCACTCATAAAAAATTTCAGTTGCGCCAGTGGATTGGTCCAAAAGAAATTGCTGGGGCTCATGGCATCTACGGCATGCCGTGTCCAGAAGGCAGCACGGCGCTTGGTCTTATCGTCAACATCGGGCGTGTTATAAACAGCATCAACCAGCCAGTGACCGTAGACCAGGTACATCTCTTTTACCATGTCAAACCATGGATTTTCTATCCACGCAGAAGCCTTAAAACGTTCGTCGTATTTAACAGGCGGGATCACGTCATCCACAGTCATGCCGCTGGAACGATTAAAAGCCTGTTGCCACAGTTCGTAACTGCTGTGCATTAAGTGTTGCACTTCACTGTTCAGGTTTTCCGGATGCTGTAACCAGGTCGCCTGCACAGCAGAAAGCGATTTCATAACACCAAAGGGGTCAACCTGGCTCATGATGCTCTCAAAGGAATTTGGTTTGGTAGGTTTCATTACACTGTCAGGGGTTATTTTTATATCCTAAAACGAATGACCTACTATTAGTATACTATGAAACAGGGTGAACTGTAGCGATTAGACACGGTGAGTAGCCAGTGAAGGAAGAGTCGATTAGCTGGTTTTTGCTTTTATTTATTTGTAAAAGTTTGAACCAGTACAGAATTCTATCTAGCAACCGGGCAAAACCAGTCAGTATCAGATGCTACAATGACGGCATATTCTTGAAAGGAGACAGATTTTGAGCAGACTTATTGCAACGACACTTATTTCATTCACATTCCTGGTTAGTGCCCCGCTCTATGCCGATACGCTTACCGTTCCTGCTAAACAGCAGCTCGACCTAAAGACGCCAGAACGTGGCATGACAATGAACAACGTTGAAGAACGTTTTGGAGCCCCTAAAACAAGGCATAATGCTGTTGGTGAACCACCGATTACACGCTGGGACTACGAAGGTTATTCCGTTTATTTCGAGAATCAATTCGTGCTCACCTCGGTCATGGATTTGAATTAGTTTCAATTCTCTACCCCCAACCATATCGATAAATAAAGGGTTCCTGATGAACCCTTTTTTTTTGATTGATGATAAGCTAGCTATTAAGTAGTTGAGATTTTATCGATGTATGAAATAGCCAAATTTCTCCATATTACTGGCGTAGCAATGTTGATGGGTAACATCACCGTGACGGCTATCTGGAAGTTTTATGCCGACCGTGACGGACGCCCACCTGTTCTGGCATTTGCGCAGAAGCTTGTTACCTACACTGACTGGTCGATGACGGTCTGGGGCGTCATATTAATCATGGGTGGTGGTTATTACATGGTAGTAGCAGCGGATTTTCCGTTAACAGTGAGCTGGCTACTCTGGAGTCAGATTCTATTTGTTGTAGCGGGATTAATCTGGCTATTCTTTATCGTGCCAATACAGATAAAACAATCTCGCCTGGCAAAATCATTTGAAACAGATGATGTCGGTGACGAATACCGTGCGCTCTCCAGGCGCTGGCTTACCTGGGGATTGATTAGCACGGTACCCCTAGTCATCGCGACCTGGTTGATGGTTGCAAGACCGATGTAGGCCTGCTTAACCGACAGAGCTCATCACCCGCGCAATACCGCAGACAATGATTAGTCGATTTCCTTTTGGATTTTGTCACTTTTTTTGCGGTACACAGCTACCGCTTCCAGTTTCTTCTTAATACGTTTCTTTTCCTCGTCCGTTTTCGCTGATTTCAGTTCCTGTTTCAGCTTGTTTTCCTTTTTAGCGAGTGTCTGTCGTATTTTTTCCAATTCATCTGCGCTCTCACGCTTTTCTTTCTTACCGAGCGAAAAAAAATCTGATGCGAGTTTAAGCAGTTTTTTCTGTTTCATAATGTTTACTCAGGCGTCTGTTCAACCTGTTCATTGATTTCGGTTATCTCTTCTTCATCGAGCTGCATTTGTTTATCAAGATCAGAAAGTGCCTTGCTATGCCTGACAAACAGGGTTTCACCAATCTGCATAAACTTCTGGATCATGCTGTAAACATAGGATTTATCGTTCATCAGGGAAATGCCCATTTCAGCACTAATCTCTCCAGAGCGAATCAGATGGTCAATACGCTCACTCTGTTCGTCAAGCATGGATTCATAATCAATTTTCAGCTCATCAATCATCAAAGAGTGTAACTCCGACGTATCCGCTCTGCGTATTTCGTCAAGCCTTCGCAGGATTTCAGCGATGTAATAACGAAATAAATCATATTGATCTTTTATGGCAGAATTATGACCTTTGCTGTATCGATTCAAGTTTTTTTGAAGATGCTTTAAATCCTTGATTGCCTCTACCATGTACTGGTTAGCCCGCCGCAACCAGTGAATCTCGCCAGACTGCTCGGATTCCCAGCCAAACTCGGCCTTACTTAAATAGCTGATTATGTCGCCATAAATGCCTTTAATTTTTATGTTGTAATAATTATCAATATCAAAAATATCGCTGGTTTTCCTTTGCTTAATCAACGCTTCAAGCTGAAGGTCGCTATTCATTAATTCGTCGACTTTCACCTGGATACCATGTGCAAACAGATCCACCGTGTTATCCCACATATGCAGTGTTTCGTTACGGATCGCTTCCGTTGCCGTATCAGGATACGCAAGTGTTGATTCGTTCAAGTAGCGTGCCTTGCTACGCGACACTGCTTTTTCTTTGATAAAACGTTGCAGAAAATTCGCCAGGTACTGAAGTAAAGGCACCATAACAATCACGCCAAGCAGGTTAAACAACGTATGGAACACAGCCAGTTTGAGCGTGAAGTCCTGTGCATCGATGCCAGAGTACGCGCTTATCACTTCAACCAGTTGCAACAGGTGATCTAGCAACGCAATAGCCAGCAGACCCGTGACGAGGTTAAACACCAGGTGTGCAGCCGCGAGTTGTTTACCCTGATAGTTGGAACTAAGCGATCCAAGGATAGCGGTTATTGTCGTACCAACGTTGGCGCCAATGGCAATGGCGAGTGCGTTTTCATAACTTAACTGTCCACTGGCCAGCGCCGTGATCGTGATGACTAATGTGGCGTGGCTCGATTGCATGATGACCGTGGCCACAATACCGATGAGTGCATAAATCATTAAACCGGTCATACCGCCGATAGCAAATTGCGTCAGATCGATGGCATCCTTGAAGGTTTCAAACCCCTCTTTCATGTAGTGGATTCCGAGAAACAGAAAACCTAGCCCGGCAAGCACATAGCCAAGACCGTTGAGTGTTTTTGATTTTTGAAAAATCAGCACAATGCCGAATACCAGTATCGGCATGGCATAGGCAGATATTTTTACCTTCAGACCAAAACCGGCAACCAGCCAGGCACCAGTCGTCGTACCCAGGTTAGAGCCAAAGATGATCCCCATGCCCTGGGTAAGCCCGATCAGGCCGGCACTGAGAAACGAAATGGTAATCACTGACACCAGCGAACTCGATTGCAGGATACTGGTAGAGACGACACCAAACGACAGGCTTTTCCAGAGTTTATCGGTAAAACGTGCGAGGATACGTTCCAGTACACCACCGGAAAACACCTTGAAGCCATTCTCCAGCGACAGCATCCCGAACATAAAAATAGCGACACCCGCTGAGATCGTCTTGAACTCCGGACTAATCCAGAAACCCCAGCCCAGAATGATAAAGATGACGGGTAAGATTGTTTTTCTTAGCATGTCTCGATACTACTTTTTGTTTGTTCTATATCGAATCCCTGGGCATTTACACACCTCCTACTATAAATATAGTTCAAACCGGTCAACTTGTATTCGTCACAAAGTGCTGTATCGCATTTCTCTCTGCTCCATATACTTTGTTATAATTAATAAATAAATAATCACGCAGTACACATAAAAAACATTTTGCCTGTCCATAGAACATCAACAGAGGGAAGGATAGAGATATGAATAAGTATCTTATTTTAGGCTTGGTATGGATGCTGTTTATGTTAACGGCTTGCTCCAATATGACCGTCACATCAGACGTCAGCGAAACTGCTGATTTCAGTCAATACAAGACCTACTCTTTCCTCGGCTGGGCGAAGGATTCGGATAAAATCATGAACGATCTGGATAAGGCAAGAATCCAGAAGGCCTTCAAGAACGAATTTACTAAACGTGGTTTAACTTATGTAAAGTCTGATGGCGATATGGCCGTGTCGCTGTTCATCGTTGTAAGCCAGGAAAACAGTACCATTGCCTATACGAATTACTACAGTAGCTATGCTAACCGATACAGGGGATACGGCAATGGCTGGAGTGGTGGCATGGCCACAACGACCTACAGGGAGATCGATTACCTCGCAGGCACACTGGTCATGGACGTCTTTGATGAAGCATCCGGTGATATGATTTGGCAAGGCGTCGCTTCGGGCACGGTCACAGAAGATCCTGTAAAAAGAAAGGAAACAATCCCGAAAAACGTCGCTAAATTAATGGCAAAATTTCCTGTTCAGCCAATTGAACAGTAACGGCCTCTGTTTGTTCTAAATATCCATGTCGTAATTCCTGTTATTTATCCAGTAAATAATTGGCAATAGCCTGGTAAGCAGGAAGTGACGTAGGATCAATATTCGCGTTTTTTGCCGACGGGAATGATGAGAACCTGGCAATTACCATGTCTGCTGCCGGATCAATATATATCGTTTGACCATGTACACCACGTGCAGCA
>JAAUYK010000113.1_pt1 | contig 27241 bp, 19 predicted proteins | sample 7278021 | NCBI WGS metagenome assembly JAAUYK01 (sample SAMN14350223, study PRJNA611818) | marine sediment metagenome | isolation source: surface marine sediment (1.8m) | place: French Polynesia: Moorea | collected 2018-08
CCTCGAACTTTGGCAATTTGCATTATGTTGGGAGATGACTAATTATCACCGTCGTAAGGGGGTAGGATTAACACTTTCACGGAATTGTTCTACGGCTTCGGTGTAACGAATGGGTAAGACATATTCGAGGTTTTCGTGGGGACGGGCAATGATGTGGTTGGATAATACTTCTCCACCGTTGACTCGTCTTGCGTTCTCTATACCCGCACCAACCGATGCTTGCACTTCAGAAACGTCACCCCGTACGATAACGGTAACACGACCGCTTCCAATTTTTTCGTAACCAACTAAGGTCACACGGGCTGCTTTTACCATTGCATCTGCTGCTTCGACAACAGCAGGAAAACCAAGGGTTTCTACCATTCCAACTGCAATTGACATGAGTTTTTTCTCCTAATAATTGATCATTGATTGTTTAATTAACCGTTATTGTGGGAAAGGACGGCTAATAGGAGCGAAATTGCTCTACTTCCTCGGTGTAGCGAATGGGTAGAACGTACTCGAGGTTTTCGTGGGGACGGGCAATAATGTGGGTAGACAGAACTTCTCCCCCATTGACTCGGTTAGCATTATCGATCCCAGCAGCTACAGACGCTTGTACTTCAGAAACATCACCGCGCACAATGACCGTAACACGACCGCTTCCAATTTTTTCGTAACCAACTAAAGTAACACGGGCTGCTTTTACCATGGCATCTGCTGCTTCTACGACAGCAGGAAAACCCTTTGTTTCGATCATTCCAACGGCAATTGGCATTTTTAATATCCTCGCTTTAAGGCCAAAACTAAATTTAATTAATGAGAAGTTACCCTCAATTTTCCCTAGACTTTTTTTTCTAACAATTAGAAAAATTGTTGTCTGATTAAACAGAAAGTAGGCTAATAGATATATCTACCTAATAGCTTCCATTATCTAATCCTAGTGAAATTTGCTCATTCCGGTAGTAAAGTACTGGAGAGAAAATTTTCACGGGGGTAGCTAACTTATCAACCTTCTATATAAACAATAGAGAACCTTGGCCCCTTTGACAATATAAATCGCAATGATATTTTCTAATCTTATGGTTAATGAAAGTTAATAGTTAGGTTTTAGGAGTTCGGAGTTAGGAGTTCGGAGTTAGGAGTTCGGAGTTAGGAGTTCGGAGTTCAGGTTAATGGGAATGTTGGGATAGATTTTGATGTTAAAATAGGACTCATAGCTAGGGGTGTCTGTGGAGTAAGGCTGAGAAAGACCCTTAGAACCTGAGACTGGGTAATACCAGCGTAGGGAAGCTGTTTATAGAGGTATCAAAGTATGAGAACAAAATGGGTTGCCAAGCGACGGGGGCAAAGTAATGTCTCTCAGATGTATTATGCGCGTCAGGGCGTAATTACCGAAGAAATGGACTATGTGGCTAAACGGGAAGGTTTGCCCCCCGAATTAATTCGGGAAGAAGTGGCTAGGGGACGGATGATTATCCCTGCTAACATCAACCATACTAACTTAGAACCGATGTGCATCGGCATCGCTTCTAAGTGCAAGGTTAACGCCAATATTGGTGCCTCTCCTAATTCCTCTGATCTTGATGAAGAGGTGGCGAAACTAAATTTAGCGGTTAAGTATGGTGCGGATACGGTGATGGACCTATCCACCGGTGGGGGTGACTTAGACATTATTCGCACGGCCATTATTAAAGCGTCTTCTGTTCCCATTGGTACGGTTCCCATCTACCAAGCGTTGGAAAGCGTCCACGGTAATATGGATCAACTCTGTGCCGATGATTTTCTTCATATCATCGAGAAACACGCCCAACAAGGGGTGGACTATATGACTATTCATGCAGGTATTTTGATCGAACACCTGCCTTTGGTGAGAAGTCGTTTAACCGGTATTGTTTCCCGTGGTGGTGGTATTATTGCTCGTTGGATGTTACACCATCATAAGCAAAACCCCCTTTATACCCATTTTGACGACATTATCCAAATTTTCAAGAAATATGACGTTTCTTTTAGTTTAGGAGACTCTCTACGGCCAGGGTGTACTCACGATGCTTCTGATGAGGCACAGTTAGCGGAGTTGAAAACCCTGGGACAACTCACCCGTCGCGCTTGGGAACACGATGTACAGGTAATGGTGGAAGGACCGGGCCATGTACCGATGGATCAAATTGAGTTTAACGTTAAAAAGCAGATGGAAGAGTGTTCTGAAGCACCTTTCTATGTTTTGGGCCCTCTGGTAACTGATATTGCTCCTGGTTATGACCATATCACCTCCGCGATCGGTGCAGCTATGGCCGGTTGGTATGGCACGGCTATGTTATGTTATGTGACCCCGAAAGAACATTTAGGGTTGCCTGATGCAGAGGATGTCAGAAATGGCTTAATTGCTTATAAAATAGCAGCACACGCTGCTGATATTGCCCGTCACCGTCCGGGGGCCAGAGACAGAGATGATCAACTGTCGGAAGCTCGTTATAATTTCGATTGGAATCGTCAGTTTGAGCTATCTTTAGATCCTGAGCGGGCAAAAGAATATCACGACGAAACTTTGCCGTCAGATATCTACAAAACGGCTGAATTTTGTTCTATGTGTGGTCCTAAGTTCTGTCCTATGCAAACAAAAGTGGATGCGGATGCTTTGACAGAGTTAGAAAAATTCTTGGCTGAAAAAGACCGAGAAAAAGTTGCTACATAAGGTAACAAACTGCTGGCAATCTTAGTGCATAATGGATAATGGAGAATGGATAATTAATTAGGCTCAAAACCTTTCTATAAGGATTGAAAATTAATTTTCCTCTTCATTATCTTGCCTGTCTATTATTCTTAAATGTTATTTTTTATTCCTTTTCAGATTAACCTTAGAGAAATTTATACTAAAGTTGATTTTGAATAATCTCATCATAAGAAGAATATAAAAGCCGATAATCATATTTTTTACCAAACTTCTTGGCATTTGTCCCTATTTCTTGACGTTTCTTTTTATCTTTTAAGAGGTTAGCTATTAAATGATGATACTCCTCTAAGCGATCGCAGATAATACCTTCTTTTCCAGACTGGACAGGATAGCCTCTAAAGGCGACACTGGTGCCTAAAAGAACTTTACCATAGGCCATAGCTTCAACCGTCTTTAAGGAGGTTCCTGTGCCTGAGAGAATGGGTGATAGAATCAAGGCTGCATGATGATATAACCATGCTAAGTCTTGATCGCTGACTTTCCCGAGGGAGATAAAATTATTATTTTCTTCAGGTTCCCAACAACTACCCACAACAATAAACTGACAAGAAAGATCAGGGTATTCGATTATAAAATCTTGGGCTATTTGTTGAATTATTTTGACAGCTTCTATATTAGGATCATGACGACTACCAACAAATAAACAGAAGTTATTTTCTATCCTCTTAAATGAGGAAGATTCTGTTAATTTTTGCTCACTACATTCATCAAAATTAACTGGGTTAGGTATCAGTGTAGAAGATAATTTATATTCTTTTAAAAATGCTTGATCATCTTGAGAAACAGAGACAAGATTATCCGCTTGTTTTAAAGCTTTAATTTCTTCAGCTAAAGCAATTTTTCCTATCAAGGTATTTTCATCAAGTTGTTGGACTAAAATATCATGTGCTGTAATAATTAATTGAGTTTTAGATTGATGGCAAATATTTCCAACTGTTAACGCCCAAAAAGGATATTCTAAGATAACAGTATCTGCCCATTCTGTTAGTTTTTTAACCCAATTAATAAATCCTGAATCGAAACGATATTGATAATATATCCAAGGCAACCAATGCTCGGATTCTTGGTTATTGTCTAAAATATAATTATTAGATTTTAAGGCATCATACCAAGATTGATAAGCATCTTTATAGATATCATTGACTAAACAATAATCTTGATAATCTTGTTGATAATAGGTATAGTTTACACCATCTTTTCTGAAGTCTTTAGAATCTCCTGTGGTGAATAACCACACTTGATAAGATTGTGATTTTAGATAATCAATAAGTAGTCCAACTCGCTTACTTGCCCCACTTTTTCGCTCTAAAATATCTCCCCAAGGATAGAAAATAGCGACTTTTTTACCTGTTTCTCTTAAAGATATAGCCCGATCATGAAGAAAAGATTCAAACACTTGATCCATTGTTTCAAAATAATCACTCTTATCTAAATTATTATGCTCAGAAATAACATACCCTTGAGGTTTATTAACAGTTTGTTTGATTTTTTCCAGTTCGTATTGATGATGAAAAATTAAGGCATCACATTGATTAAATAATTGACATTCCCTTTGATATTCATCTTGATCAATATCCCGATGATTATGAACAGCATATTGATAAGAGACAATCTCAGGAACTTCACAAATTACAGAAGATTGTGTGACATTAAATCTGTCTATAATACTGTAACTAACAATAGAATTGAGAAAAATAACATCAAATTGATTACTTTGTAGTAATTGACTTAAATCTGATGGAATACTTAAATTATATCTCTCAATTAAATCTCTTTTTAGGCTATTTTTTTGTTCTAAAACTTCCTTGATATATTCTTTAGGATTAATATCATAAGCAAAAACATCGCAAGGACTATAAGTAACAATCCATCTTTGTGTTAAATTAACAGAAAATTCCTGAAAAATGCGGTCAATTATCGGATAGATTTGATGATAAAAAGGTTCATAATTTTCACCTTTTCTTTCTTGTTTATTGGTAAAAAATAATCCATAAACATCGTAACTGCACAGCCCTAAATATTCAAGATAGTTAAGAAAAGAAGCATCTATAGTTTCTTGATCTAATAAAAAGTCACTTTCTATAATTAGAAGAATTTTAGGAACTGCTTGAGATATATTGTGAGAAACTATTTCATTATTTATATCATGTTGTGATTGACTATCTTCTACATTATCAACCTCAATATTTTCTTTATCTGATAATAAAGTTCTAACTAAATTATCGGGGGAATTTTGTTCCAACCATTCTTGAGAAAACCTTTTAGCTGAATCTGAAAATTGAGGTAAATTTTCCAGAATTTCAATTACTTTTTGGGGTATTTCTTCAGGGTTTTGATAAAGACTTGCTCGTGATGAGTTAACTTGTTTTCCTAACCAACTATTTTTAGGTACAATAACTGGTTTTCCTGCTGCTAAAGCTTCTGTTAATACCCCCGAAGTACGGAAGCGATAACTGTTAGAATCATAAGGTAAGATTAAAGAATCAGCTTCTGCTAAAATTTGATAATAATCATCAGCAGACATAGCATTTTTTATCAATTTTACTTTGCTTTCTGGATATCTTTCTAAAGCTAAACGCGCTTGAGGTATTAATCCTTCTCCTCCTTCAATACTAAAATTAGATTGAATAGTTAATTTGATTTTCCCAGGTTGAATATAATCTTTCCATAAAGATTCAATAATATTAGGTAAATAATGATAGCCTTTTTCTGGTCTTGCATCACCTAAATAAACAAAATTAATCGGTTTATCTGTATTTTTCTCTTTTGTTATTTCTTGTAATTTTTCTTGTCGAAAAGGAATAGGTATTTTTTGCAATTTTACGTTACTTAAACTATTGTAGCGTTCAATTAAATCATCGGTATCGGTATAAAACTGTATTTTCTCTGGCCATAATTTAGATTGATAACATTGATCGAAGATTGCTTTTAATCCCATTCCTTCCGCATAAACTACTAAAGGATCATCAATATCTCGACGTAAGAGAATATGAAATCGAGGCATTTTTGATAGATTCTGAGAGGTTAAATAATGATATACCTCTTCAACTTGTTTAATACCAACTGTATGAATAAAAACTTCATCATCTAAGGTAGGTTTAATTTCTTTTAAAACTTGTGATAAAGTTTCTTTAAAGCTTTTTATTTTTGGGGTTAATAGCTTAATTAATAGTTGATTTATTTTTCTAAAAAATACAGATAATATGTATCTAACTAATCCCCAAATAATTTTAAATACTCCCCATAATGTATTGGACAAAGGAATAGAACGTAACAACTTAATATCTTCTTCTATCCAATTAATTAACCTTGATATACTTCCTTTAATTTTCTCTAAAAGAAGTTTTAATTTAGGTTTAGTTAATTCCCAATATCTAAAGTAAAATTGAAATTTATTATTGATGTCTTCTGATAATTGTTCAAGAGGATTATTTTGTAAAAAGTAAAAAATATCTAATATCTTAGTTTTTTTCTCAGAAGAAACTGGATTATCAAACCAATCAACTTCAAAAGCAGAAATCACCTTAATATTATCAGGATATAATGAGCTTGGAAATTTCTTATTAGCAATAATTATGGGTTCATATCCTTGCCTAGAAGCTGATTCAGCAACGGATAAACTACATTCATAATGGTGTCCTTGAAGATTACATAGGGAGTGATCGATAATAATAAATTTTTTCATAATTAATAAAATATACTCCAATTTAATTGATGAATAATGATTTACTATTTCACTAACTTCATTGAATCAGCAAAAAATAATTTTCCGTGAAAACCATCGTATTGAAGAGGAAGATACTTTCCACAAGCACCAACAATTCCATTTTTTTGAGGAAATAAGTTTTTCTTAGCTATGATCCATAGTCCATCTCCACTTTGAATTGATTGTTTAGATGTCGTTTGTTGGTTAGGATTAGGTAAAGCAATTTTAGCCATTATTGTAGTGTCAACAGTAAGACTATCTAATGCTTTATAGAAAGGTTGAAAACCAATTTTAATCATTTCTGGTGAATTGAGTTGAGGAAGAATATCATGTTTAAAATCACTGATACGAATATTGGGTATATAATTCTTATTAATTTCTTTATCTGCAACTAAATTTATAGAAGAACCTTGACTGTTACGAAAGTAAATAATTTCTGTATCAGAAGGGCAAGATATTTGTGAAAATTTAGGTTGATAACTAAGGATTTTAGTTGTTACTGTTCCCATCGTAATCAGCAAAACTAACCCAACTGCGAAAATAGCTAAAGGAGATGAGATATGGGGAGATTGCCTTATTTTTTTAGGCAATAAAGGTGAGAAACAATTAACAATAAAAGCTAATCCCAAAGCAGGAAAAATTGCAACAAAAGGAATCGTTGTTGCATAAACTCGAATTCCTGCATCCCAAGGAGGAACAAACGGTAAAGAGAATAAAATACCTAAAAATCCAGCTAACATAAACCATGTAATCAGAGTTCTTCGTTGACGATAAAAGTAAAAAAAACTAACTAAACTAAGAACTTGTAGCACAATAAGAATTTGAGAACTTTTTATAAAAGAAAAAAGAAAACCATCCTTAAAAAATGCTTGACTAGCACGCCAAAAACTCCTAACTAAGACCAAAGGATCGGCCCATATTGCCTGGAATGCTAAGCGATATATTTCATTTGTATCTTGTATTTCTGGATAATCTTGAGAAAAAGAAACCCAACTACCTTCAACTGCCATTCCATATAAAACTACCGAGAAATTGCCATTAGCTTCAGCACCCGGAAAAGCAACCAGTTTAAAGATTAAAGAATTGAGAAGAAATCCTAAAAAAATAACTGTAAATTCACTCATCAAAAAGTTAAAAGAAAGCTTAGATTTGTGACGAAATAGCCAAGCTCCCAAAAGTCCAAAAGCAGGTAAAATAAAGTAAGTACCTGCACGAATATTTAAGCCGAATGTAAGTATAAAAAGACCACCTAACCACCACATTTTTCTTTGACTATGTAACCCTCTCCATAACATAGTTAAGCCAACTGCCCCAAATACAAACCCTAAATTTTCTGTGCCTAAAGTACCAATAAAAGGTTTAATAAACATGAAAATTACTGTTAGGACTAAAACCCCAGCAACAGTGCCGTGACTAGATTGAACTTCACGAGCTAAAAAAAAGCAACTAATTGCTATGAATAAAACAAGAATGGTAATAGTAAGCTGCAAATTTTGTTGAGTTAATCCTAATAAATTTCCTATAGCTGCATGAGATAAAGGTCGCCAGGAACCTACTGGATGAAATGGTTTACCCTCTAACAGCTTCAAACTACTTATATAATAAAAATTAGCATCATTAAAAGGGAAAAAGCCACTCAATGTATAATGGAAATCAACTAAATTATTCCATAAACCTGCCAATTGTCCAGCGAATAAAGTTAGAGTAGCAGTAAAACTTGTGAAAATTCCTAGCCAACCATTGGGTAAATAAGCTAAATACAATAAAGTAAAAATAACAAGAATGAAACCGGTTAAATAATTAGTTTCTAAAAAAAATTGATTGATAGGTTCAGGAAGTCCTAAAGATAAAATTAAGTAGTACCAGCTTAGGCTAATAATTAATATTATCAATATACATAAAGGTATTTGAGGAATCTTGAAGTATAGTTTTTGAAATTTCATTGTTTCAAGCTATATCTTTAAAATTGAATAATGGCTTTTTGCAATTTAGAATGTTATTAATTAATTTAATTAAGATTACTTGTGAAAGATTTACAATATAAATTAGCTGGTGCTAAGGGAATAGGAAATTCAGTTTTCTCGTAATCATCTAACTGAAACCATGAGTTTGAAGTTTCCAAAAAATCATTATCTAAACCGTCAAAAACCACCACTGTAGAAATGTCTTGTTTTTTATCAAATGAAGTAATGGTTCTACCATCATACTGATTAATGACAGCTTGAGGTACAAGATATGTCAAATAATTCTCAGCTTCTTGAAGAGTGTCGGAAAAAAATTCGGTATCTTTTAATCCATAGGTAGCAATAAATAGATTTTGCCGATTATAAACATAATCAAGAATTTTTGGTGTTACACTAGCAGCTTCATATCGAACTCTTGGATTAACAGCAAACAGAATGGGTTCATTATTAGGGGTACACTGAACAATTTCTTGAAACAGTTGATTAATATTGAAATTATTATAGGCAATATTACTATAAACTGTCCAAACTTTTGGAATACTAGAGGTAATAACAGCAATAGAGATACCGATAAAAATATAAGCAATTATTTTTGAATAAACCCGAAGAAGTTCTATTGAATAAGTGATCAAAAATGCTGAACCAATGGTTGCTGGTATCAAGTAATAGCCCAACATCCCTAAAATACCAGATTTGGTGTACAGTAGGATTTGAGGACCCATAATTAATAAGGAAATGATCACAGCAGGTAATAATTGCTTAATAAATCCCTGAATGGATTTTTTCTGATAGATAATAATAATAATTGTAGCTAGGAATGAAACTGGAAAAATCCACAAATGACTACTATTGAACAAGTCCAATGCAGTACTGAAAATTTTCGACAATTGAAAGGTTTGTTGATCAATTCCTGCATAGTTCATTCCATCCGAACCAATAACAAAAAAAATGTAATATAGTTCAGCAATTAAAATTCCTATAACAATAATATTTGTTTTGAGAGTTTTTGCGATTGATTCATACAATGATGTATGATTGAGATAACTATATGACCAAATTCTCAGAGCGATTAAAGCAGGGATACAAATAATGTAAGACTCTTTAATAAGAGAAGCGCAAAGAGTTGATAAAACAAATAAAATATTAAATATTAATGCTTGACTATTGTTTTTAGTTTTGGCCAACAGTACAGCAAAAACCATAGCAACTGCGAGGAAAAATGTTCCTGTTACTTGAGTATAACTAGGTTGCGTCCAGATTGATGCTTGTGGACCTAATAATGCTAAAGCTGGAAAAATACAAGCTATTAATAAGGGAATATTCAATAATCTAGCAAACCAAACCATTGCAAACGCAGTCAAACTTAGCAGTAAACAACTGAAAGTAAACCAAACATTACCGTTAATACCTAATAGTTGACTGAGCAAAACTTGATTAGTGTAGTAAAGAGGGACAAATCGACCCATGCTATGATCACGTATAACCCATTGTTTTATAGTTGGCCAAAGCCCCAATTCTTGAACTTCTTGGTGCATAGTGACAATGGTGTGATCATTCATGAAAAAATTCAAGCCACTCACTAATAGTCCTGTTTGCCAAAAAAAGAAAAAACAAATTAAGATAATAACTCCAGCAACTAAGAGATTAGTGATAAGAATTTTTCCTCTTTTCTTGTGATGGTAATTCCTATCTTTGCTCCATTGTGTTTGTGATTCCGTTGTTGATTTCATGATTTTTTTATTAAATTAATTTATGAGTAAAAACTAAATCAATATAAGTTCTTTTTTTAATTTCTTGTTTTATAATTGCTAAATCAGCTTTCAGTAATTTACCTCCTTGATCAAGAACATACATAAAATAACCTCGTTTCTGAAAAAAATCCAGTATTTCTTGAGGAATAAACCCTAATTCAGTAATCATAGAAGGCATATATTCTAAAACAATTGCTGCATCAGGATTATTTTGTAAAGTCTTTTCCATTCCTAAACAAACCGGTAATTCATACCCTTGGACATCAATTTTAATAAACTTAATGGCACCATTGTTTAACTCATTTTGAACAAAATCATCGATAGATAATAAGGTAACTTGAGAAACTTCTTGTAGGGCAACTCCAGATGATTTATAAGTGTTGGTAAGAATTCGATGATCAGCATGATGGGTTTCATTGTGCCATAATTCAATAGTTCCTTTTTCTGCACCAACAGCAGCCTGAATGGGAATTACTTGACCAATTAAATGATAAATGTTGAGAATTTCTCGTAAACTATCAATGTTTTTTGTTTCGGGTTCAAAGGCATAAACTTGAAAACCTGAGGTAATAACTTGACTAAATAAAGTGGCTGTATAACCAATATTAGCCCCCACATCCAAAATATGACCCCCTTTAAAAAGTTCTGGATATTGTTGAGTTAATCCAAAAAATGGATCTTCTATATGTTTTTTATAAAAAAAGTAAGCCCAATAAAAAATTTTCTTAAACCAAGCTGTTTCTAATAAACCTATTTTTTTAAATAGGGCATAAATCCAGAGTAAAACTTGCTGTATAATTGACATAATTAATCTCCTCTAGGGCTTAGGAATGGCAAGAACATTGATGCCACCATCTTTAGGACAAAGCTTTTCTAATGCAGCTTGATTCATAGTAATAGGTTGACGGTTTGTTAACTGTACCAACTGATAATCAGCTTCCTGTAAAGTTATCAGTAACTCGTCAATTTGTTGGCGTTCTTCTTGTACGTACAAAGCCATTTCCATGATAATTTTGGGTCGGTACTTTCTTAACGTTTTCTTTGCCCCGTTTAATACGGTTAGTTCATACCCATCCACATCTAATTTAATGAGATCAATTTTTTCTATTCTTTGCTGTTCGCAATATTCATCTAAAGAAATACCTTGAACGCCATCGGTTGTCATCAATTTGCCTTGATGGAGGGGATGAATACTCGGATTATTATCAACTTCAGCCGTTAAATCCCAACTGGAATAAACTAAAGTAGGAGGATTTTCTCCTCTATCTAATAACATGATTTGTTCAGCTTGAACACGATTGATTAATTGAGGATTAAGAGCTAAATTACGTTGTAATTTTTCATAGGCCCAAGTTGTCGGTTCAAAAGAAATAACTTGACCCGTTTCCCCTACTGCTTGCGCTAAAGGAAGGGTCATTGCACCAATATTTGCCCCAATATCTAAGACAACATCACGAGGTTTAATCAGGGATTGAAAAGAATTAAGGGTTTCTGGTTCATAAACGTTTAAATAAATAGCAAGATCAATGCCTTCTCGTAAATCTAAAGACCATTTAACCCCTCGACGTTTAACTCTTGTTATAGAAGATAAGCCAAATAAAGAGCGAATAGTGACAATCAAACGACTGAGGAAACGAGCAATTTTAATTTTACCTTCTGTGGAAATTTTCATAGTTTAAACTTCCCTTTTTTCTAAAACAACTAAAATACGAAAGGCGAGAAATTGACTTATAAAAGATAATCTTTTCTCTAAATTTAATAAAGGTTGGTATAAAAACATAGGAATTAATGATGGTTTTTCAAATCCTCCACTCAAAGGATAAATAAAAAAGGACAAACGACGATGATAAACTTTTAAAAATTGCGGATATTTATCTCTAAATTGGGAGAACTTTCGTTCAAATAAAATCGTCGCAAAAGCTTGATTGGCATCCAAGGGTTGACGATTGGGAGAGGGGTCAATAAATACCAAAGGATCTTGTTTAAAGTTAACCGGTTCTGGGTGTAAAAAATGATAAACTAGCCAAGAAATAGGTGAGATATAAGGCTCCATCATAATAATTCTGCCCCCAGGTCGAAGAATGCGTAAGGCTTCGTTAAAAAATAGGGTAACATTTTCAATATGATGAAGAACATCAAACATCACAATATTGTCAAAAGATTGATCGGGAAAAGGCATATCTTGAGCATCGGCCACCACGTCAATCCAAGGGAGAGGAACAATATCGCTGGAGGTGACATTAGGAGCAAACTCCTTAAAATTTCCACTTCCTCCCCCTAGTTCTAAGGTTTTTCCAGGAGAGAGTTGCGCCGTCATTTCTTTGTACCAAGTAGTGTACAAAGCTCGTAAAATAGGCTTTTTTTCCCAGGTTACTCGATGTTGTTGTAGAATTGTTTCGGTCATTTTTTACCCATCGTAAGTAATTATTAAGAAATTGTATTAATATTTAACGAAATTTTATTTTCTTGGCTGCAAATAAACACATTTTTAAAAGAACGATTCCCTCCTTAAAATGTTGAATATTAGAAGAACCATAGGTTCTGGGATCGTATCTTACTGGTACATCTTTCATCTGTAAACCCAGTTTTGCTGCACCAAATAATAAGTCAAAATCCCCAAAAGGATCAAATTCTCCAAAGTAGGAACGGTTTTCAGCAATCTGTTGATAATGATGGCGAAATAGCACTTTAGTTCCACACAAAGAGTCTTTGATTTTAATACCTAATAAATAGGATAATAACCAAGCAAAAAAGCGATTTGCCATGCGATTTAACCAGGGCATAGCTTGGGGATGAACCGGATACACCAAACGGCAACCATTGGCAAACTCACAAGACCCTGAAGCCAAGGCATCAAAGAAATGGGTTAAATCTTCTGGTCTGACGGTCAAATCAGAGTCCAAAATCATCAAAATGTCTCCTGTTGCCATAGCAAACCCTTGACGCACAGCATCCCCTTTTCCTTTTCCGGTTTGCTGACAAATTTTGATGTCCCATTGATGACCATATTTGGCTTGGACCCTTTGAATTTCTTCCCAGGTATTATCCCTTGAATGACCCTCAATAAAAATAATTTCTGTGTGTTTTCCTAGTAAAGGCATTCGGGTGACACAACTTTCGATATTTCCGGCTTCATTACGGGCAGGAATAATTACAGAACAAGTTAAGGTTTGATGTTGCTGAACTGTATTGGTTTGATGAATTTTTGGTCTCGCAACAATTGATTCAGTTAAGCATAATTGATTAATTAAAGGAAGTGGGGCAATTAGTTTATTAAACAGCCAGGATAACCCCACAATACGTCTAGGTAGAAGCATCTGTTTATGATGAGAAATGACTTCAAATCCATTTAAGTTCAAGATGTTTTTAATATCTTCATAACTGAGCCAATTTAAGTTATCAATTGGCATTCTTTGTTTAAGTAAGGTTGCCAGTTTTAAAATGATTTCCCAAGCCGGATTATGAAAGGTTAAAATTAAACGGGTGTTAGCATGGGAAACATCAGCTAAATTGTTAAAAGTTTTGTGTAAGTTATGAAGATAACTGACGGTGTTAGCTAAAAGAATGTAGTCAAATTGTTGTTGAGAATTGTAAGACTCTCCATCTTCTAAGAGAAAATCTAAATCAGGAAATCGATATTTAGCATATTCTATGGCTTGATCATTGATATCAATTCCTAAACCAGATTCAGGATTGACTGAAGCTAATAAATATCCTGTTCCTGAACCAATTTCTAAGACCTTTGAATTGGATTTTACGTAAAAGCGATAAAATCTTTCTATATCTTGATAATATAATAAGTTTCTCTTTCTCCAAGTTTCAGGCAGGAAAACAGATTCTTTATCGGCTTGTTTGTGGCTTTTTTGTCTATCTTTTGTAGATTTCATAAGATTTAATTTCAATGGTGATTTCAAAAAGTTGGTTTTTAAAAAGTTTAATTTAACAACCCCTTAATCGGGGTTAAAAAGAATCGCCAGGGCTTCTTTAGTCTAAACCAAAAAGCTCTTAATTTCCAAAATTTGCTAGTTTTCATGGCTACAATTTCCTCCTCAATTTCTCTAATTGTATTATCTTGGTTAATGACTAGCCTTTGAGATGCTTGAAGTTGTTGATTAGTCGTTTCTAAATTAGACTTAAGTTCCTGGTTATTTTTCTGAGATAATAATAATTGTTCTTCAAAATATAAAATAATATCTTGATATTTTAAGAGTCTTTTATTATCCCAATTATGACCTTGATAAACTTGAGCAGTATTGTGAGCTTGCCAATATTCACTCCTAGTTAATTTAATATCTTTAGTCGATAAACCATCGAGAGCATAAGAGGCGATTGTTCTCGGATAATAATGCCAATTAATATTAGTATATTGTAAAAGATTGAGATACCATGCCACGTCAGCAACTATCTTATACTCTTCATTGAATAAACCATATTTTTCAAAGACATTGACTTTAGCAAATGTGGCTTGATGAGGCATACTACCATAGATCATCCAGTCTAAAATCTTCTCAGGTTGAGGAGGTTTTACTAGAGTCTTATTCTCTTTATCTCGTGCTTCTAAATTACCATAAATAACATCACAATGAGGAGATTTAATTAAATAATTAACTACATCTTGAATCACATTATTATCTAATAAATAATCATCAGAATTTAGAAAATAGATAAAGTCTCCTGTCGCTAGTTTAATGCCTTTATTCATCGCATTATAAATTCCAGTGTCAGGTTCACTCACCCATTGACTTATGTGTGTTTTGTATTGATTAATGATTTCTTTTGTTTTATCCCTAGAATTTCCATCAACCACAATATATTCAATGTCTGAATAAGTTTGATTGATAACACTTTCTATGGCTTTTTTTATAGTTGTCTCTGCATTTTTGCAAACCGTAATGATGGAAATTTTCATGATAATTAATAACAATATTTTAAAATAATTAATCGGTCGGTAAGCCTAATTTTTGCTTAATTTTAAACCAAAGTGATCGCAGTTTCCAAAACTTACTGGTTTTCATAGCTTCCAGTTCTTCTGTTAAGCTTTGAATGTGTTGTTGATATTGCTGTATCTCAACCGAGAAATCCTGAGATTTTTGATGTTGATATTGATGAATTTCTTGTTGATGGGATTGGACAATAGTTTCAATTTTCTGTTGAGTTTTGCTTAATTCTTGTGATAAAGAATAACGTAATACAGATTCTAATACGGAACTAGAACCAGAATTCATTTCTGTATTAACAGGAACAAAAATACCTTTTGTTTTTTTACCTAAAGATTTAACGTCAGAGGTCAGTTGCTGTTCAGTTCCTAACCCATCTGATGGATAATTACCCAGTAACTCTTTGTATAAGTTTAAATAAGCATTAGCTTGCACCGAGAGAGAATATTTTTCCTGAATTAATTGACGACAGTTCTCTCCCATGACTGCTCGTTTTTCTGGTGTTTTCAAAGCAGATAAAATAGCTTGAGCTAAGGCAAAACAGTCCCCTTTCGGCACTAATTTTCCAGTGATATTATCCTGAACTAAATCAGGTAAACCTCCCACTTCAAATCCCACCACAGGAGTTCCACAACTCATGGATTCTAACATAGTATTGGGCAGATTATCTTCTAAGGAAGGTAAGACAAAAATATCCGCTGCTGAATAAATTTCAGCTAACTTATCATCACAGTTAATCTGCCCTAAAGAAACCACAGGGATTTTCAGAGAATTAAGCTGATCATTTGGCACACCAAAAGACAATAATTTAATCTTTTCTTGTTGAACAGCAATAAAAAATTTCTCATCATCTAAACAAACTTCAAGAGCTTTGATCATTTGCTCAAATCCCTTGCGTTTTTCATTGCCATTATCCGCCCCAATCAATAAAGTAAAAGTATTAGGTTTAATGCCTAAACTTTCTTTAGCTTTTGCTTTAGGAATGGGAATAAATTTATCGATTTCCACTCCATTGGGAATAACTTCAACCCGTTGATGTTTAAATAAAGCACTTTTTCGTACACAATCAGCTAACCAATAACTAGGCGTAACAAGGGTTAAATTTATCCCTGATAATAAATCTAATTTATCTTGTAAAATAGCTGCTGCTAAATCAAATTGATCCGCTTTTAATTGCGGACAATTATTACAATTGAACTGATACCCTTCACATCCAGCAGCATAGTGACATCCCCCAGTAAACCCCCACATATCGTGCAGTGTCCAAACAATGGGTTTACCTAAACTGGCTAACCGTTTTAGGGTTTGAGGTGACTGAAACATGGCCACCCAATGTAACTGAATAATATCAGCTGTTTGCACTTCTTCTGCTTGACTCATATCCCATCCAGGATAGGGAAAATTAAATAAAGTATTAGACAAATCCGTGCGATTGTTATTGATATAATGGGTTTGTAGAGCCGTAAACGGGTCTGTTTGCGCCGTATCCAAGGATGGGAGAGATTGCACTAAACCCACTGTTTCATCCCTAGAAAGCTTATATTTAGCCAATAGGAGAGATTTTTGTCCAGCTTGTTGCAGTCCCTTGTGTAAACGATAAGCCGCCCTGGCAGCCCCTCCACCCACATCAATGGTGTTTAACTGGGCCACTTTGAGGGAGTTTGTTTGCTGGTTTCCTGACACAAATACTTGTGACCAATAGTTAGCACGAGATTCAACCGCTTCGACAAATAGAGAGTCTGGTTTACGAATACGACCTTCTTGGGTGACATCTAAGCCAAATTGCTCAAAATTGGCGATTCTTGACTCATGGGCTTCACAAACCTTCACATCTGTAAAGCCGGTTTTAGTTAAAATGCGTTCTAGAGAATAGCGATCGTACATCCATTGATGAACTTCTCCACTAAGCCGAAATTTACCCACTTTTAGGGCAACTTCATCAAAATCATCGGTTTTGGGATCAAAAGAAAAAGGAGGCGGTATTTGCTCTTTAACAGGACGTAACAGCTTAATTAAAATTTCCCCTTCTATGCCAATTCTTTCGATAATAAAAGACTCGTTAGGAATATTTTCATCGGCTAAATAAGTAGCCATTTCGCCCCCAGATTGATGACGGGCTATTTGGTCGAACATTTCTAATAAAATCCAATCATATTTAGCGATCGCTTCTGTTGCTCCTTGACTGGCTTCTTCTAGATATTTAAGGTATAGTTTTGCCAGATTTTCTAAGTTAGGAACAACCACCCGAATTAAACCTTTTGGTCGTAGAACACGGTGACATTCTTCTAAAAAACGTTCTGCTTCTCCTTGGGTAAAATGTTCGAGGACATGGGAATGATAAACCACATCAAAAGAAGCATCTTCAAAAGGAATTCCTTGCCGTAAATCATGGGCTATTACCCCTTCTTGGGTAGAGACAAAATCAACATTTGTCCAGTCAGGATGAAAGTGAGAACCGCAGCCTACATTAAGGTATTTCATGGATTACAAAATATACTTCAATTAATGAGAAAAACAGATAATATCTAGCCTATTTTCTTGAATTCAACATAAAGGGTTTGTCCAGGAAAGAATTTTCTTAATCCTTTATTTAAGACGGTTTCGTAATAGGACATAGCTGCTTCACTTAAGAAAAATTTACCCAAGGGAGAAACGGAACACCAATAATCTCGATAACTGGTTAAATAACCCGTCACATGACAGTCTGCTAAGGGTTCTATTTTGACTTTTGTTAATTTAATGGGAAAAATATTTTCTAGGGATTTAAAGGTTCCTGCTGACCACTGCGTCATGTGATGGGGAGGCATATCTAATAGACAATATTGATGTTTTAAAAAGCTGTGGGCATTAGGAACCCCAAGAATTAATTTGCCTCCTGGTTTGAGAACTTCCACTGACCAACGAATAAAATTTTTAGGATCCCTAACGTGTTCTAAGACTTGAAAACTACACACAGCATCATAGGATTCAGGAGTATTTTCGGCTACATTTTGTAAGTCTAATTTTTTAACAGGCAACTGCTTTCCTTCAGCCACTTTAACGGCGTGTTCATTCAATTCTAGCCCAGTTATATTAATACCTTTTTCTTGTGCTTTTTCAATAAAAAATCCGAATCCTGAACCTACTTCCAAGACATTTTTACAACCTGATAAGTCTCGTAAAGCTAGGGAATATTCCCATTTATCATCGGTATAATACCAGTCAAATTGATCTAACTGAGCGTACAATTTTCCTGATCCCACTGTATCAGTAGGTACAAAAAAGTTGAGTTTTGTTTGCTCACATTGATAAAGATAAATTTCCGAATGTCCTTCTAATTCTTCACTAATATCTAGTCCCGTATGCAGTTTCCAATCATCAATTAGCTTTTGTGCCGACATTATTTCTAAAAGTTTGACCGAAGGAGATCCAGTTAGAGGACTAACCACTGAGATTTGCGGTGGAGTTTCTCTATTTATCGCATCGGCTTTAAATTGTTGTCTAACACTGATTTGAGTGGAAAATAAAGGAGAGTTTAAAATAGCTTCCTTTAACCTTATCCATCGTTGTCTGAGCTTCCAGAATTTACTTGATTCCATCGCTTCAACAATTTCTTGTCCTTGCCGAAGTTGCTCGTTTAATTGAGATACTTTGTTGTCAACATCATGGTATTGAGATGCAATGATTTCTTGTTGTTCCTTGAGATATGTTTGTTCTAATTCTTCTCGTTTTTGCTGTAATTGTTGGTAAATAGTCAACCCAGAATCAGCCTCTAAATATTGACCAAAAATTTGGCGATCGCTCGTCTGATTGGGTAATAAATAATCAGGATGATTAAGGATTAATTGTTTTCCTTTGATTAACGGTTCAAACCCCTGAGCAACAGTAGGATAAAAACTAGGATAGTCCTCTGTTTCTAAAGCATAAACCAAGTCAACGGTTGGAGTAATAGCGAAGCCATTTTGGGACCAACAAGCTAAGTTCCAAGCTAAGGTTCCATCGTTTAATTCTTCCCGAAAACTGGCTTTGAGTTGTCTAGTCCAATATTCCTGTTCTTGGGGGTCAGCAAACAATCCTTTGAGTAACCCCAGATTATGCAACTTTGGCCACTGTTGCAATTCACCGTCATAATGTTGCCAAACCCGTTTCCAGGTAGCCCAACCTAAGTAATGAGGGTATCGAGAAAAATCATAGCTATTTTCCCCAACAGGTGCCTGTTGATGCCCCCTAATACCGTTGATATGGGTGATTCTTTCATCCTGAGCATAATCCTCTAATAAGCGTTCACAAAAGGCAAAAAAACTGAGGGAAGGATCACAAACTTCCTCTAAAATAACCGCTTTTTCTACTTGAGAAAAGATCCAATTCAGGGCCGTTGCCATTCTTTGAGAAGGATCTAAATAGGTGTCACAGAGATGGGTTAACACCTGAGTCTGGGGGTTGATCTGTTGTATCAGTTCCCGAGTTTGCTGAGTTTTCTCTTCTTGTTCAAGAGAAGGAGAACCATTGGCAAAGATCAAGAGGGTTTGAGGACGAACTTGAGCGATCGCTTTGAGAACTTTTTGGGTCAACTGAGGACGATGACCGATAAATAGGGCGATAGGTGCAGAATATACCATTATTTTTTCTGAATCATTAAGGATTAAAGTTAAGGAAGACGACGCAAAACTATGATGGAATCCCGTTTTACCAGTCCTAAATCAGCCGTAATGACACTCCATCCTGCTTTTTGGGCAATGGAATTCATGGTTGCTCGATTATTGCGTGGCCACCAAATTTGGTCGTCTGGTTGTTGTTGAAAAGTAACTGGAACCCCTCCTTTTTCCCAACCATAATCATCTAATTTATTCCAGTCCCCGTATTGATGTACGGCCAACCCTCCTGGTTTAACCTTGGGTAGGGCATTTTTGAGGATTTGAGCAATATTATCTATATTGTTGTGACATAAAACCCCAAAAGACCAAAAGAAGTCAAAATAGTTATCTGGCACCATAGAAAAGGAATTATCTTGCACAAGATGACAAATCAGTCGACCCTGATAATTTTGGGGTTGCAGCCATTGTTTAACGTCCTGAAAGTCAACCACCTGTAATTCCCCTTCGGGAATATGTCTTAAAATCGCTCTTGACCACGATCCTTTTCCTGGACCAAGTTCTAAGACCTTAGCATCTGGTTTGAGGTGAACTGCAACAGCTTTGAGAAAGACTTCTCCATAGGAAGCTCCTGAGAGTTTTTCCTCTTCAATGCGGGTTTCATTGGGAGTAAGGGATAGTACGTCACCGCTATCATATCCATAGTCAAATTCTTGTTTTAGCCAATCGATAGTAGGCATAGTTTTATCGTTTATTTGTTTTATAAAGGTTATTTGAGTTTAAAGTTTTTGAATCCATCGAGCGGTATAATCAACTTCGTGTAATTTATAGGAGAGTTGCCGTTCTTGGAAAAATTCATCTACAGCTTTTTTGCACCCTGGCCAATGGCCGTAGTCATCAAAGGAAATAAAACCACCTGGCACCACAGCATCATAGAAGGTTTCTAAACAGAATTTAACGGGAACATACCAATCTGCATCGATATTGAGTAAAGCAATTTTGGGAATATTAACTGTAGGGAATGTCTCATCAAACCATCCTTTGAGAATCTCTACTTTGGTCATATCTGCGTTGAGGAGGTTCAATACCGTTAATACTTTGGAAATGTCCCCCACCACTTCCCCTACATATTCTTTGGCTTCTTCTTCGTCTTCTTCGGTGGTTTCAGGCATTCCTTGAAAAGAGTCAAAGAACCAAGCTTTACGCTCGTATTTATAAGAGTTGGTGGCGAAGTGAGCTAAGATAGCGGCTGTTCCTCCATTGCATACCCCACACTCTATAACATCTCCCGGAATATTCTCTAAATCAATACGTTGGGATAAATTATAAAGACTTTCCATCCTTTCTGGTCCAACTAGGGTAAAAGGTTGAACTTTGGATTTAATATACTCTAGTTGTTTATTTTCTTGAATAATTGGGGAAGGAGTAGGCTCTTCTTTCATTTCTACCGCAACTGTATCTACTTCAGGAGCAATAACAATATTTTGGGGGGTTTCTGGTACGTCTAAAATCATCGATTCACTGACGGCCCCTTCCCATTGAGGGAGATCGTTTTCTGGGTTAAGTCCGAGTTTGCCTTTGACTTTAAACCATTTATTCCTTAATTTCCAAAATTTACTAGACTTCATTCCTGTAATCTGTTCTTTGGTAGTGACAATTTGTTCTTGAAGTTGACGTAAATGTTCTTTTCCTTGTTCAATTTGTTGTTGTTTTTTACCTAGTTGCTCCTGTTGATAATAGAAATTTTCTTCATTGAGAAAGATATAAACTCGGCTATAAGCATCGGCTTCTTGATTCACCATGACAAACTCAGGATGTTTAATCTTCTCTATGGATTGTCGGGGTAAATTAGCTAAAGGATGATTCTCTTTTTTAAAGGTGGCATCGATCCCAAAACCAATGTTGGTTACTAAATTGACATCGGGTAAAATGGTTAACCCATTTTGTGCCCAACAACTATAACCCCAAGGAAAGTCCCAAGTATTAATTTCTCCTTGATAGGTTCGCTCTAATAAGTCTGTCCAATATTTTTGTTCGTGGGAATCAGGAAAAACAGAAGCCAAGCTATCACTTTGGCGAAACTCTGGCCAATCTTTCATCGTTACGTCATAATGTTTCCAAGCGCGTCTCCAAGTTGCCCAACCCCAAATATGTGGATATTGAGAAAAATAGTAACTATCTTGAGTTCGACTTTGGCCTAACTGAAAATTGTTACCACTGATGTGCATAATTCTTTCATCATGGCGATAATAATCTAGTAAAGTTTGACAAAATTTAAAAAAGGATAAATCGGGTAAACAATCATCTTCCAGGATTATCGCTTCTTCGACTTGGGAAAAAACCCAATTTAAACCACTAGAAATTCGTTGCTGACAGCCTAAGTTTTTGTCAGACAAGTTAGTCAAAACTTCGCAATCCCAATCCACTTGTTGAATAATGGCTCTAGTTTTACGACATTTTTCTTCATCTTCTTCTGATGCAGGACCATCAGCCACTACTAATAATTTTCTCGGCTTTACTTGGGCTATAGCATTAAATACTTTCTGAGTGAGTTCAGGTCGCTTAAATATAAGGAAAGCGACTGGAGTTGTCAGGCTCATAATAATTTATAAAAAAATGAGTATGGTTAATTTTGTGCTATTGTACATCAACAAAATACTTTTAAATACAGTTATTTTGTTCTAATATGATCATCATTAATATGGTTTTATCCATACAGTAGTCTCACATGAAGACGTTATTGTAATTTTTTTGTTCCATGGATTTAGCACAAAACATAAAGCCAGATCAAATCTATAATATATAGCAACTGCCTTGGCAGTTAGGACATTTTTTCAAACTCAAACCTAATAGTAGCACCTCCTGGTATATTTAGTTTTGATTATTTTTTCAAATATAGTGGACTATGAACTTAAAGCTTTTTAAGAAGAAGCAAATATCAGTAAAGAATCAAAAAAAACGAGAAAATTCTGTTTTTTTTATTTGGGTTTTCTTGTTAACTCTTTTTGCTTATCCCATCATAAAAACCCTAATTGATCTTAATATATTACTCTCAACAGGTCGCCTAATTGGTACCGATGATTGGTTAAACTTAACTATTTCACATCAAGAAAAAATAGCAGCAAATGTTCTTTCTGATCAAAGAAAAATTTTAATCGTTTCAGGAAGTAATGCACTCTTTGGACTCTCAGCTAAACAAATTTCTCAAACTACTGGAATTAAAGCCATTAATTTAGCTTCTCATGCTGGTTTAGGGGGTGAATATATTCTCAGTCGTTCACAAAAACTAATCAATCAAGGAGATATTGTTCTCCTTCCCTTAGAGTATCCATTTTATTCTTCACCTGGGATTTCCTATGATTTTAATGAGTATATGGTACTGTCTAAATTTATTATTTCTTATGACCCAAAATCCTTATCTAAAATATCACCCATATCTTTTCTTACTTTTGTATTAGAAAATGCTTGTTCTTGGCCAAATTATAGTGAATATCAAAATTTTTTTCGGGGTGACTTATCCAGAAAAGTGATTGATAAAAGACTTCAACAACAACGTATTCTATTTGGGTGTTACAGTGGTTTAACACTCAATGAATATGGAGATGAAACTTGTAATATAGGGAAAGACGATGCTCCTACTTTGCCCACAATTTCGGTGACGGCTTTACCCCATTCTCTAGGCAAGATCGATCCAGGTGGATATCTCAAAACTTTTATTGAAGTTGCAAGAGAAAAAGGGGCAATATTGATTCCTCTTTATCCAGTGTCAACCCGTACCGATGATTATCAAAACCCATCTTTTCAAGCGTCTGCACAGACAATCAAAACGTTTTGGGAAGAGCAAAATATACCCTTTTTAGATTCTCTTGAAAACTCTTTATTAGCTCCAGAATTGATGTATGATACCAATTATCATCCTAAAGATAATGGCAGAAAAAAGAGAACTCAAATAATTATCGATCTCATTAATCAACAGTTGAATTACTGAGTGGTAACAGATGCTTCCTTAATCGCTCGGCCATCTTTTAAGTCAAGAATACGGCTGACAGCAATACGATCGCCTGGTTTAACCCCAGAAATAACCTGATAAGATTGACCTTGAATAGCTCCCACTTTGACTGGAATCTGTCTGGCCACTAAAGCGTCTTGCTCTTCTCCTTGTTGAGCTAAAAAGACGAATTTTTGTCCACCTAAACTGGTCACCGCAGTTGTAGGAACTAAAACCCCGGTTTGAGTCTGCCAGACAACTCTTGCTTGTACATACTGTCTATCCCGTAAACTACCATTGTTACGAAAGGCCATTTTAACGAGGATAGACTGAGCATTTTGATCAACCACCGGTGCAATATAAGTAATTTGTCCTCGAACCCCAGGACTGCCATTGGGGTTAATTAGTTCAACAGGAAGTCCTTTACGAAGACGGTTACGGTTTTCAGTTGGTATATTGACATTGAGATAAAAAACTTGATTATCGGTAATTGTTGTGATTCGTTCCCCCACGGTGACACTATCACCAATTTTCTTCTCGTTGAATTCCCCAATAACTCCAGTAATCGGAGACAATAAGAAATTGTAACCTAAAGTAACTGCCGTAGAACCCTGTTGTCCTTGGGCTTGAATGATGGCAGATTTGCGACTGTCTATATTGGCTAATGCTAGTTCTACCCTTCTTTGTGCTGCTTGCAGATTGTTTTCCTGAGCTTTAATTGCTTCTTTTTGAGCGTCACGGATTTTTTCTGTGGATAGTAACTGTGCTTTGGTTGCATCAAGGGTACGAGTTGCGTCATCAAGGGTTTGTGTGGGAACCACATCTTCCGACTCAAGAAATGTTGCACGTTCGTGTTCTTTTTTCGCTAAGATTAAATCCGCTTCTACCCTTTCTACATCTGCTTCTGCACTAGCTAAGTCAGCTTTAGCGGTCTCTACATCGGCTTTAGCACGATCTCTTTCCGCCTCCCGTTGCCGATACTCTGCTTCTGCCGCTTTGAGATCGGCTATAGCTACATTGAGATTACCAGTAGCGGCCACTAAGTCTTGTTGTTGTTGTTGGGGTTCAATTTCAATTAATCGTTGTCCTTGCTGTACAAAATCCCCTTCACTGACGAAAATTTGCTTAATTCTCCCATCGGTTCGACTGGGGGCTAATTCTACTCTTTGTCTGGCTTCGAGGGTTCCAACGTAAGTGCTACTGTCAACTAGGGCAGCAGGTTTAAGGGTTTGCAGTTCCACCTCAACGGCCTGAGGAGCAGTGGCAGTGGGTTCATCGGAGGCGCAACCTGTGCTTAACAAAGAAACCATTAAAACAGTTCCGAGCCATTTTTGAGAGGATTTTAGGGGTTTCATGGGACTAAACATCTCTACAATCATTTTAAAATTTAGCAGAAAAATAGAATTTTGGGTTGGAAGTTTGCGTAATTTAACTTAATTTCGGGAGAAGTATCTCACTATAGTTAAGGTGGATAAATCGAAGATTGATCATTATTCATGCCAACTAGAACGCCATGCTGCTTCTGCTTGTGCCTGAGAATTTTCTCGTTGGATTTTTTGATAAGCTTTACGCATTTTTTTGACCATATCTAATCTTTGGCGAATTTGTTGACGTTGAATACTTAATTGAGGATCAGCAAATTCTAGGTCAGATAATCGTAAATGGATAGCAGAAATTTTAGTTATTTGCGATTCTGTATTATCCTCATCTTCCCCATTCTCGTTTTCTTCTTGCTTATCTTTGGCATTGGTTTCTATTAATAAATTTAAAATATTAGGAGGATTTCCAGAAGAGGTGCTTCCCTCTTCTGCTTGTAAAGCCATTTCTAAAACTTGAGGGGGTAACTGATTAGCAATAATATTATTTGTTTGTAACTCCCTATTAACATCTTGAGAAAGATTATGAAGAATCATTCTCACACCCTGCTCCACTCTCTTGCACCATAAAACAAGGTCTTCAGGATTATCAATTTGGGAAATTGAATCATCATCATCTTCACTTTGATCTTCTACTTGAAACTCCTGATTGTTCATCAGAGATAATTGGGTCAATATTTGTTCGGTTAAAGTTGCTGTTGGTCTTGGTTGTGGGAAAGTTATATAGGCTAAAAATTTTGATTCAATCGGTTGACATAATTCCCTAAGTTTTACCTGAAATTTTTCTCTTTTACTATAAGATAACAGCAAAAATTCTTCAGGATAAATTTTGGTGCAAATTTCATAAACTGCCAAGATTAATTGTTTTTTTAAGGATAAATTTAATGCCTCTAAATAGCGTTTATAAAGTTCATTTAATTCGGTAAAAAAATCTTTTGATTGTTGTTCTAATTGTTCTATTTCTTGCCTAATTTTTTGCAGAGATTTTCCCATAAGTCAACTCTTGATAACCCCAAATATTAATTAAAAATACAGAAATAAGGCAAGAGTGGGAGGGATATTCCTTACTTTTGCCTTATTATTAATAACCATTCTTGAAAGAACTTACTTTTTTGCTAATTATGCTTTTTGTCCGGTTTGAGCAGCGACTTCATCAGCAAAACTAACTTCTTGCTTTTCAATCCCTTCTCCTAAGACAAAGCGAGTAAAACGACGAACTTGAATATTCTCACCCAGTTGGGCAATGGTTTGTTTTAGTAACTCTTCAACCGTCATATTCTGATCTTTAACATAGGGTTGATCGAGCAAACAAAGTTCTTTTTTTCGCTTTTCAATACGCCCTTCAACAATCTTTTCCTTGATGTTATCGGGTTTCTTGGCTAAATCATCTCGTCCCATTTCAATTTCTTTTTCCTTAGCGATTATCGCTTCAGGAATTTCTTCTTTGGTCACATATTCTACATTAGGACAAGCTGCGATTTGCATAGCGACGTTCTGGACAAGGTCTTTAAACTCATCTCGACGGGCAACAAAGTCGGTTTCACAGTTTATTTCTACCAGTACCCCAATGCGGCCTCCAGTATGAATATAACTATGAACCAATCCTTCTGCGGTTTGTCGGCCTGATTTTTTTTCCGCGGAGGTGATGCCTTTTTGCCGTAGCCATTCCATGGCCTTTTCCGTATCACCCTCATTTTCTTTGAGGGCTTTTTTACAATCCATCATCCCCGCGCCAGTTTTTTCACGGAGTTGTTTAACCAGTTTTGCTGAGATTTCGGCCATTGTGATTTTCGTGTTTATGCTAAAAACTATGTTGACTTGACACTGCTTTATGAAACCAACACAAACCTAGACAGGTTTACTGTTCAATTCCTGCTTTAGCCAAGGGACACGGCTCCTTTTAATTTTAACCTAAAGCGGTACTGCAAGTATGGAGTGATCAGAAATCCCCTTTAGGATCTCTCTCACTCCCGATTAACTACAATAACTACTTAAGAAGGTGCTTTACTGCTCTTCTCCTTCTCCTTGTTCAGAAGAGACGGCTTCAGTTTCTTGCTCTTCTTCTTCTTCTTCGTAGTCATCGTATTCCCCTTCTGCAAGGCTTTCGTCAAACTCTTCATAATCATTATCAGAGTCTAACTGACCATGACGACCTTCATAAATGGCATCCGCTAATCTACCCAAAATTAATTTGATGGAGCGAATAGCATCATCATTGGCTGGAATGGGAATATC
>JAAUYK010230604.1_pt1 | contig 27086 bp, 39 predicted proteins | sample 7278021 | NCBI WGS metagenome assembly JAAUYK01 (sample SAMN14350223, study PRJNA611818) | marine sediment metagenome | isolation source: surface marine sediment (1.8m) | place: French Polynesia: Moorea | collected 2018-08
AGGAGCACTTCGCGGCCGACCCGCTCCGCTCGCTACTCGACGCCACCACCGCCTGAAATGCCGGCGCCCAGGTCACGGCCTCGCAAGGACGGCCCACGCTGACCGCTTACGTGGAGCCTGCCATTGAGACCGTTTTCACGACGTACACACCAGCGCCTTCGCGCAACTCGTTTGGCAGCAGATGCGAAGCGTGAGCGCACCGCCTCGCGCCTCCCGGTCGGGCGCGCCAGATGACGCGCGAGGGCCCGGTTCGGCTGCGTCCCGGTTCGTCTGGGCCTTTCCAGGAGGCGCCGGCGGACGCCGAGCCGTTACGCTTGACTGTTCCCCTGCGAGAAGCCGAAGCTGGTCGAAGACCTGGACTCTTCCCGCCACGGAGGATGACCGACTGCGCTTGCTGTTCCGCTTCAACGACGTCCTGCAGGTCGTTCGCAACAAGAGCTGCAACCGCGAGCTGCCGCAGAGTTCAGATCTGCTGGCTTGCGAGAGAGACTACGCGGTGCGCTACCCACACCGCGCTGTCATGTTCGCGAACGCGTATACCATGCAGCGCGACGGCCCAGATTCCGTCACCAAGAAGCTGCTGATGGAACTTCTCTACGAGACCGCCTACGTCGCGGACTTCTCCGGCGCACGGTCGCTGTACGAGCGGATCGCAATCAAGGGGGAAGAGGACGACTACGTCGAGTCAGTTCAGGCGCTTCCCCTTCGCGCCATGCTCCGCACCTGCGGCCTTCCTTTCACCGAGAACGAGCTCTCGGAGCTGCAGCGCGCCGGCATGGACTACGTGAAGGCATTCGACAATGTGGACGACGAGAGCCTCCTGAAGGCGGCCGACGAGGGGGAGGCTCGCGTCTGCGACTATCTCGACGCCCGGCTGCGCGAGGCGGAGCCGGATACGAGGGTGCACCAGCTCATTCGCAAGGGGACCGAGCACGGCGTCGGTGAGGAGCGGATGAAGATGAAGATCGCCGGCTCGCTCATCATCTCACTCGCCAACACCGCGGGCATCTCCTCTGCCTACGTCCTGCGCACGTTGGAGCGCAAGCCGGAGGTGCGAAGAGAGTTTTGCAGAAACCCCGGGCGCATCCAGGACGACAACGTCATGACCGAGCTCCTGCGCAGGGACAAGCACGTCAAGGGGCCATCCCGCTTCTTTCACGTCGACGTCCAGCTCGGACGGTTCACGCTGCCCAAGAGCGAGTGCATCTATCTGTTCTTTTCCGGTGTGAACATGGACCCCGCCCTGTATGCGGAACCGCTCGGCGTCGACCTCGCGCGGCGCTGCTATTGCTCGTTGCGATGGCGTTCGTCGGAGCTCGGTTCCACGATGGGCCGCTCGCCCTCATTCTGGCGGGTTCTCTGTGATCCGGTGAGATGGTTTCGATCCCTGTCGCAGACTGGGGTCTTGCGGAGACAGTCGAAACGATCGAGCTCCAGCTCGCTGACGACGACACCTCGCGAACCAGGTCGATTCTCGACCGCGATGGACGAGCGTTCATCCCTTGCAGCTTCGGCTTTCCGCCCGGGGACAGCTGGCACTATTGCGCGTTGAGGACGGACGAGCCGTCGTGCGCATTCTCGGCAGGCGGTTTCCGGTCGTTCTGAGCCGTATCAGCGACTCGGCTCTCGAGTCCGAGCTCAAGGGAATCCTGCCTTTCAAGTACGGCGGCGGCCCGCCGAGCGATGCTGGAGTCTGGTTCTTCTCCGTCGGGTCTCGGAGGTCGTGGATCTGGCCGCCAAGGACGTTCTGCACGCCTGAGAGCCCTGTGAGACAATGGGGTTGGACGGCGCCTCGGAGGGCGGGATACCGATGCAATCGCTTCCTCGAATCAGCGAGATCTTCCCGGCCAACAGTCCCCGCGCCATCCGCCTGTTCTGGATCAGGTATTGGGCGTGGTTCCTTACCCTGCTGCCGTGGATGTTGCTACGCCAGCTAGGCATCTCCGTGGGCAACGCGGCGGGCGCTCTCTGGACATGGAATAGACGCTTCCACCTGCTTGAGGGCTCACTTCGTCCGTTTTTCATGAATAGCCTACCGGCGTTCGTCCTGACGACGGTCTTTGGGGAGCGATTCACGGCGATTCATTCCACGATGTCCTGATCGATCCTGGGCCGCGATTCGGAAGGCGGCGTCTCCGGCGCTATCTCGAGGAAACTCGTCCCGGTATCACGGCCATCGTCGCGACCCACGCTCACGAAGAGCACTCCGGCAACGCACCGCTGGCAGCCGAGCTGAGCAAGGTGTCAATCTACGCGTCCGAATACACACTCCAGGCAATCCGCGATCCGGAGCAGATCTCGCTTCCTCGTAGGATGCTCATGGGTCAACCAGAGCCCGCGCCGTCGTTGGAGCTTCGAACGCTCTGGACGACGCTGACTACATCCGGCACGACCCTGGAGGTGATCGAGTCGCCCGGCCATTGCAGGGGTCACGCGTCGCTCTTCGACCGCGAACTGGGCGTTCTGTTCGCGGGAGATTCGTTCTTGCACACCATCTTCACTGCGCCCAATCGCGAGGTGTCCGTCGCGGAGTGGAATCGGACTCTGGAGCGCTATCTACAACTCGATGTCCGAAGGATGGTGGGTACGCACGGGCTCGTCTGTTCCGCGGACGAGCGCATTCCCCCGATACCGTTCGTCGTCCAGCGGAAAGATCCACGGCAGATGATTGCGGAGAAGCTGCAGTTCATGAAGTGGGCGCAAGGCGTGGTAGCCGAGGGAGAACGCCGCAGCCTGCCCTACGGCGTCATAGAGGGGTGCCTCTTCCCCTGGCAGAGGTGGTGGTCTTGGCAGACGTGGTTCACGGACGAGGGGGGCAGGCTGTTCAGCGCTGGGGAGTTTTCGCGGACCTACTTCGTCCGCAGCCTGTCAAGGACTCCTGAGAAGGTGCCGCCTCGGTTTCCGCCGTTCGCGCGTTTCGCGAATCGCCTTCGTCAGCGTTAGAAGGGGTGGGTACGAGGTGCGTAGCCGCGGGGACCGCGCCGGCTCGCAGTGGGCTGGATCTCGAAGAGCAGACCCGGGTCGGCTTCCGCGTCCTGCCGCGCAACGAAATCCTGCACTGTACCGGGGAGTCACTGGTTCCAGCCGACTTCTGGCATACTGCATGGATGCGCCGCGCGGCTCGAGGCATGGGGCCTTGGCCGCTGAACGCCAACCCGTTGGGCGGCGAAGCGTGGCCGCAATTTTGCGAGGCACACGATGATCACAGGGCTCGTCTGCATCGCCCTCCTGGGCCTGCTCGTCTTCGGTCTCGGCTTCGCGGTGTCCGTGACGAGGGGCCGGACGAGAACGGTAGCCGGGTCGTCCGGTGACCCCACCGATCCTCTCCACAAGCTGGTACGTGCCCACGGGAACACCACCGAGTATGCGGCGATGCTGGCTATTCTCATCTTTCTGGTCGGCTCGCGATCTCCGACGACCTGGGCGCTCTGGTGCATGGGCATCGCTACCGCAAGCCGCTACCTGATCGCGGCGGGCCTGATCCTCTCACCGACGCTCGAGCGCCCTCATCCTCTCCGATTCGTGGGTGCGCTCGGCACCTATCTGGCGGGTCTTGGCCTGTGTGGGGCCCTGCTGAGGAGCCTGTAGCTTGCTTTTCGACAAGAGGTCGTGTCGGAGCGGCGGCTCCGCCAGGCGGCGGCAGTGCGCGGCGGGAGACGGCCACTGCTGGATCGCTGGCACGTGACGACTCCCGATCTCCAGCCGACGCTGCTTGGCGATCGAGTCCTGATCCGTCCCTTGGTATCTTCGGACTGGGAGGGGCTCTACTCGGTTGCGGCAGACGCGGGAGTCTGGGCGTTGCATCCCGCGAGCGACCGATACAAGGAACCGGTATTTCGAGCATTCTTCGATGGCGCGCTATCGAGCCGATCGGCGTTTGCGATCGTCGACCGACGAGAAGGCAACATCATCGGATCGAGTCGCTTCCATGGGTACGACCCCATGCTTCGGGAGATCGAGATCGGATGGACTTTCCTCGGGCGACGCTACTGGGGCGGAACCTACAACGGCGAGATCAAGCAGCTCATGTTGATGCATGCCTTCACGTTCGCAGAAACGGTTGTCTTCTGGGTCGGCGTCCGGAACTACCGCTCGCGCCGTGCAATGGAGAAGATCGGCGGCGTGCTTCGAGAAGGCGTGCGGACGCGTTCCGTTTCGGGTGACGAGCCCCATGTGATCTACGAGATTCGCAAGCCGTGTACGCGATCAGATTCCGGGTGAAGCTGGCGCTCAACGAATCACTGCATCGGCGACGTCATCGGTGGCGTTGGCGGAATCGTCTCGTTCGCTTGTGTCGCGACGCAGATTGGGCGGACTGTCGGCGCCGGCTGAGCGCCCGATCCGTTGGGAGACGCACGTGACTCTGCAGGAACTGGGTAGCCTTGGCGAGCTTCTCGCAGCCGTTGCGACGTTCGCCACGCTTTTCTATCTCGCGCTTCAGATTCGGCAGAACACCAGGGCTGTCAGAGCCGCGTCGCACCATTCGGTGACGGACTCCTTCAACCACGTCAACTCGATCATCGGAACCAACGTTTCCGCAGCCAGGATATTTCGATTGGGATTGGAGGATCTCAGCAAGCTCGACGACGACGAGAGGTTCTCGTTTGGATACCTGATGCTGTCCTACATGCGAGTGTTCGAGACCCTCTACTACCAGCGAGGCTCCGGCACTGTCGAGGAGCAGCTGTACGCGTCCGAGCAGAACAGTCTCATCTGGGCCTTCAGTCATCCCGGGGCACGCGAATGGTGGCAGTCCAACACGATCTCGTTCAGTCCCGAGTTTCGCGCCCAGATCGCAGCGCTCATCGAGCGGATCGAGAGCGGCGCCTGACAGGCGCAGCGGATCCGTCACTGCCGGATGGCGAGCGGCGGCAGCTGGCCCCCTTCAGGCCAGACGAATTGGCCCTCGTCGTGCCCCGGCCGACGAGCCTATATTGCGGGCCATGAAGCCGTTGCGGGCCATGAAGCCCCTTTGGACCCTGCTCGTGCTCGTTGCGGCGCTGATCAATCTGGCACCGGTCCTCGGCGCTGCGTCACCGGCGCGGATGGCCGCGCTGTACGGGATCACCTTGGACGACGCCAATCTCGAGATCCTGATGCGGCATCGAGCCGTACTGTTCGGTCTCGTCGGCGGCCTGCTGCTGGTCGCTGCCTTTCACCCACCCCTGAGGGCGACTGGCTACGCAGCGGGTCTTGCCAGCATGCTCTCGTTCCTGCTCATCGCCTGGCTCGTGGGCGGCTACAGCACCCAGATACGACGTGTCGTTATCATCGATCTGGTGGGCATCGCATCGCTGGCCAGCGCGGGCCTCCTGCACCTCCGCTGGCTGCGGCCGTCGGCTGCTCGGAGGTCGGAGGGCTATCGGCCGAGGGCCTGAGCGGCCCTCGCGGCCTCATTCCCCGTGGGCGAATCCGGTTCCAATCCGCGATCGCGATGACATTGCGGAGGCTGGAAGCCGCGTACGTCCTGGCTCCGACCGCCCATTCCCGGATGGGGATCCCGCTCGACTGAACCCGTCCAACGAGCCGTGACGGCGGAGCCCCTCCCAGCGCGCCCCGATTGACCTCGGACACGGTCGGGCGGCATACTGCGTCACGAAGGGTGAGTCCGGTCAGCACTGTTGCTGGCTGCGGAACGCGGATTCGTCGGGCATCGCCAGATGGAGCTGGATTCGTTCGGAGTCGTTACGGAGTTCGGCGTGGCTCTCGCCGGCTTCTCTGCCGTCGCCACGGCTCTCTCCCAGCAGCGAGGCGCAATCGCCGCGCTGGATCGATTTCGCACGCTGAACATGCTCATGTGGTCACTCGGTGCGGCTTTCGTCTCCACGTTTCCCTACGTCGCGTACGGCTTCGGTGCCGAGGGCGTTGCGGTCTGGCGATCGTCCAGCCTGGGCTTCGTGGTGGTTCTGGCCGTGGGCACGGCGGTGCCGATCGTCCTTCGGAGAAGGCTCGAGCCGCGTGACCGCCGCCAGCTCTCTCCCGTACTCTGGGTTCTGGCCGTCGGTGGAAACAGCGTCCTGATCGTGTTTCAAGCAGCGAATGTCTCCGGGCTCCTGGGTGCCCCGAGCCCGGGGCCGATCCTGGCCTCGCTCGTTTGGCTGCTCTTCTTCGCAGCGCTGCTCTTCGTACGGATGCTCGTCAACCGGCCGAGCGCACCCGCTGCGTAACCAGCGGGCCGATGCGCCAGGTCCGTGGTGGAGTGGACTCATTGGACGTGAACCACGCGATTCGCTGGACGCCGACTCCGGTCTCCGCCGTCGGATCGGTCTGTTAGCCTACGTTGCACCGAGCCGCCCACTTCGGGCACGGCCCGTGTACGGCTGAGCCACCGGTCCACCGGCCGGCGAGGAGGAACAGGAGGAGCCATGCACAAGGAGCACCTTCAACCGCCGACGCTCTTCTCCGGGGAGCGCTTCGGCTTCACGCAGGTCGTCATATCGCCTCCGGGCAAGCTCGTGTTCGTCTCGGGGCAGGTGGCGTGGGATACCGAGCTGAAGCTCGTGGGTGGCTCCGACCTGGCCGCACAGGCGAAGCAAGCGCTCCACAACCTCGGTGAGGCGCTTCGTGCGGCTGGGGCCTCGCCGTCCGACCTCACGATGGTCCGAACCTTCGTGGTGGACTACAGACCCGAGCACGCGGGTGTGCTGGGGCCGCTCTTCCGCGATTTCCTCGCTGGGGCGGCACCACCTGCAAGCACCTTGATCGGGGTACAGTCCTTGGCAGCGCCCGGACTTCTCATCGAGATCGATGCCTTCGCCGTGGTCGCAGCCTGAAAGACATCCGAGGGTCCAGCTTGTTCGATCAGGTCGTCGGCGCCGTCTTCATTGGAACGGGTTTGTACACCTGGCTGCTGGTTCGAGGGGTACTCCCGCGAAGACCGAAAAAGCCCGAGGAGATACAGGCCTGGCGCGAGCAATGGGGCGACAAATTCAGATGGGTCTCCCCGGCTCTCGTGATCTACGGCCTGCTTCGGTTCTCCGGTGTGTTCTAGCGCTCCGCCGGGCCCTCAACGCTCTGCGAAGAAGCTCAAGCGGTTCTCGCGCAGGTACCGGAGCCTCTCGTCGATGCGGTGCTTCGGGTCGAGGCTCGGGTACACGCGCACCCGCGCGGCCGCGTTCGCCGCGAGGATGTCGCGAGTCTCGAGATAGGTCTCGATCCAGACCCGCTTGCCCCTCGAGAGGTGTCTCATGAAGGTCGCTTCGCGTTCGCGCATGGGAAAGGTAGCGGCCACCATCGCGATCACCGCGAACCAGGCGAGTCCCACCCGAAGGGAGGGGCGCCTCAGGCTGGACATTGCGAGATACAGGCCCAGGAAGGCAGGCATGACCAGCGGCACGTAACGCGTGGACTGGGAGCCGCCCATCCCCAGGAACAGCCTTCCATACGCCGTCGCCGCGCAGTAGAGGAGCGTGAAGCTCGTGAGGGTGAAGCACACGAGTGAGATCGGCGGCGGACGCTCCCCGGCAGAGAGCATCCGCTGGAGCTGTCGCAGGGCCACGGCGAGTACCGCCATGCCGACGATCAGGCCGACGACGGCGTTGGCGATTCCGAAGCCCTTGAGTCCGAGCGCGTTCGCGAACATGAACGAGACGTAGTAGAGGTAGGCGGGGATCTGGGAGCTCGCGGGCACGTTTGCGAGACCCCCGCTGGTTTCGTATCCGACCAGGAAGACCGCGATCCACGCCAGTGAGAGCCCGAGGCATGCGAGGGGAAGGAGGGCGGCGCGACGGCCCGATTCCCGCGCATCGTGCCAGGCGTACACGCCGAGCAGGAGAGGCGTCAGGGCGCCGACGAAGAGGGCGAAGCCCGTATGGATCATGACGAAGTCGAGCGCCACGAGCGTTCCGTAGCGCCACCTCCGGTCCGGAATCGTCAGCACCAGACAGAAGAGCACGAGTAGGAAGGACGGGCCGGCGCTGTGGGAGGCGTTCGGGGTGTGGATGAAGATCCCGTACTGGGCCGGCGTCAGCATCATGAGCGGAATCGCGACGTCCGAGAGCCTGAAGCGACCGAGAACGCGACGGCGGAGCCACAGCGCAGCGGCCGTCGCGAGCAGGGTGTAGAGGCCCACGTAGAACGCGTCGGCCCGGATGTTCCAGTCGCTCAGCGTCGCGAGAAGCCAGGTGCCCAGGAAGGGCAGGCCCTGACGGTGCGGACCGAGCTGATGCCGGAACACCTCCCAGGCATTCGCGTCTTCCTTGAAGACCTCGTAGAAGTCGAGCTGGTCCCAGAAGAGCAGGTCCACCGCGTGCTCGTCGATCATGAGGACGAGGCGGAGAGCGAGAGCCGCTGTGGCGAGGGCCACCACGGCCGGGATCGCACTCCTCGCTCGATCCAGAAGGGAATCCCCGGCTCTCATGAGCTCCCGCTCCCAGCTCGGCGGCCTGGCGAAGCGGCGAACGCATCCCGAAGCAGCGCGGGTGCCCGAGCGCATTGCACTCGGAACCGGCTTCGCGGTGAGCTCGAAGCCGAGCCCGTGGTAGCTCGCCATCTCTCCCGGCCGTTCCGTTTCCAGGTAGCGGATCTCGGCGTTCCCATCGATGGCCTCCCGGTCGTCCTCGGGCGAAGGCAGCCCGTTGCGCGCTCAGCCCGCACCGCGCAACGCCGGGCAGCCGTCGGATTCCGGCATACTCATTCCGGCGTACTCGTGTGGTCGGCCCGGCGGCTCGGGGTACGGATCCCCGGACGCTCGCGGCCCTTGCGTCGGGCGGCGAAGATGACGATCCAGGATTGGGGAGGCATCGGCGAACTGATCGCGGCGGCCGCTACCGTGGCGACTCTCATCTATCTCGCCCTCCAGATCCGCGCAAACACGACGACGGCTTTCTTTCGCAGCATCTATCCGGTTACTCGCAGTATCGGGAGCGCGTGCGCTACCGACTGCTCCCGGGACTCTGGTAGGCGGCCCGAGGTGGCGGTAGAGCCGAGAGGCAGCGTGCGACAGGTCTCAATCCGACCAAAGCGACCAAAGGAGCCCGGCACGCTCTCTCGGGTCCTTGCACCTGACCGCACGGATTGCAGACCTCGCAGCTGCCCGGGGAATGGCGGGCTCCGAACGGGTTCGCCATGCTGCCGGGTCGTGCCACCGCCCGGCCGGCATGCAGCCCCCGCTGCTGAGACCCGAATCCGTCGGGCGGAAATCCAGGAAGCGCGTTGCCCCGAGCAGCTCGATCGCTCTTCCCCTCGACCCCGGGTACCTACGTCCTGATCCTCGAGTCCGCGGTTCGACGGCGCATCGCCGTCGGTGCCCTCGGCTCGCTCGAGATCGAGCCGGGTTTCTACGCCTACGTGGGCAGCGCTCTCGGATCCGGAGGCCTCTCGGGCCGGCTCGCTCGCCACCTCCGACGAACCCCGAAACCCCACTGGCACCTCGACTACCTGCGGCGTCACACGAAGCTGAGGGAGATCTGGTTCGCCCAGGGCGCCGCTCTCCGCGAGCACCGGTGGGCCGGCGCACTCGGAAGCGCACGGGCTGCCAGCATCCCCCTGGCGCGGTTCGGCGCATCGGATTGCCGGTGTCCATCGCACCTGTTTCGCTTCCCCCGCGTCCCGCGGGTCTCCAGGTTCCGTCTCGAGCGCCTCGATTCCGGAGACCCGGACGGAGTCGGGTCGTATCCCGGGATCGTGCGCTGGGTTCGCGCCTGACGAAGCGTCGCGAAGACTCCCGTCGCTCCAGTCGCGGTATGTTCCGTTGCGAGGCTCGGCCCTCGCTTCAGGCTGCTCGGCGGCGGTGTCGCTACCGGGCATCGGCGCAGAGCGAGGTCGCGAGTCGCCCGACTCCACGCGAGCGGATGGATGTTGTGCCTCGCCTCCTGATCGTCATGGGCCTCGTATTCGTGCTCCTCGGGCTCCTCCTCTACGCGAGCCCATCCCTGCCGGTGTTGGGCAGGCTCCCGGGCGACCTGCGCATCGAGCGACCCGGGTTCCGGCTGTACGTTCCCATCACGTCCTGTCTCCTCGTCAGCCTCGTCCTCTCGGGCGCGATGTGGATTCTCTCCAGGATCCGCTAGCCATGGCCCGCCAGGGATGCGAAGGAGCCGAAGAAGGGGCCACCGAGGAGGAGAGGGCGATGGAGAAGTTCATGATCCTGCACTGCGGATTCGAGAACCCCACACCGGAGATCATGGAGGCCTGGGGACGCTGGTTCGAGTCGATCGCCCACAGGCAGGTCGACCAGGGCGGTTAGCGCTGTTCGCGAGATCTCTCGTGACGGAGTCAGGGACCTGCAATGGGGCATGGATTCCATCACCGGCTACAACATCATCGAAGCGGAGGATCTCGACGAGGCCGAGGGGATCGCACGGGACAACCCCTACATCGCAAGCATCCGGGTCTACGAGATCCGGTCGATGTAGGCAGCGCATGCGGAGCACGGCGAGCGGAACACGGGCTCCGCATTGCTCCGCCTCCTCTACGTCTTCCCCTCGGACTCCTTCGCAGAGGTCCAGTACGAGTTCCCACCCGCCTGAACCCGATAGGGAGGTCGCGCGAGCCCCATTCTCCTCCTTGCCGAAAAGGCGAATTGATCTCGCTTGCCGCGTCGCGGCATACTCGAGAGGCGAACCGGGTGCGGCGAGCCCCTGGAAGAACGGGAGGTGAAGAACGTGGTCGAGGTGAACGGCATCGCCCACATTCAGCTCTCCGTGCACGACATGTCGCGAAGTCGTGCCTTCTACTACCGACTACTCCACGAGACGTTGGGCATGGCGGTGCAATACGACCAGCCCGATGTCTTCTACTGCATCGGCGCTCGGACGGGCATCATGATCACGCCCGTCGACGGGGAGTTTCGCGACGTCGGCTTCGACCAGCGCCGTGTCGGTCTGCACCACCTGTGCTTTCGCTGCCGTTCCCGCGAGAGCGTGGACGAGCTGTACGCGGTGCTGCAGGACATGGGTGCCACGATCGTCCGCGCCCCGGAGGAAGACAGCTCCTGGGCGCCCGGCTACTACTCGGTGCTCTTCGAGGATCCGGACGGAATTCGGATCGAGGCGAACTTCGTCCCGGGCAGAGGGAATCTCGACCGCCTGGGCGATGGACCGCTCAAGCGCGAGATCCAGGCGGGCGCGCCGGGTTCCGGGCGGGTCGAACCCCGCAAGACCACAGGCCAGCCCGCTCGCTAGACCATATGGAGCGACCGGCTCCCTATGGTCTAGGAGCAGGTCGAGCCGATCCGGCAGAACCTCGTCGATTCGGATCCACCCGAGGCGATGGATCGATCCAGTCCGACGGCATGACGGCAGGGCAGGCGATTGCCGTCTCAGCTGCCGTAGGTGCGGCTCGCGTAGCGAACCAGAGCCGCGGTCAGGCGCTCGACCTTGTCGACGAGCCGCGACTGGATCTCCAGCATGCGGCGCAGGTCGAAGTTCTTCTCGTCTCCGGCGGCCAGGATCGCGAACTCCTCCGCCAGCGCATCCCAGTCCTTGCGCAGGCTCACCAGCAGCTCGCGGGCGGCCGCCGCCGAGGCACCGCGCTGCGGATCGAGGGCCGCCTCGAAGAAGGGGCTCTCGTCGTTGGCGCGCCGGACGGCGTCGTAGGTCTTCAAGGTCTGCGCCAGCCCGGCCCGGTTCTCCTCGGTCCCGATCCCCGCCACCAGGTAGACCGCCTGCTTGGTGGCGCGCTCGATCACCATCGCCGCGTAGCCGGAGGTCCGGGCGGTCGGACACACGCCGACGAGGCCGGTCTCGTTGCACGCCGCGTGGTACAGCTCGATGAGCTGCTCGCTCTGCATGATGAGCGCGTTGCTCAGATCGTCGAAGTACTGGAGCAGCAGCGGATCGGCCGCGCGATTCACCCGCGGCGCGAAGTCCCGGGCGAGGAACCGGTAGCGGTCGGCCAGTGCGACCCAGCGCAGCTCCTCCCAGGCCTTCTCCACCGCCGCGACCTGCTCGACCAGCTCGGGCGTCCACGGCGCGGGCACCGAGTAGGTAGGGCTGCCCTTGGAGAGGGTCTCGATGACCCGGTCGAGGTGCTGCGCGGTCTGCACGAGGTCGTCCCGCCGCACCGAGCCGAGCCGCAGCTGGTAGAGGAGGTTCTGTTTGCTGAGCCGCTCCGCGAGGTTCCGGATCCGACCGGCCTCGATCTCGGCGACCGCGATCTCCCAGGGCAGCAGCTGCGCCGCTCCGGGTGCGGCGACGAACACCGAGACGACGGCCATCAGGGCCGCCCACGTCCCTCGGGACCTCCGGAAACGGTCTGCCATCGCAGCCTGATCCTATACCCCAGTCAGGCGGAATGATACCTCGTCTCGCGTGGGCCGCTGCGGGTCGCCCACGAGCTCGCGGCTGGAACCTAAGCCCGCGGCCCGCAACGCGTTTTCTCCCCGGACGACATCGGGCTAGGGCTGCTTGCGCTCGACGCCGAAGGCGGGATTCGACTCGATCCGCTTGCGAGCGTAGGAGCGGAAGGGCTCGTCGAAGCCGAGTGCGGTCTCCGACCAGAAGCGGGCGTAGCCGGCCTTCGTGCCGACCTGGTTGGTGAAGTAGCCCTCCACCCCACCCCACAGCTCGGGCGGAACCGCCTCGTCGAGGTGTTGATAGTAGACGTACTCCCAGCCGTTCAGCTGCATGAAGTAGTAGTTCTTGCAGCGCTGCCAGCCGCTCTCGGGCACGTCGTAGGGGCGCAGGTCGCATTCGAAGACGATCTCCGCCAGATCCTGCGTCGAGACCATCAGCTCGAAAGGCAGCTGTGTCACCTCGAGCGCGTTGTAGTGCGCCTGGCTCCTCAAGAGCCGGTTGTTGTCGGAGATCTGCAGCGCCAGGTACACGACCGAGACGACCACGGCAATGCCGCCCACGATCTCGGCCACGAGCGCCATGCGCTCGAGGCGCCCCCGGTCCGTCGATCCCGCAGTCACGACGGTCCTAGATAGCACCTCCACAGGTCCGAGGCGTAGGCGACGCGGAGTTTCTGGCATACTCCGCAGGCCCCGTCGGGCTCCGGTGGCGTCCGAGCCCCGGTCGCCGAGCCCCCGACCCGTGAATCAGTCAGGCGGTCGCAGCGTGCCCGTCAGCTACGAGATCGATCGCGAGACCGGCTTCATCCGCACGCGATGCACCGGTGTCGTCACCTTCGAAGAGGTCCTCGACCACTTCCGACGGCTGAACGAGGACGACTCGCTGCCCGCCCACCTCGACGTGCTGCTGGACCTCACCGAGATGGAGAACATCCCGGAGAGCGACAAGCTCTTCTCGGTCGCAGGGGAGGTCGGGCGTCTTCGCAGCAAGGTGAAGTGGGGCGCCTGCGCGATCGTCGCGAGCCATGACGCCCTCTACGGGATGACTCGCGTGTTCCACGTCTTCGCCCAGGACCACTTCGCCCACTCGTCCGTGTTCCGGACTCGCGAGGAGGCCCTGCGCTGGCTCGAGACCGTACGCCGCCCGGGGGACTGAGCCGGATCGCCCCGGAGCGTCAACGCGCGATGCCTCGAGGACTTCGACCTCTCCCTCCATCCGCTGGAAGCCTTCGACGGTCGGAACTGGGAGCGCTCCGCGCGCGCCGAGGGCTTGAGCGGTTAGCGCGGCGTGCGAAGACGGTGTCCCTAGCGCCAGACCTTCGCGTTGGCGGCGAAGTCGCTTCGGGTCGCCGGGATCACGCAGAAGGTATGCCCCCCCGGCGCCCGCATCACGACGTGACTGCGGATCCTCGCCTTCACCTCGGCGCCCAGTCCCTGGAGACGCGAAACCTCGTCCTCCACGTCGTCGGCCTCGATGTCGAGGTGGAACTTCTGGGGGTCGTCCATCCCGCGCTGAAGACCCACGTAGAGCCCGCCCTCGCCCCCGACACGTCCGCGAAGGCTCTCGTAGCGTTCGGACCGCGTCATTCGCTCGCGGCCCAGGGCCGCGCTCCAGAATCTCGCCCCTTCCTCGAAGCTCTCGGCGTCGAAGTCGATGATCACGCTGGAGATCCGGCTTCGGTGCACGTTGCGCCCTCCCGCCCCAGTTTCGCCGGGAGCGCAGAGACCCGCAACGAAATGCGGAGGCCGCCTTCGCTCCGACTTGGGGTACGATCTCAGGGAGACCGCGGAGGTCGAGATGGTCACCGTCGTATTCCGCTCACGCCTGCGCGAAGCGAACGAGGCCGGGTACCGGTCCCTCGCTCCGAAGATCCTGGAGCTCGCCCAGTCCATGCCGGGCTTCGTCTCCTTCAAGAGCTTCACCGCCGAGGACGGGGAGCGGGTCTCCATCGGACAGTTCGAGTCGCTCGAGGCCCTGGAGGCGTGGCGCAAGCATCCAGAGCACCTCGCCGCGCAGCGGCGCGGACGAGAGGAGTTCTACGCGGAGTACTCCCTCGAGGTCTGCACTCCGATCCGCGCCTACGCGTTCGACGGCAGGGACCGCTTCGATCTCCCGCGATCGGCCGGCCCCTGATCGGTCGAGGAAGCGCGACGACCCGCGCGGGCAAACCCAAGGAGAGAAGGGCATGGCCAGGATCCTGATTACCGGTACGAGCAAGGGGATCGGATACGACGCCGCGCTGCTGCTGGCCGAGTCCGGGCACGAGGTGGTGGCGACGATGCGCAAACCGGGTGCCAGCGACCTCGAGAAGGTCGCCGCGGAGGCGGGGCTGCCGCTGTCGGTCCACGCCATGGACGTCGACGACGACGCCTCCGTGGATGCGGTGTTCTCGACGCTCGGCGATGCGATCGACGTACTCGTCAACAACGCCGGCATCTACAGCATCAACGCCGTCGAGGACGAGAACCTCGACCAGTTCCGGCGCGTCATGGAGACGAACTACTTCGGCGCCGTGCGCTGCGTGAAGCGGATCCTGCCCGCGATGCGGGAACGCGGATCGGGCTGCATCGTCAACCTGACGTCCATCGCCGGGCGCGTCGCCTTCCAGGCGAGCAGCGCCTACTCGGCCTCCAAGTTCGCCCTCGAGGCCTTCACCGAATCCCTCGCCCAGGAGGTGAAGGGCCACGGAATCCGGGTGGCACTGGTGGAGCCCGGCATCATCGACACGCCCATGGCGGGCGACGAGCTACCCCAGTACGACGAAGCCTCGCTCTATCCCCACGGGCGCCGGCTCCACGCCTTCTTCAAGAACCCCGACAAGCCGGAGGCCTCTCCGCGCCTCGTGAGCGAGATGCTCCGCTACGTGATCGAGAGCGACGACCCTCGGCTGCGCTATCCCGTCGGTCCCGATGCGCTGCCCTTCCTCGGCTGGCGTGCGTCGCTGAGCGACGAGGACTGGGTGGGGCTCGGCGGGCTCGAGAGCGATTGGGACTACTTCCAGCGCGTGTTCATCGATTCGGGAATCGACCTGCGACCGGAGTGAGCGGAGCCGGCGCCCGGTGTCGTAGCGGATCCAATCGTCCTGCCCGTAGCCCCGGATGCTAGCGGGGTCCTGGTAGTCCGAACCAGGCCGGCAGCGCGCCGCCCTGCCGGTAGCTCATTCCTTCGGGGCGACGCTCGAGAAGCGCAGCGCGTAGCCGTCCGGATCGCGGACCGCGAACTCGAGGTTTCCGTACTCCTCGTGGGTGATCTCGCCGACCTCGATCCCGGCGGCCTGGAGCTGCTCGCGCCGCGCCCGGGCGTCGTCGCACATCAAGTAGAGCACCGCGTCGGCGAACTCGCGCCGGCCCCTGCGCTCGACACTCGAAGCGCCATCGGGCGTATTCAGCATGAGCTTGCCGCCCTCGAAGTCGACGAGGGCCCACTGCACGCTCCCCTCGAGCTCCCACTGGTTCCGAACCACCGCGCCGAGCGCGGTCCGGTAGAACGCGAGACTGGCGCTCACGTCCTCGACGTTGAGAAGGGGAATCAGCTCGCTCATCCGTGGGCCTCCTTGCATTCGCGGATCAATCGCCGGCGCGGCGGGCCGCCTCCCGCCGCGCGATCTGCGCATCCGCGAGCGCGGTAATGCGCTCGAGCTCCGCACCCCAGACCGCAGCCAACGTGCCCGAGTACGCGACGTCGCTGAGCTGCGCGAGCTCTCGCGCGCGTTCCTCCGCGACCTCCTCGAGGGCGTCCGACTCCACGAGCTCGTCGAGCAATCCGGCCGCGACGGCCTCTTCGGGGCCGGGCGTGCGTCCCAGCACCGTGAGCTCGTGCAGGCGACGCCGATCGAGCCGGACGCGCGCGAGGATGCCCGGCAGCAGCGGCAACGGCATCCAGAGCGTTCCGCTTGCCCGTGTCGAGCCTCACGCGTCTCACGGGAGGCTCGCGCAGCGACGTCACGGCGCTCATCCAGGGGCTCCCCCGACATCGTGGCTTGTCCCGACAGGATACCTGCTTTCGTTTGACGTTCGGCTGGGTCCGGCACCATACTGGAGACACAGCGAGAGAGGTGCCGGGTTGGAGAGCGATCGGGAGCTGGTGCGTGAGGGTCTCCGGACGTCGCTGACGTCGCCTCGCGTGGCGGCGCTCGTCGCCGCCTCGGTCGCCGCCCTGGCGGCTCTGTTCTTCGTGTCCTGGCTCGTCTTCATGCCCGTGGCCGCGCTGCTCGCCGCTCCCTTCACCGTCGCCGTCGCGCTGGTCATCGGCTCTGCGCCGTGGGCGGCCTTCAACAGCGTGGCGGCGGTGATTCTATCGGGTGGCCTCGCCTGGGCGACCGCCGCCGCCGTGCTGCGGATCCTGCTGCGTCGCGCGCGCCTGCGTCGGCGCGCCGAGCACGGCCAGGTCGCGGTCCCCTCCCCGCCCGCATGACCGACCGGATCGGCGTGGTCTCCGACACCCACGGTCTGGTGCGGCCCGAAGCGGTGCGAGCGCTCGCCGGGGTCGACCTGATCCTACACGCTGGAGACGTCGGAACGCCGAGCGTCCTCGACGCCCTGGGCGCGATCGCTCCGGTCAAGGCCGTCCGCGGCAACATCGATCGCGGTCCCTGGGCGCGGGCCCTGCCCTCGACGGACGTCGTGGAGGTGGGTTCGACGCTCCTCTACCTCCTCCACCAGCTCGACCAGCTGGACCTGGACCCGCGGGCTGCGGGCTTCTCCGCGGTCGTCTCGGGCCACTCCCACCGCCCCTCGCGCGAGTACCGCGAGGGCGTCCTCTACCTGAACCCGGGCAGCGCGGGCCCGCGGCGCTTCGATCTACCCGTCTGCCTCGCCCTGCTCGAGATCTCGGACGGAAAGCTGGAGGCCCACGAGGTGAGACTCGCCTAGGCGCAGCGCTCGGCTCGCGCTCTCTCGTGTATCCACCGCTCCGAGGCCTCGGTCCGACAGCATCGAGAACCTCTTCGAGATCCCGGTCCTCTTCTGCGCCCCGGTCCTCCATCTCCTCACCACGAGCCAGGCAGATACAGCGTACCTTGTCGCATCCCGGACCTTCGCGGCCTTCCGCGTCCTGCACGGCTCGGTCCTCTGCAGCGTCGACATCGTGGTGCTGCGCTTCTACCTCTACCTGATCTCCACCAGCGCGGTATGGTTCACGGCCGGCCGGGCCGCGATCCGCCAGCTGGGCGGCGCGGCCGGGGGCCGAGGCGAGGACGAGACCATGGCGCAGACGCTGCGGATCGAGAAGAACGAGCACGGCGAGACCGAGTACCACCTCGAATCCCACCGTCGGACGATCACGGAGACCGACATCGTGAACTTCGTGAACCTGGTCGGACTCCACGAGCCGCCGTTCATCGACATGGAGTGGGTGAAGCGCAGGATGCCCGGGATCCACAACAAGCGATTCGCCCCGGCTCCGCTCCTCATCTCGCTGGGAATGGGCCTGGTCGCCACCTCCGTCACCGAGCTCGTGGAGGCGATGACCAGGGCGGAGAACCTGGGGCCCTTCCACGGGATGGTGGGGATCGAGGCACGGGTGAAGGGTCCGGTGTTTCCCGGGGACACGCTTCGCGTGGAGCTCCGGGCCGGAACCGATCGGAAGACCCGGCGCGGCCAGACCCTGGTCGACCTGGAGCACGTGATGAAGAATCAACGCGACGAGACCGTCGTCGTCTTCACCGAGAAGCTCCTGTACGAGCCCCCCGCCTAGGAGGCTGACCCGAGGCGGGTCAGCCGACGACGCGGAAGCTCTCGCCGCGGAGCGGCGAGCGCGCGAGTCAGGAGCGAGACCCACGAAGGTGGGTCCGCGCTCCGTACAAAGGTCCCGCGGAGCGGGACCGCAGCTAGTCCTGGCGCGGTATGGTGCGGCCATGTTGAGACTGTACGACTACTCGGAATCGGGGAACGCCTACAAGGTGCGGCTGCTGCTCAGCCAGCTCGGGCAGCCCTTCGAACGGGTGCACCTCGACATCCTCCAGGGCGAGACGCGCAGTCCCGCGTTCCTCGCGAAGAACCCCAATCACCGCATTCCACTCGTCGAGTGGCCGGACGGGCGGCGTCTGGCGGAGTCGAACGCGATCCTGTTCCACCTGGCGGAGGGCACGCCCTACCTGCCCGACGGGGCGTGGGAGCGCGCCCAGGTGCTGCAGTGGATGTTCTTCGAGCAGTACAGCCACGAGCCCTACGTCGCCGTCCTGCGCACCTGGCACTTCGCCGGGCTCGTCGACGAGAACCGCGCCGCAGTGCCCGAGAAGCGCGAGCGCGGCTACCACGCGCTGGGCGTCATGGAGGGCCATCTGGCGGAGAACGCCTACTTCGTCGCGGGGCGCTACTCCATCGCCGACATCGCGCTCTACGCCTACACCCACGTGGCCGACGAGGGAGGCTTCGAGCTGGAAGGCTTTCCGCACGTCCGCGCCTGGCTCGCCCGCGTCGCGTCCGAGGCGGGACACGTCCGGATCGGCGACGAGGTGGGCCGGCGCGTGGCGTGGACTCCGGGGGGCTGAGCCGGAGGGGCCGGATCCCGGCGGGCGCGGCGGCTCGACGCGCCGCGCGCACGCTCCCGCAAACTCCCGCACATTCCGTTCGGGGAGCGTGCTAGGATGCGGCCTTCGCTGCAGGGAGGCGCCATGTCCCGGATCGCAGTCCCCTTCGTCTCCAGCTTCTCGGCCTGCCTGCTCCTGCTCGCGGGCGCGGCCGGGGCGCACCCCGGCCACGTGGCCGACCAGGGAGCGGCCCACCACTACTCCTCGCCGTTCCACCTGGCCGAGAGCGCCGTCGTGATCGCCGCAGGCGGGCTGCTCTGCGCCCTCGCGTGGCATCTCGCGCGGCGCATCCGCGCTCAGCCGCCGCTGCGACGCGACTCCAGGTAGGCCCGGCGCGCCGCCGCGCAGTCCGGATCGCCCAGGGCCGTCACCAGCCCGTCGGCGTCGGACCAGCTCCGCATCGTTCCCACCATCTGATCGGTCACGGCATTCACGTGACGCTTCGTCGACGTCAGGGCGTGGGATGCCTTCGAGGCGAGGGAGTGCGCCAGCTCGAGGACGCACGCCTCGAGATCCGCGGCAGCCACGACGCGGTTCACGAAGCCCGCGGCCTTTGCCTCGGCGGCGTCGAACGGGCGACACGTGAGCACGAGCTCCTTGGTGAGCGCGGGACCGATCTCGCGCACCAGCCGAGGAATCCCTCCCCAGGCCAACGGAATCCCCAGATCCACCTCCGGGATGGAGAAGCGCGCGTCCTCCGCCGCGACCCGGAGATCGCAGGCCGCGGCCAGCACCACACCCCCGCCCACGCACCAGCCCTGGATCGCGGCGACGCTCAGGGCGCGCATGCCCTCGAGCGCCTCGGCCATCTCGCGCCCGCGATCCGCCGCGTCTCGCGGCGAACCGGCCTGCGGCCCGCTGAAGGTCGCGAGGTCCGCGCCCGCCGAGAAGGCACGCCCGGCACCGCTCACGACCACGACCTTGACCTCCGGCCGCTCGTCGAACCAGCGTGCGGCCGAGGCCAGCTCCCCGAGGGTCTGCATGGAGAGTGGGTTCAGCTTCTCGGGGCGATTCAGCCTGAGCCGGCCGATGGCTCCGTCGGTGTCCGCAACGATTGTCTCGAACATCAGGGACCTCCCGCTCGGGACGTTACCACCGTGCTGGAATCCCACCGCGGGTCGCCCTCATGCCCCGACCGCTGCCGGACGATGACGGAGGCAGGTCCGAGTGGGCGTCGCCGGGAGGAGTCCAGCCTTGGCCCGAAGCGCCGAGCGCCGAGTGCGCGACCTGCTCCTCCGCCTCCTGCTCGGCTGGGCGGTCGTCCAGGGGCTCGGCTGTGCGGCGATCGAGCACGCCTACGAGGCGGGGAGCTACGCCGGGCGTCCGCTCTCGGTCCGGGGAGCAGAGGGCGCGCGACGCCTCGAGGCAGAGGCCCGACTCGATCCGACCCTGCGCGCCTACCTGGAGGAGAACGGGCGTCCCGACGTCCTCTACGTCGTGAGCCGGAGCGAGCTCTACTTCTTCTACCTCGAGCGCGATCGGGCGGTGCGCTTCGAGCGGGATCTCGCCCACAGCGAGGTCGCGGAGCTGGGCCGCATCCCCTCCCACCTGCTCGACATGCTCCCCGCGGCGCCGAAGCAGCGCGTCATCGCCCGGCGCGAGCAGGAGAAGCGCCGCAACCGCGCACGGGTCCGACGTCCCGCCGCCGCCACCCCCGCGCCCCCGGCCGCCCGCTCGTCTACGGACGACGTGTACCTGGTGGGCTTCGATGTCGAAGAGATCGTCGACCGGATGCGGCCGCCGCTCACCGCCGCCGACGCAGGTGTCAGCGGCTGGCGCCGCAGCGAGCGACCCGACGGGACGGCGCGCTGGACCGCGCGCATGCGCAAGACGCGCTACGAGGTCCGCAACGATCGGGTGGCGATGACGACCGAGATCCCACGACGCGGCAAGCGGATGCCCGCCGCCGCGCGCCTCGCCGTGACGCGCATCAACACGGCGATCTTCGGAACCCGTGCCGGCCCGGTGAACGACAAGACCCTGGAGCTGGCCGCGAGCGTCGCCCGCGACGTCTCGGGGCGGACGCACTACGCACGGCGCATCGCCGGCCGCACGATCCGGATCTCGCGGCAGCCCCGGCAGGGTCTCCTGGTCTACACCGTCGAGCCCTGAGACCGATCCGGGACCGGCTCCCGGCTGCTGCGCCCCGCCGGCCGGAACAGGTAGTGGGAGACCCACCACTCGCCGCCACCCCGGTAGGCGAACAGCTCCGAGCAGGCCAGGAAGAACAGCCGCCAACGCTGCAGCCAGCGCTCCGCCTCCCGGGACCCGTAGGCGTCGGCGAGGATCGGCAGGATCTCCTCGCGCCGCCGGTCGAGATTGCGGAGCCAGGCCTCGCAGGTGCGATGGTAGTGGAGCCCGTCGACGCGCCAGCGGCGATCCAGGAGCAGGTCGCCCTGGTGGTGCAGCAGCAGCTCGTCCGAGGGCATCGTTCCGCCGGTGAAGAAGGTGCGCGCCATCCAGTCGTCCTCACCCTTGCTCTCGTAGGGATAGGCGCGGCTGCGGTGGCAGAAGAGGTGGACGAAGAGCCGGCCCTGCGGGCGCAGCCACGAGGCGATCCGCGCCATCAGCAGCGCGTGGTTGCGCACGTGCTCGAACATCTCGACGGACACGACCCGGTCGAATCGGCGCGCGGTCCCGAATCCGTTGACGTCGGCCGTCTCCACCGACACGTTCTCGAGCTTGCGCTGCGCGCAGCGCTGCAGGATGAACTCCCGCTGGAGCTTCGAGTTGGAGACGGCGTGGATGCGGCAGCCGGGGAAGTGCTCCGCGATCCACAGGGAGAGCGAACCCCAGCCGCAGCCCAGGTCCAGGACCTGCATGCCGTCCCGGATCTGCGCCCGCTCGCAGGTGAGCGCCAGCATGCGCGCCTCGGCGGTATCGAGATCGGCCACGCCGGGCGGCCACCACGCGCAGCTGTACTTGAGACGGCTTCCCAGGACGCGCTCGAAGAACCCGGCGGGCACCTCGTAGTGTTGGCGGTTCGGCAGATCGGGCACGAGCGCCACGGGTCCGCCACGCATCTCCTCGAGGAAGGACGAGAGCTGCTCCTGTGCGGCCTCCGGGCCCTGCGCCTCCAGCTCTCGCACCCGGCGTCCCAGCAGGCGACGGATCCCGGCGCGGACGATCCAGTCGGGCAGGAGGCCGGACTCGGCGAGTGCGATTCCCCGCATCCTGGGGCTCTCCTTCTCTGGGGATCGCGAGGCCGGAGATCGGCCGCTACACCGGGAAGTAGGCGGGCCAGACGACGGCGTCGAGGACGGCGGTCTGAATGCAGAAGGGCAGGCTGCCGACCAGGGCGAGGCGATGACTCCGAGTCGGCTCGCGAGGCTGGACGGTCGCGAGCGCGACCATCAGGCCGACGGATCCGACGCCCACCACGGCCAGCACCCCCCGGATCGCGCCCCAGAGGAGCGCGCTCGGCGCCTCGAGCATCGCGAAGGTCAGGGGCATCCATAGCGCCGAGGGGATCAGGATCGCGGCGTACAGGAGATTGAAGATCCCGAAGCCGAGACGCCCGGCGATGCGCACGCGCTCCGCATCGAGACGCAGGAAGACGAACCCGGTGAACGCGAAGTAGCCGGCGGTCGCGAGCAGCATGCAGACCGTGTAGAGCGGCTGGAGCGACTCCGGCACCCCGCCCCAGACGGCGCCGCGCGCCTCGGGGTGCGTCGCGAGTCCGTGCGCGTAGCTCGCCAGGACGGCGGAGCCGCCGAGCACGTTGAGCCAGGCCAGGAGACGTTTCTGGGGGTGGAGGGGGAGCCGGGTCGCCGGCAGGGTCGTGGCGGGCCGGGCCGAATCCGCGGAGGCGGAATCCGCGCTCAAAGCGCCCCCAGGAGCTTGCGCTTCAAGGAGCCGTCGAGCGGCCGGTCTCCCAGCCAGATCGAGAACAGGGCCGAGGCGAAGTCCGCACCCTCGATGGAGCCGCGCACCTCGCCGTTCAGCGCGAGCTGGGTCCCGACGCCCGGTACATAGGTGATCGCGTAGCGGTCTCCCGGCTCGACGCCCTGGTACAGCCCGTTCATCTGCTCGATCCGATCCGCGAGGCGCTCGTAGGTGGCCGCGTCGACGTTTCGCTTGACGCCCTCCACCGTCGCCTCCGCGAAGGCGTCGGCCGGGATGGACCAGAAGTACTCGATCTCGAGTCGGCGCGGCACGTCCCCGAGGGCCGCTGTCGGCTCCACCCCTTCACCCAGGTAGAAGGCGGCGACGTAGCCCTTGAACACGACGCGGTAGCGGAGCAGACCCAGGCCCTGCAGGCGCAGAGGCGTGTCCGCGATCTCGCGCTGCTCCGCGAAGCGCACGCCTTCGATCTCGCCCGCGAGCCCGGGGGCAGGCAGGAGGAGGATCAGGCCAGCGAGAAGGATGCTCTTCCGGGTGCACATGGAGCTCTCCGTTGCATCGGCAGAGGCAGCGATCAGCCTGACGAGGAAGCGGGCGGCTGTCAAGAAAAAACCTTGACAAAAACCATACACCGGCCGATGCTCGAGGGTAGCGAGTGAGCGCGGCAGGGGGAAGTCGCTCCGGGTCGACGGGCCGCTTCGCGGTCCGTCAGGTCAGGGGAGGGCGCGGCGTGCCGGAAAGCCTCGAGAAAGCGGGCGGGGACGAGGAGACCACCTACCCCCTCGGCGCGGCGGCTCGCCTGACCGGCCTGTCCCCAGACGTGCTCCGAGCCTGGGAGCGGCGCTATGGCGTCGTGGAGCCTTTGCGCACCGAGGGCGGGACGCGACGCTACCGGGCCTCGGACCTCGAGCGACTGCGCCTGGTGAAGTCCGCCGTCGACGCGGGGCATCGGATCGGAGAGGTGGCGAAGCTCGACGCGGAGGAGCTGGGTCGCCGCATCGCCGCCGCTCCAGAGCGAGCGCCCGATTCGCTTCAGCCCGTGCTCGCGGCCCTCGAGCGTCTGGACGCAGAAGAGGCCGAACGGCTGATCGCCCTCCAGCTCGCGGCCCTGGGGCCGGTCCGCTTCGCGCGGCAGTTTGCGACTCCGCTCCTCGAGGAGGTCGGCGTCCGCTGGGCGGCGCGCCGGCTCTGCATCGCCTCGGAGCACCTGGCTTCCGGCCTGCTCCGCTCCGTCCTCGGAGCCTCGCTGCGCCCGACCAGCGCGAGCAGCAGCGCGCCGCGGATCGTGTTCGGTACGCCCCCCGGCGAGCGACACGAGATGGGCGTGCTCATCGCGGCCATCCTGACCCTGGGCGCCGGCGGCAATCCCCTCTACCTGGGTGCGGATCTCCCCGTCGAGGAGCTGCTGGGCGCGGTGGAGACGGTCGGCGCAGCGGCGCTGGCGCTGAGTGTCGTCGCGATGCCGGTTGTCGAGGCCGACGATTCACTGCAGTCGCTCGCCGAGCGCCTGCCGAGGCGGGTGGAACTGTGGGTGGGCGGTCCGCTCGCGGGCGAGCTGGAGCTGCCTTCTCGCGCGGTGCGCATCGACGACGTCGAGGCCCTGGAGCACCGCGTCGCCATGCTCGAGCTGCGCGTGGGCCACGAGCGGGCGTGATGGGGATCCGCGACCGAGTCGTCGTGTCGACCGACGCGAGAGCGAAGCGCTGGAAGATCCGGATGCTCTACGACGGAGCCTGCCCGCTCTGCGCGCGAGAGATGCGGGCGGTGCTGCGACTCGATCGCGGGCGCGGCCGCATCCAGCTCGAGGACATCTCCGCGCCGGACTTCGATCCGGGTGTCTACGGGCTCGACCACCAGACGGTGATGGACCGGATGCACGCCGTGCTCCCGGACGGCCGGATCGTGGAGGGCATGGAGGCGTTTCGACGGGCCTGTGCGGCCGTGGGGCTCGACTGGCTCCTGGCCCCGACCGGATGGCCGGGGCTGCGGCGGATCTTCGACGCCCTGTACCGCGTGTTCGCGCGCAACCGCCTGCGGTGGACGGGTCGGGCCGACGAGTGCGCGTCGGGAGCGTGCGCTAGCCCGACGCCCGCGCGGCGCTCGGCCTGAGCCGCTCACGACTCTCGCGCTGGATGCGTCGCCATCGCAGGGGCGAGGCGAGCTGCGCGAAGTAGGTCATCGGGAAAGCCGGGAGGTCCGCCAGCCCGATGTCGACCGGGGGCTCCCGGTCCTTGGGCAGGAAGCGCGTTCCGAACACGACGTCCCAGACGATCAGGTTCTGACCGTAGTTGGTGTTGCTCTCCGCGATCCGACGCGAGTGATGCCAGCGGTGCAGCTCGGCCATGCTGAAGATCCAGTTGAGCGGCCCCAGGCGAAGCTGCAGGTTCGCGTGCTGGAAGGTCCCGTGAACGGCCGAGAAGAGGGTCCACAGCACGAAGATCTCGACCCCCGCACCGAGCGCCACCAGCGGCAGGTGCGCCGCGACGTTGTTGAGCCAGATGTCGACGAAGTGGAATCGCCCCGCGTTCAGCCAGTACAGGCGTGGCGCGCTGTGGTGCGTCGCGTGGAGGCGCCACAGGATCTCGCGCTCGTGCTCGAGACGATGCACCCAGTACTGGAACAGCTCGCCCACCAGGAGCGCCAGCGCGAGCTGCAGGGCCAGCGGCCAGTGGTGAGGCCAGAGCCCGAGCCCCACGGCCCCGGCCAGCCACGCCCCCAGTGCGGCGCCGGCCGCGTTGATCGCGGGCTGGAGCAGGCCTCCCGTCACCGCGACCGTGGTCCCGTGCGCCAGGTCCACCAGCACGTCGCGGTGCGAGCGATTCCAGTCCGGGACGTAGGGGAACACGCGCTCGAAGACGATCACGATCAGGAACGCCCCCGCCTGGGAGATCGCCAGCGCGAGGAAGGGATTCAGACCCCGGGCGAGCAGCGCGATGCAGCCGCCGACGGACCCGACCACGACCAGGGGAAAGACCGTACCGGCGAAGATCCACTCGATGTGACTGGCCGGCGTGCGACTGGCCGGGGTGCAGCGGGCCGGATGCCGGGTCCGGACTTCGGCAGGGCGCGCCCCGGAGACGGACGCCACCGAGACGACTCGATCTCCTCGAACGCGCGCGCCCACCGCCGAGACGTCCTCCTGCGGCCGTCGCTCCCGGGCCGCGACCATGATACCCGCTGCGGCCCCGAGGCTCGCAGCGGGTATCCTCGAGAAGCGGATTCGAGGGCAGGGATGCGAGAACGACGAGAGCGCGCCCCCGGCGGACGGGCCCGCGGGGAGCGGGGAGACGAGCCCGAGAAGCCGGGCCAGAGCCGGCTGGAGCGGCACGTCCTCGTCTACGTGCGCGATCCCCTTCTGTGGCCCGTGCTCGTCGTCGTGATCGCCCACGTGGCGGTGTTCGTGGCACCGCTCATGTTGAGCGCAGCGCGAGACGCCCAGCCGACCGTCGTCGCCCTGTTGGCAGTGCTCGGCCTGCTCTCGGGAGCAGGCGTGTTGGCGGAGCTGCGCAGGCGCCGCCGTCCCGGTGCGGTCTGCGTGCTCCTCGGCTCGACCTGGCTGCTCAGTGCCGTCGTCGCCTTCACGGCCGACCGCTACGGGATCCTGTAGGCGTCCCGGATCCCGTCCCGGGTCGACGGCCAGAGGTCGGCTCGGAGGGGACGGCTCGAAAGGGACGGCTCAGAACGGCCAGAGGCGCGGGATCAGCGCGATGGACACCACCGCGCACACGAAATTCAGCGGCAGCCCCACCTTCACGAAGTCGGTGAAGCGATAGCCGCCCGGTCCGTAGACGAGCAGGTGGGTCTGGTACGTGACCGGCGACGCGAAGGCACAGTTGGCGCCCAGCGCCACCGCGACCACGAAGCTGCGCGGGTCCACGCCGGCCTGCTGTGCTGCCGCCACGGCAATCGGGAACATCAGGGCCGCCGACGCGTTGTGGTGGAGCAGCTCGGACATGAACATCGTCACCAGGTACACGGCGGCCAGGACGCCGACGGGACCCAGGAACTCCGCCTGGGAGACCAGCACGCCCGCCACGGCGCGCGCGGCGCCCGTCTTCTCGATCGCGGTGGCGATCCCCAGCCCGGCGGCGATCACCACCAGCACGTGGATCTGGACGCTGCTGCGCGCCATGGTCCCGGAGATGCAGCGCGTCGCGATGAGGATCCCGGCGGCCACGAAGGAGCCGATCGCGATCGGGACCACACCGAACGCCGCCAGGAGCACCATCCCGACGAAGACCGCGATCGCGAACCAGGCCCGCTCGTGGCGCGGCGCGTGGGACTCGGGAACCTCGCTCACCAGGTAGAAGTCCGGGCTGTTGCGGTGCGCGTCCAGGAAGCGGGGTGCGGCCTGGAATAGGTGCGTGTAGGCGGGTCGTAGCACGTTGACGCCGTTGTTCCCGGGGTGGCGTTCGCGGTCATCGCGTTACCCCGAAACGCCGACCCCGTGCCCGGGTTGATCGGCGACATCGTGCTCC
>JAAUYK010059793.1_pt1 | contig 27048 bp, 28 predicted proteins | sample 7278021 | NCBI WGS metagenome assembly JAAUYK01 (sample SAMN14350223, study PRJNA611818) | marine sediment metagenome | isolation source: surface marine sediment (1.8m) | place: French Polynesia: Moorea | collected 2018-08
CCGGTCATGGCGGCACGGGCCGGGATGATCATCATGATCAGCGTCGACACGGCGATGTGCGGCCAGGCCAGCGCGACTCAGATGGCGCACTACGGTATCGCCCTGGCGCCCTTCGTCTTCCTCCTGGTGATCGGAATCGGCATCCTGACCGGCACGGTGGTCCTGACCGCCCAGGCGGACGGCGCCGGGCGCCGTGGGGACTGCGGCCGGATCTGGCGCGCAGCCCTCGCGCTTGCGGTTCTGGCAGGGAGCCTGGGCGGCGCATCGCTCCTGCTCGGCGAAGACCTGTTGCTGGCCGTCGGCCAGGCGCCGGAGATCGCGGCCGGCGGCGGCCAGGCCCTGGTGGTCGCCGGCTTCGGCCTGCCCGGGATCCTGCTCTACATCGCCTCCGTCTTCTTTCTCGAGGGCCTCGGCCGTGCCAAGCCCGGCATGGTCGTGGCCTTGAGCGCCAACCTGCTGAACGCGGCGCTGAACTGGGTCCTGATCGAAGGCCAGCTCGGCGCCCCCGCGATGGGCGCCGCCGGCGCGATGCTGGCCACGACCATCACGCGCTGGACCATGTTCGCCGTTATCGCCGTCTACATCCTGATGCTTCCAGACCGGTCGGAGCTGGGCATCAGGGGCCCGCTGCGGGGCCTGATTCCGGTCTGGGCCAAGCTGCTACGGCTCGGCCTGCCGCCCGCCCTGGCGATCGGCTGCGAGTCGGGGACCTTCACCACGGTGGTCCTCTTCGCCGGCCTGCTGGGCGAGACGGCGCTGGCCGCCTATCAAGCGGTGCACAACGTCACGACCTTCGTCTTCATGCTGGCGATCGGCCTGGGCACTGCAACCGCGGTCCGCGTCGCCAATGCGGTCGGCCGCGAGGACCGCCCGGGCATGGCGATCGCCGGCTGGGTCGGGCTGGGGCTGGTGGTGGCCATGATGCTGGCCACCGGCCTGCTGATCGGGGTCTTGGAGACCCCGGTGGCTCGGGTCTTCACCCACGAGCCCGAGGTCGTCGCGGTCATGGTCCTGGGCCTGTCGGTCGTCGCCTTCCTAGTCGTGGTCGACGGCAGCCAGGCGGTGCTGATCTCGGCCCTGAGGGGCGCCGGCGACGTCATCGTGCCGACAGCGATCTATCTCGTCTCTTTCCCGGTCGTCGCGGTGCCGGCGTCCTACGCCCTCGGCCTGGGACTCGAGGGCGGCGTCCCTGGCTTGCTTTGGGGGCTGGTTCTGGGACTGATCTGCGCCACGGTCTTGCTGGCCTGGCGCTTTGCGGTCGTGAGCCGGCGGGCGATCCGGCCGATCTAGGGAAAGTCACCAGGCCGGGCGGCGCGCCTCCTGGGAGGTGCGGATCGCCCGGGCCCGGGCCTCCAGCCTAAGGGCATCGTTTGAGCGCCCGGTCTCGCGTAGCAGGGCGGCGTAGTCCTCGAGGTTCTGCACCAGGTCCGGATGGCCGCCACCCAGCGCCCGCTCGCGGATTACCAGCGCCTGCTGGAGCAGGGATTCGGCCTCCTGGAGACGGCCTTCCTGGTGGCTGAGCCGGGACATCTGATCGAGGCTGACCGCGACCCTCGGATCCTGGTCGCCGAAGGCCTTGCGGCGCAGCGCCAGGGATTCGCCGAGCAACTTGCGGGCCCGGTCGAACGCACCCTGGGCCCGGTAGACCCCGGCCAGGTTGTCCAGGCTCTCGGCCACCTCCGGCAGCGGCGCACCGGGCGGCTCGGCCCGGAAGGCCAGGGCTTCCTCGAAATAGGCCGCGGCCTCGGCCAGGCGGTTCTGGTCGACGTAGAGCGCCGCCAGGCTATCGAGGCTGGGCACCACGCCTAGGCTGTAGCGACCGCTGGCCTTCTCGCGGATCTCCAGCGCCCGCTGCAGCAGCGCCTCTGCCTCGCCGTAGCGGCCGGTGAAGCGGTAGGCTTTGGCCAGCCGATCCATGGCCTGGGCGACGCTGGGATGCTCGGCGTTGAGCGCCTGCTCCATGAGGTCCAGCGACCGCTCGGCATGGCCGACCGCCGATTGGAAGTCGCCACCGTCCATGAAGACGTTGGCCAACTGGCCGTGGCTAGCCGCGACCGCCATGTGCTCGCCGCCGAGAGCGGCCTCGCGGATCTCGAGCGAACGCTTTGCCGCATCGACCGCCTCGCTGGTCCGTCCGCGCAGCCGATGGTGCTCGGCGAACTCGGTCAAGGTCGCGGCGACATCGAGATGCGTGCGACCGAGCCCTTGCTCCCGAACCAGCAAGGCCAGCTTGAAGTAGGGCTCGGCGTCCTTGAGCTTGCCGGCGGAGCGCTTGGCCACCGCCAGGCCATGGAAGATGTCGCCGAGGCGGGGGTCTCCCGGATTGAAGTCCTTGGCGGCCTTGAGCGCGGCCTCGAATGAGGCGGAGGCGCCGGCGAAGTCGCCGTTGAGCTGGGCCGCGACGGCCGAGCCCATGTGGTTCTCCACTTCGGCCGAGCCGGCCAGAGCCGAGCTCGGCAGCAATAGGGCGGCGCCGAGAATTCCGGCTAGCAATCCTGCGCGCGCTTCAGACCTCATCAGGCTGGTCACCGGGAGCTCCTCCTCCGTTACTTGGTCCCGGACTGCCCACCGGGGACTGCCGAGATCTTCGCCGGTTCGCGTCCCGGTGCGGACTTGAGCCGGCCGACATGGCCCTGGATCGAGGCGCCGTCTTCGACTTCCAGGGTCTCCTGGTATATGTCGCCGTTGAAGCGGGCGGTGCTGGTCAGGACCACCTTGGTCGCCTTGACCTGGCCGGAGAACTCGCCGTTCACCCGAACCGTGTCCGCGGTGACGTTGCAGTTGAGCACCGGGTTGTCGCCGAGGGTCAGGGTCCGGCAGGAGATACTGCCTTCGACGCTGCCCTCGACCTTGATGTCGCCGGAGCTCACGAGGTCGCCCTTGATCTTGAGATCGGGAGAAATGATCGAATGCTGAACTGGCATTTTGCCGCCTTCTTTCATGGTCGTTCCTTACGTCCTCTGGCCGCGCCGCGGCCGGCCGGGACCTGGTTCATCCTTCGGCGGCCCTTGCCCGTCAGTCCTGCAACTGCGGTTCCGCCACTCTGCTGTAGATCTCGAGAAAGCGCGCCGCGCCGAGGGTCCGCACGCCATCGTCGAACTGGCTGGCCTCCTGGCGCAGCCGCACGCGGTAGCGCACGTGTGGCACGTCATCTACGAGGTTCACGATGCCGGCGACCTGCACGGTCTCCAGGGCTCTGGAGCCGCGGGCCCGGACGAAGGCCTGACCCGGCTCGATCTCCTGAACCGCGCGCCGGTGCTTGCGGTGCTCTTCCGCGTCGCGGAGCGCCTTCAATGCCGAGCCGACAAACCTGAACATTCACATCCTCCACCTGCTCTGCGTCCGGTTCTTGGGGACCTCGCCCCTTGAGACTTGTGTCGGCTGCCGGACCGCAGCCGTGAAATTTAGGATGCTATGCCATGGTTAAGCGAGGGTTAAACCTTGGACCTGCGCCCCAAAATGGACACATCTCCAGCGATTCTGCCCGCGCCGAGGTGGGTCGAGGCGAAGGATGGCCGGCTATCAGGATTCTCTGACGGGTGCCGTCTCAGGTGACGCAATCGAGCAGGGGGCCGAGCTGTTCCATCCGGCGCAGGTAGACGCGGGCCCGCTGGCGGACGAAGGGGCCGGGGTTCGAGGCTGACCAGGCGCGGGGGTTGGGCAGCACCGCAGCCAGCAATGCGGCCTCCCAGCGTGACAGCCGGGCTGCGCGCTTGCCGAAATGCCGCTGCGCCGCAGCCTCGATACCGTAGATGCCCCTACCCCACTCGGCGACGTTGAGATAGATCTCGATAATCCGCCGCTTGCCCCAGGCCAGCTCGATCAAAGGGGTCAGATAGGCCTCCAGGCCCTTGCGAAAGAGGCTGCGGCCCGGCCACAGGAAGACGTTCTTGGCCGTCTGCATCGAGATGGTGCTAGCGCCGCGCAGGCGCTCGCCGCGTCGATGCTCCGCCAGGGCCTGCATTAAGGCGTCCCAATCGAAACCACGATGACTGCAGAACAGGTTGTCTTCGGCGGCGATCACCGCCTTCACAGCATGGGGCGAAATCTGGGCCAAGGAAGTCCAGTCGCGTTCCATGCTCTCGCCCTCGGCCAGCCGGATCACCATCAGCGGAGTCATCGGCGGCGGTACGACCCTGTAGGCAGCGACTACGCCAAGAGGAACCGCGACCCCGAGAATCGACAGCCAGAGCAGCGCCCGGGCCAGGCGCCGGCCGATACGGCGTGAGTCTCGAAAGCGAGCCATGGTCGTCCGAACCCGCGTGGACCGGGAAAATCCCGGCGCAGAGTCCGGAAAGGACCGCGCCGGGCAGAAGCAAAATCAGCTTACTGCCGGCTTGGGCACGGGCTGTCAACGCGCCGGAGCTTGTCCGACGCGTTTGACTATGGCTCGGATTTCAGCGGGCCGGCGGGCCCGATCGGCACCTACTTGGTTTCTTCTTTCAGGTAGGCGATGAGGTTTTCGATATCGGCTGGCTTCTTCAGGCCGGCAAAAGCCATCTTGTTGCCGGGAATGTACTTCTTCGGCTTCTGCATGTACTCGCTGATGGTCGACTCGTCCCAGACGATGCCGCTCTCGGCCATGGCCTTGGAATACTTGAATCCTTCGACGGTCCCGGCCTTGCGTCCGAAGACGCCGTGCAGGCTCGGCCCAACTTTTTTCTTGCCCGCTTCAAGGGCATGGCAGGCCTTGCACTTGTTGAAGACCTTCTTGCCTTTCTTCAGGTCGGCGGCCTCGGCGGAGGCTACGCCCAAAGCGCAGAAGGCGGCGACGGCAATCGCGAGAATCCCGTTACGTGTCATTGCCCGTGTCTCTCCCTTAACGACATGGCTTGCGGCCCCACAGAGCCTGAGGCCCTAGAAAGTAACGACGGCAGCCGCTACGTCAATATTACGCGGTCGGCGGCCGAATCGTTCACTCTGCCCACGGACGGAGTGTTATCCTGTCCGCCCGCCGACGGGATTGACATAAGTCATGGTCCGGGGCGTAACTTTTCCGGACTTTGCAACGCCAAGCTTGACGGGGAGGCTGGAAGGCATGGAAGGAATCGGCAGCTGGATCGTGGGAGGATTCGTGGGTCTATTGGGCCTGGCCGCGCTGGTCCTGGCCGGAAACTCGCATGACTCGGTCGTGCAGTATTCGGCGCTTGGCGTCGTCCTGCTCAGCATCGTCTTCATCATGATGCTGATTAAGATCGCCTATGAGCGCGAGCACGGGGACCGCTAGGGGGCCTCGCCCCTGTCGCGCGGCGACGGTCGATCGAACCTAATCGGGTGAGCCGCCATGGCGGAAGGAAACGAGATCCTGGAGATCACGGCGACCGAACCCAAGCCCAAGGATTTCCTTGAGCCGATCGATTTCATCCTCGCTGAGCACTACCGGCAAAGACTGCTTTGCGAGGGCCTGGCCAAGCTGACCGAGAAAATGGAGTTGGCGCCGGTGGCCGCTCTCGCAACCCGGCTGCAAGCTTTCCTCGCCCATGACCTCCGTCTCCACCTGGAGGACGAGGAGCAAGACCTCTTTCCACTTCTGTGGCAGCGGGCTCAGCCGGAGGACAACATCACGAACGTCCTCGAGTTGCTTTCCGAGGAACACGGCCTGGACGAGGATCTCGTGGACTTCCTGCTGGAGGACCTTGCGACCCTGGCCAGCGGCAACCAGCTCGCAAACCCGATCCGATTCCTGGTGAACGTACGCGAGTTCGCCGAGACCCAGCGCCGGCACCTGGCCTGGGAGAACGCGCTGCTTCTGCCAGTCGCGCGCCGCCGCCTCACCGAGGTCGATCTCGCCGGGCTCAGCCGGAGCATGGCGGAACGCCGCGGCATTGACCTGGGAACGGTCAGCTAGGCACCTGCATTCAGGCGGCAATCCCTCCGAAGCTTGACCGAGATCAGCGGCGGAAACGCGGAGTCACGGCATCCTGCCGGCAAGAAGCACGGGAGGTCGGAGGTGGAGCCAAGCGTCGCGGGGCCGAACCCGGAACCCCACAATCCCGCCGACGGGGTAACGGTCGCCTGGCACGCCATGCCGGCCGAAGCCGTGCTGTCCAAGCTCGACGCCCGCGAGGGCGGACTCTCGACGGCCGAAGCCAAACAGCGGCGCGCCCGCTTTGGCCCCAACCGTTTACCCAGACCGCGCCAGCCGGGCGCCCTGCGGCTCTATCTCCGGCAGTTCAAGAATCCACTGGTCTATCTGCTGCTGCTCGCGACCCTGGTCTCCCTGGGCGTCGGAGAGATGGCGGACGCGCTTTTCATCTTCGTCGTGCTGCAATTCAACGCTGCGATCGGCGCGCTGCAGGAGTGGAAGGCCCAGCGCAGCGCCGCCGCCCTCGACGCCCTGATCCGAGAGGTCGCCGTCGCCCGGCGCGACGGGGTCTGGGTCGAGCTGGACGCCGAGGACCTGGTACCGGGCGACGTGGTGAAGCTCGAGTCCGGCGCCCGGATCGCCGCCGACCTGCGCTTGCTGGACGGTCAGGAGCTGCGTGCCGACGAATCCCTGCTGACCGGGGAGTCGGTACCGGTCGGCAAGGTGCCGGACGAGACCCTGGCGCCGGACCTCCCGGCGGCCGAACGGCGCAATCAGCTCTTCGCCGGCGCGACCCTGCTGTCGGGACGCGCCCTCGGGGTCGTCGTCGGGACCGGACGCGCCACCGAGATCGGCCGCATCGCCCAGGCCCTGGTCGAGGGCACGGGGGAAGCACCGCCGCTCGTCCGCCGGCTGGAGCACTTCGGACGGGTCATCGGGCTCGCCACCTTGGTCATGATCCTGGTCCTGGCGACCGTGCAGATCCTCCAGGGCCTGCCACTGATCACGGTCTTCCTGGTCGCGGTCGCGCTCGCGGTCGCCGCGATCCCAGAGGGCCTGCCGGTCGCCATTACGGTGGCGCTCGCGATCGCCACCAACCGCATGCTGCGGCGCAAGGTCATCGTCCGCGCCCTGCCGGCGGTCGAGGGCCTGGGTGCCTGCACGGTCATCGCCACCGACAAGACCGGAACCCTGACCCAGAACGAGCTGACGGTGAAGCGCCTGCTGATCTTCGATGACCAGTCGGAGCCTCTGAATATCGACATCGCCGGCAGCGGCTATCGAACGCAAGGGGCCATCAGCCACGACGGAGCCCCGGTGGCGGGACCCACGGCGGCCGCGCTCGAAGCCCTGGCCGTCAGCGCCGCTCTCTGCAATGAGGCCAGCCTGCGCCTGACCGACGACGGCCCGGTCCACCTGGGCGATACGGTGGACGTGGCCTTCCTTGTTCTGGCCGCGAAGCTGGGCCTCGATCGCGATGCGCTGCGCCGGGAGCAGCGTACCCTGGCGCGAATTCCCTACGAACCGCAGCATCGCTTCGCCGCCGCGTACACCGCGACGAGCGCCACCTACACGGCCGCCGACCCGGGACGGGCCGCTGCGCACCTGAAAGGCGCTGCCGAAGTCATCCTGCCGCGCTGCCGGGACCTGGACCAGGCAAAGGTCATGGCCGCAGCCGACAGCCTGGCCGCCGAGGGATTCCGGGTCCTGGCGGTCGCCCGGGGCGAGGTCTCCGCCGAGGCCGCCTTGGCGCGCGACGCGGCGGCGCTCCAGGGCCTGGAGCTGCTCGGCATCGCCGGCCTGATCGATCCGGTCCGTCCTGAGGTTCCGGCGGCAGTCGCGGCCTGCCGCGACGCCGGAATCTCGGTCCGCATGGTCACGGGTGACCATCCCCAGACCGCCTTGGCCATCGCCCGCGAGTTGGGTCTCGCATCCGAACAAGCCGAAGTTGTGACGGGACGCGATCTCCAAGACCTCGAAACATCACCCGCGCAGTTCGACCGGCGGGTGGCGCAGGCTCGGGTCTTCGCCCGGGTCGAACCCGTCCAGAAACTTGCGATCGTCGATTCGCTGCATCGGGCGGATGAAGTGGTCGCCGTTACCGGCGACGGCGTCAACGACGCGCCGGCGCTGTCCGCCGCGGCAATCGGCGTGGCCATGGGCCGCGGCGGCACCGACGTGGCACGCGGGGCAGCCGACCTGGTTCTGACCGACGACAACTTTGCATCGATCGTCGGCGGCATCGAGGAAGGCCGCATTGCCTATGACAACGTCCGCAAGCTGATCTACTTGCTGATCACCACAGGCCTTGGCGAGATCGTGCTCTTCCTGCTGGCGATTCTGGCAGGTTTGCCGGTGCCGCTCTTCGCGGCCCAGCTTCTGTGGCTCAACCTGGTGACCAACGGCATCCAGGACGTCGCGCTGGCCTTCGAGAAGGGGGAGCCCGAGGTCCTGAAGCGTCGCCCCAGGCCGCCGGACCAGGCCGTCTTCGACCGCCGCATGGTGGCTCAGGTCTTGGTCGCCGGGAGTTACATGGGTGGCGTGGCCTTCGCTTTCTTTCTCTGGTGTCTGGAGCGGGGCATGTCCGAGGCCGAAGCCCGCAACCTACTTCTCTTGCTGATGGTGATGTTCGAAAACGCCCACGCCATGAACGCCCGCTCGGAGCGGCGTTCGGTGTTCCAGATCGCCCTCTCGGCCAACTGGTTCCTGGTGGCGGCCGTGGTCGGCGCCCACGGCCTACACCTCTTGGCCGGCTTCGCGCCGGGCCTGGCAGGGGTGCTCGAGATTCAGCCGATCGCCCTGAGCGAGTGGGCTCTGGTCGGCGTTATCGCCCTCTCGCTGGTCCTGGTGATGGAACTCTACAAGCGCCTCATTCCGCGGTCCGAGACCGAGGACTGAACGTCAATGCGACATCAGGGCGGGCACGGTCATGTGCTCCAGCATGTGCTGGGTTACCCCGCCGAGGACGAGTTCGCGCAGCCTGGCATGTCCATAGGCGCCCATGACGATCATATCGGCGGAACGGTCGGCCAGGTAGGACAGCAGGGTGTCGCCGATGCCGATCTCATGGGACTCCAAGCGCTCCACCTTGACCTGGCAGCCGTGGCGGGCGAGGTGCAGGGCGATGTCCGCGCCCGGCTCCGGGCCGTGGCCGTCGGCCGTGGCGCGCGGGTTCACAGCGACCACGGTGACTTCCTTTGCCTGCTCGAGGATCGGCAGGCTGTCGTTGACCGCCCGCGCCGACTCGCGCCCGGCGTCCCAGGCGATCACCACCCGCTCCCCCAAGGTCCCGTTGACACCGATGTAGGGAACCACCAGGACCGGCCGGCCCGAGGAAAGGACGACCTCCTCGGCCAGATGGCGGCCGCTCAAGGGGGTCTCATCGGACTCGGGCTGGCCTACGATCAGCAGGTCTGCGTACCGGGCATGAAGCCCGACCGTGCGCGGCACGTCGGGCTGCAGGCAGCTGTCGATCCGCGTGTCGCTTTCGACACCGGCGCGTTGCGCCTTCGCCTTGAAGCCTGCGAGAATTGCCTCGGCCTCCTCCTGCACGGTCTTGCGACGCTGCGCGAGGACTTCCGCGGGGACCTGAGCGTAGACAAAGCTCGGAATCACCGGCTCGACCACCAGACTGAGCCCGGTCAGATGGGCTCCCTGCCTACGCGCGAAGTCGAGCGCAGCGTCGGCGCGCGCGGCCGAGGCCGCAGTCTCGTCGAGATGGACCAGGAGGTTCTTGTAAGGCATATCGATCCCTCACCTGTTTCGGATCTCTTGCAACCGGATCACCCGACCACCGACCGAGCTGCGGCCCCATCGGCACGATGGGCGAACTGCAGGGCCAAGAGAAAACCCAGGGCCAGGGTCGAACCGAACCACAACCTGCCCGACCTCGGCTTCGGCAGGAAGTCCGATCTGCTATCCACGCTAAGGCCGCGAGACCCCAGGCAAAATGATCTGGGTCAATCGCCTCCGCGGAGGAAAGCGGCAGACCGCCCGAAAGAAAATGCCCTCCGCATTCGGGCGCTAACCTGATGCGGAGGGCGAAGTTACCGGGTGTGAACCGATTGGGAGGTCGTCTCGTCAGTTCGAATCCAGGCTCTTGATGTAGGCGACAAGGGATTCGATCTCGAAACGGCTGAGATCGAAATCCGGCATAGGCGGATGCGGCGCCCAGAGCCAGCTACGAAGGCGCTCCTCGGTGTAGGCCGGATCCTCGGCCATCTTCGGGAAGGGCGGAGCCGCATCGGTGGTCGTCGGCGCGACACCGGGCGCCACCATGTGGCAAGAGCTGCACCATTCCTTGGCTAGAACTCGCCCTTCTTCCAGGTCCGACGCCGCGCCGGCCGCGCTCAGTGGCAGGAGGACCAGCAGGGCAACGATTGCCGCGGCGAGACTCAGTTCAGCAGGATTGCTTTTCACGCAGCGTGCACTCCTTGAATTCAAAGGCATCAGCACTCCTCATCCGTATCGCGTCGAAGGTGCGTTGATCGACGCAGTGAACCTTGGCAATGACCATCAGGTCCCCCTCGACCTCACGCTCGACGACCTGACTCAGGTAGGCGACTTCGCAGCCATGCTCGAACTCGATATCGGCGCTCAAGACACGCTGCCATCCATTCTCCTCTGCCTGGCTCGTCGGCGTGGCAAAAATCGCCAGCACCGCTATCGCCAGAACCTGCGCCAGGGCGGTAAAGAAGATCGTCTGCCTCACGGCCCTTAACCCCTCTTGAGGACGGGCAAATTCAGATTTGCAGTCTCACCCGACGGCGCACAACCTGCATTGATTCAAGTCAAGCGGCCGCGGTCAAGCCTCCGGGAGGCGGAATTTCGCCACCAGGGGCGCGTGGAAGGATTCCGGACTCCGGCTGCCTGTGGCGTAGGCAACCAGTTCGTCGCCCAGGGCCTCGTTGTGGACCTCGATGGCCCGGTGGAATGCCAGCAGAGCCCGGCTGACCAGCATGTGGTCCAGCATCAGGCGCCGGCCCTGGTGCAGCACCGAGAAACGCTGGGATTCCGGTAGCGCCCGCTCCAAGGGCACCAGGCTGCGGCTTGCCAGCGCACCGTTGCCGGTATCCTCAAGGTCGCCCCGGACTATGCGCAGTGGGGTTTCCTGGGCCTCTGCGTTGAAGTCGCCGCAGACCGCGATCAGCGCCTCGGGCTCGGCATCGAAGAGCTGATCGACGAGCCGTCTGGCCTCCAGGGCCTGGCCGCAGCGCTTCAGACTGGCCAGGAAAAAGCCCTCGGCCCAGGCCGGCACCGACTTCCACGCGAAGGCGCCAAGCTTCTGCCCTTCGATGTGCGCGGCCAGCGGCGCGCGCAGGTGCAGGTTCACGACGTGCAGGCAGCGCCCGCCCGACAGCTCGATCGAGACCTGCAGGATCGGCCGGTCCCAGAGGACCGGCGCGGCGTCGGACACGGCCGGCTCGGCCGTCACTGGGCGGTAGCTGGCCGGCGGCACCAGGTCGTGATGCAGCTGCCGGCTGGCTACGATCGGCCAGCGCGAGAGGACCACCAGGTTGTGCTTGTCCGCCGGCGCGCCGCTGTCGCGGCGCTGGCTCCCGGCCCGGTGAAAGCCGGCATAGGCCGTACCCTCAAGCAGCCGGTCCAGCGCCCGAAGCTGCCGTGGGCTGCCCTTGCCTTCGCGCTGGGCGTTGACCTCCTGCAGGCAGAGCACATCGGCATCCAGCCGTTGGAGTTGCGGCCGCAGGACCGCAATTCGCTCGGCAAAAGTCGGAGCCCCCTCCGGCTCGTCGTCGAGGTTCTCCAGGTTGAAGCTTGCCAGCCGCATCGCGCACCGCCGCCTTCAGCCCTAAGAATCCGCGGCGGCACGGGCCACCGGCGCCCGCTGCGGCAGGAGCTCGGCCTCCCGCGTCTGGTCAATCAACTGGTTCACCGCGTCACGCGGCGTACCGACCGCCTGCAGCACCTGGCCGGCAAGCTGCAGGCTGGACTCGACGGTCTCCGGAACGACCAGGGTCGCGCCTCGCGCAAGCAGGTCCGCCGCGTGGGCACGGTCGCGGGCGCGCACGAAAGTCGGCAGTTCCGGCCAGGCGTTGTGGGCGATCTCAAGCAGCTTTCCGGCCGCCCGGAAGTCGTCGAGAGTGATCACGATGGAGGCCGCGCGTTCGGCGCCGACCCGCTCGAGGACGTCGTGACGGCAGGCATTGCCGAAGTGGACCGGCTGGCCCAAGTCGCGGCTCATGTGGACCCTGGTCGGATCCAGGTCCAGCGCCACGTAAGGCACTTTCTGGGCATCGAGGAAGCGCGCCACGGTCTGGCCGACCCGGCCGTAGCCGGCGATGATGACATGTCCCTCCAGGTCCTCGGTCTCCATGGCGAAATGACCGGACGACCGCATCGACTCCCGGGCGGCCAGGACCTCTGATAGGCGGCGCGCCAGGGCGGCGACCGGCGGTGTCGCCACCATCGTCAGGCCGGCGACGATGACCATGAACTGCGCCACGGCTGGCGGGATCAGGCCGGCCAGCATCGCCGCCCCAACGATCACGAAGGCGAACTCGCCGCCCTGCGACAGCAGAAGGCCACAACGCAATGCGATGGCCGGCGGCAGGCGAAAGGCCAGCCCCAGGCCGCCGGCGATCGCAGCCTTGATCAGCATCAGTCCGACAACGGAGGCGACGACCCAGAAGGCGCGGTCGGCGACCGCGGCGAAGTCGATCGCCATGCCGACCGAGATGAAGAAGAGACCAAGCAGCAGGCCTTTGAAGGGCTGGATATCGCTTTCGATCTGATGGCGGAACTCGGTCTCGGCGAGGAGCAGCCCTGCCAGAAAGGCGCCGCTGGCCATGGAGAGGCCAACTTGATCGGTCGCCCAGGCGGTCCCGATGATCACGAGCAAGGTCATGGCCATGAAGAGCTCGGGGCTGTGCCGCCCGGCGACCAGGTGAAACAGGGGCCGCAGGAGAAGGCGTCCCAGGAGGGCGATCACAAGCAGCGCAATGGCGGCGCGGCCGAGCGCGATCAGCAGGCCGAGCGCCAGCGAGTCCACGCCGCTCTGCGCCTGACTCTGGCCGAAAATGGCCACCATGAAGAGGATCGGCACCACGGCCAGGTCCTGAAACAGCAGGACCGCGAAGGTCGGCCGCCCGACCGGCGAGGCAAGCTCGCCGCGCTCGATCAGCAGCTGGGTCACGAAGGCCGTCGAGGACAAGGCCAGGGCGGCTCCGACCAGGATCGCCGCCGCCGGCTGGTTGCCCCAGGCCCAAGCCACCAAAGCGATCGCCACGGCGGAGATCAGGACCTGGAGGGCCCCGAAGCCGAAGACGTAGCGGCGCAGCGACCAGAGTCGCTCGACGGATAGCTCGAGCCCAATGGTGAACAGCAGGAAGACTACGCCCAGCTCGGCCAGGCGACGTACGCCCTCGGCGTCTTCGACGAAGCCCAGGCCGAAAGGCCCGACGATGGCGCCGATCGCCAGGTACACCAGGATCGGACTGGTTCCCAGACGGCGGAAAAGCGGCACCAGGGACACGCTGGCCAGGAGAAAGACCAGGACCTCGCGCAGGTAGGGGATCTCGTGACCCTCGGTCATGCGGTCCCTGCAAACAGGTTTCGCGCAGTGTTCGGGCTTGCGGTCCCGCGCGTGAGATACCGGACTCGAATAGCCCTAGCCTTTCTTGGGCCGAGCTTGGCCCTACCCAGGGAGCGGCACCACCGAGGCGATCCGGAAGGTCCTGAGCTCTCCGTCATGTTCGCGGATCGAGACGTATTCGCCCGGCGCGAAGATATGGCTTTCGAAGCGGTAGCCGGACTCGTCGTCGTCGGGATCGCCGTCGATGTCGTAGTGGAAGGCCCAGGTCCGGCCACGGGTGTGGATCAAATGGCCGTGCTCGTCGTCCTCGCCGACCCAGAAGCGACGGACCCTGCAGCGGTCACGATGCTTGCGCCATCCCTCGACGTCGATGTGGCCATCTTCGCCCAGGGGTGCGACGAACTCGTAGCCACGATCCGAGCTACCGTCCGGATAGTCGTGGTCGCGCGCCAAGGTCAGGCGAATCAGCTTCAGGATCATCTCGGAACTCCTCAGGGTCCTATAAGACGGACATCGCTCCGCGCCCGTACCCGGACCGCAGAGGGTCTAGATTGCCGCCTATCCGGCCGCCGTTTCCACACTATTATGTTGCGGATGGGTCTGCACGAAGTGCCGGAGCACCAGGCGTAGCTTCAAAGCATGATCCCAGTCGTCGCGGCCGCGCGCCGCTTCGATGTCTTCGATGATCATGCGCTTGAGCATGGGCACGCCGTCCGGCGAATGGACCAGGTAGTTCCCGAGCTCGGCCGCCACCATCGCCGGCAGATGCTCGTGCTCCATGATGGCCTCGATCTCCTCCTCGGTCAGATCCGATAGGGCTACGCAATCTTCGTAAGTCAACATCCCGTCCTCTCTCTCCCGCCGCTGATTGGCGGGAACTTCGGCCGTCTCAATGCGCCATCAAGATCGGCAGCGACGCTTGCTCCAGCACGCTGCGCGTCGCGCCACCAAGCACCAGCTCCCGCAGGCGGCTGTGGCCGTAGCCGCCCATGACCAGCAGATCGGCGCCCAGCTGACCCGCCGAGGCGAGCAGGCGTTCGCCGACCTCGACGTCGCCGAGCTTCAACAGGTGGGTCTCGGCGGAAAAGCCGTGGCGCCCCAGGTAGGTCGCAAGCTCGACCGGGTTGGCCTCCCAGCCATCCTGTAGCACCGTGATCACTGAGATTCGCTCGGCAACCGCGAAGAAGGGCCGTGCCGACCAGACCGCACGAGCTGCCTCCCGGGTACCATTCCATGCCAGGGCGACGTGGCGCGGCGGCTTTGACGCGGCGCTCGGCGGCGCCACCAGGAGCGGCCGTCCGGTGTCGAAGAGGGCGGCCTCCAGCGTCGCTATTCCGCCCGCGGCGCCTTCGTCTTCGGGCCGGGCCACCACCGTCAGGTCGAACAACCTGCCCCGAACGGCGGTTTCGGTCGCCTCGCGCCCGGTAATGTCGGTCCAGGCGACGGCGAAGCGGCCGGCCTCGGGATCCTGTTCCGCGCTGATCACCGGCAGGCCTTCGGATGCCGTCAGGTCGGCGAAGATCTGCTCCGCTTCCTTGGCCCGTTGCTCTGCGCCCTGGCGGGTGCTTTCCATGATCTGGCCGATGGCGGCACCGGACATGCCTTCAGCGACCACCGGAATGACCGTCTCGGGGTCGACCCTTACATGCAGGACCTCGACATAGGCATCGAAAGCGCGCCCAACCTGCGTCGCCGTAACCAGGGCGCCCTCGCTGCCAGGCCCACCATCGATCAGTGCCAAGATTGCCGCGATGGTCATCTGCGTTCCCTCATTCGAAGGTGATTTCTCAGGTCCCAGGCTTTCACTCTCCACCAGTTTGAGCATTGACCTGAGTCAACTCAAGACCGGTGCCGAAGCCCAGTTTCCGGCGCCTTTCACCGGCGACTGTTGACGCAGATCATGGTCGCCGCCCGGAGAGAATTCCAGACTGCGCTGCACCGAGTTCGCCACACCCAAGGAAGGAGACACGGCAATGGCGAAACACAGCGACAAGGTCGAGGTGAAGAAGTCCCAGGAACTCGAAAAGAAGGCGTCCACGCCCGCAATGCGAGGCTCAAGCGACCCTTTCCTCGGCCTTCGCCAGGACATCGACCGCGTGTTTGACAGCTACTTCCGGGCCTGGCCCGGCCTGCGGGATTTTGGGTTTGGCTTGCCCTCCGGATTGGGAGCGATGGACGTCAGCCCCGACGCCGACGTCGTCGAAACGGAAAAAGCTTACAAGATCGCCTTGGAGCTACCCGGACTGGACGACGAGGACGTCGAGGTCTCGCTCTTCGATGACCTGCTGACCGTCTCCGGCGAGAAAAAGACCGAGCGTGAGGAGACGAAAAAGGACTACTATGTCAGCGAGCGGCGCTTCGGATCCTTCAAGCGATCCTTCCGGCTGCCGGCCGAGGTCGAGGCCGGCAAGATCACGGCGGAAATGGAGAAAGGCGTCCTATCGATCACTCTGCCCAAATCGGCTTCCGCAAAGCGCAAGCAACAGAAGATCGAGATCGCCGCGAAGAAGAAGTAGCAGCCAGCAACCTTGGCGGAGCCTCCGTGGCTCCGCTTGCACCATTGCTTAACCCGAGACTACGAGGCAACCACGATGACGGCCGCAAAGAAAATGACCCAAACCAGGAGGAAGAGCGAGAAAGTGACGCCCGAGGCGAGCGGCACAACCACGGGCACAGCTGAGACGACAACGACCGCATTCGACTTCGAGGATTTTGCCAGATCGAACCAGGAGGCCGTGCAGGCGATGCTCATGGCGAATCAGGCCATGCTGAACGGCTGGACCGCATTCAATCAAGAGGTCATGGCCTTCGCCGATCAGCGGCTGCGCGCCGAGCTTGGCCGCACCGAATCCCTGATCGGCTGCAGCAGCCCGGAGGAGGCCCTGCAGCTGCAGGCCAGCTTCGTGCAGGCCGCCGGCGAGGACTACCTCCGCGAGGCCCAGAAGCTGATGGGCATGATGATGGACATCTCGCGCGACTGCTGGGCGCCGGTAGAAGAGCGGACCTTGCAGACCATGAAGGCCTTCGGTCAGCGATAGGGGGCTAGTAGCCTCCGGCGAGATCTTCGAGCGTTTCGAGGTCGCGAAGGTCGACCTGGCCGTTCGGCAGAAGCGAGATCGTCCCCTGGCCCTTGAGCTGGGTCATGACACGGCTGACCGTTTCGGTCGTCAGGCCGAGGTAGTCGCCGATGTCCGCGCGCGTCATCGGTAGGCGGACGGGTGTGGTCGGCTGCCCGCGGCGTTGTGCGCTCTCGGACAGCTTGATCAGGAAAGACGCGAGGCGTTCCTTGGCGGTCTTGCGACCCAGAAGCAGCATCTGTTCCTGGGCGGTGGCGAGTTCGTGGCTCGCCACGCCCAGAAGCCGCTTCTCCAGCTGGGGAAAGCGCTCCATCGCCGCTTCCAGCTTGCCGCGCTGGAAGCGGCAAAGGGTGGCCGGTGAAACCGCTTCGGCGCTGAAGGCATAGGTGTCCTGATTGGCGAGCCCGAGGAAGTCGCCGGCAAATAGGAATCCGGTCACCTGCCGCCGCCCATCCGGCAGCAACTTGTAGACCTTCACGCAGCCCGCGGTCACGTTGAAGACGTAGTCCGCCCGCTCGCCCTCGTCGAACAGCGGCTGACCCGCCTCCAGCTCGACGTTATGGACGATGTCGGCCAGCTGTTGAAGCTCATCGCCTTCCAAGGCGGCGCAGACGGTCAGATGCCTGACGCTGCAGGCCGCGCAGGGCGATGTCGACGGCTCCGGGCGGCTCTTCGCTTCCGTCAAGCGCCGGTTCCGGACATCGAAAGGCGACTGTTTTGTATGCTCCATGCCTTGCTCCCCCAGACCTCCCGCAGTTTGGCGAGGAAGCCCGTCCTCTGCAAGCCATGGCTGAAACCCGGGCAGCGGGCCGGTTAACCAAGGCGGAGGGCCGATTCGGGCAGACCGGTCCGGGCTCTGTGCCTCGAGCACGTTGACCTATGTCAATGCCGCTGTCGGCCTGCGGACCCTAGCCTGCCGCAGGCTGAATAAGGACACGGCTCATCCATGCCAAACCTTAAGATCCAAGCGTTGGAGAGCGAGCGGGTGGCGCAGTGCTTCCCCCTGGTGCATCTGACGGCGCCCAGCATGACCGCCAGCGCGTGGCAGGACTTCGCCGAAAGCCATTTGGCCCAGGGACACCCGGAGCCGAACGGCATCCTGGTCGCCGAGAAGCTCGGGGTCTGCATCCTCGGACTGGCGGTCTACAGCTTCGACAGGGATCCACTTCAGGGCCGCACCCTGCTGGTCAAGAACCTGATCGCCCACGACTACTTCGCCTCGGGGCGACGGCAGGTCGAGCAAGCGCTGATCGCAGCGATCGAGAGCCTGGCCCGCGGCAACAACTGCCGCGCCCTCCATGTCATCATGCCTGCAGCCAGCGTCGAGCTCTTCCCCAGCGGGCTTCACGATGCCCTGGAGTCCGAAGGCCACAAGCTCTCTGGCCTCAGCTACTGCAAGCCCCTGCCGCCGACGGATCGGACCTTCCACGGCTAGGCACCAGGGCTGGGTAAGCACCGTGGAACGCAAGGAACACTTCAACTTCTGGTACTTCGTGATCGCCTTCATGGCGGTGGTTCTGCTGCAGCACTGGCTGGCGGACCTGCAGCAGGTCGAGACCGTCCCTTACAGCAAGTTTCAGGATCTGCTGCGCGAGGGGAAGGTGGCCGAAATCTCGATCGCCGAGGACCACATCCGCGGCCGGCTGCACAGCCCCCTGCCCGACGGCCGGGACCAGATCTACACCGTCAGGGTCGACAGCGACCTGGCCCGCGACCTCGAGGGCACCGGTGTCACCTTCACCGGCGTGGTCAAGAACACCTTCCTCGCCACCCTGCTGTCCTGGACCATCCCGGTCCTGATCTTCGTCGTGGCCTGGCTCTACATCTTTCGGCGCATGGCCGAGAAGCAGGGCATGGGCGGCTTCCTGTCGATCGGCCGCAGCAAGGCCAAGATCTACATGGAGAAGCAGGTCGGCGTCACCTTCTCGGACGTGGCCGGGGTCGATGAAGCCAAGGAAGAGCTTCAGGAAGTCGTCCGTTTCCTCCAGGAGCCCGAGGCCTGGGGCCGGCTCGGCGCACGCATTCCAAAGGGCGTCCTGCTGGTCGGTCCGCCCGGCTGCGGCAAGACCCTGCTCGCGCGGGCAGTGGCCGGCGAGGCCAGCGTGCCCTTCTTCTCGATCAGCGGCTCGGAATTCGTCGAAATGTTCGTCGGCGTCGGCGCCGCCCGGGTCCGTGACCTCTTCGAGCAAGCCCGGAAGTCGGCGCCCTGCATCATCTTCATCGACGAGCTCGACGCACTGGGCCGGGCCCGGGGCCTGTCGCCGGTCGGCGGCGGCAGCGACGAGAAGGAGCAGACCCTGAACCAGCTGCTCGCCGAGCTGGACGGCTTCGACCCCTCCTCCGGCGTGGTGCTGTTGTCGGCCACCAACAGGCCGGAGATCCTGGACACTGCCCTGCTGCGGCCGGGCCGCTTCGACCGGCAGATCCTGGTCGACCGGCCCGACAAGCTCGGCCGGGTCGCAATCCTTGCGGTGCACCTGCGCAAGGTCCGGCTGGACGCTAACATCGATGCCGAGAAGATCGCCGACCTCACTGCCGGCTTCAGCGGCGCCGATCTCGCCAACCTCGTCAACGAATCCGCCATCCTGGCGACCCGCCGCGGCGGCGAGGCCGTGACCATGGACGACGTGGTGCGCGCCATCGAGCGCATCGTCGCCGGGCTGGAAAAGAAGAATCGCCTGCTCAATCCCCGGGAGCGGAAGATCGTCGCCTACCACGAGACCGGCCACGCCCTGGTCGCCATGGCCCTGCCCGGTAGCGACGAGGTCCACAAGATCTCGATCATCCCACGCGGCATCGGCGCGCTGGGCTACACCATCCAGCGGCCGACCGAGGATCGCTATCTCATGACCCGGCCGGAGCTGGAGAACAAGATGGCGGTCCTGCTGGGCGGTCGCGCCGCAGAGATGCTCGTCTTCGGCGAACTTTCCACCGGGGCCGCCGACGACCTGAACCGAGCCACCGAGGTGGCGCGATCCATGGTCATGCGCTATGGCATGGATTCGACGCTGGGACAGGCGGTCTACGCCGAGGAAACGCCGCAGTTCCTGGACAACCTCCAGCGCGGCCTGCCAGGCCTGACCCGGGGCGCCACGCACAGCCAGGAAACCGCGCGAGAGATCGATTGCGCGGTTAGAGGCTTGCTGGACGACGCCTTCGGGGTGGCCACAAAGGTCCTTGAGCGCCATCGGAAGCTGCTGGACCAGACCGCCCAGCGCCTCCTGGAGAAAGAGACTCTCTCGGGCGACGAACTGCCCAAGATCCCGCCGGCGCCGGAAGCCGGGCACGCGGCGGCCTAGCACGCTCGTCCTCCTGACCCAGATCAAGGTAACAGAAGGACCGCGTGCCTACCCTGCCGCAAAAGAACCCTCTGGAACTCAGGAGGCTGCGATGAAAGCGGCCCGAACCTGGATCGTTGTCGCAGACGGCGCGAGGGCGCGGTTCTTCGAGAACTGCGGTCCCGGCTTGGGCATGGCGCCGCTGAGCGACGGCGAGATTCAGGGAAGCCATTCGGCGACGCGGGAAATCGGGAGCGATCGTCCGGGCCGAGTGCACGACCGCATGGGGCCGGGACGGCACGCCATGGCGCCCCGCGTCGACTGGCACGAACAGCAGAAACAGGACTTCCTCAAGGCCCTGGCGGCACGCTTGGATCGCGCCGCCGCACAGAAGGCCTTCGACCGCCTGATCCTAGTCGCCCCGGCCAAGGCCCTCGGCGAGCTTCGCGCCGCGCTGGGCCAAGCTGCCGCGGCGCAAGTCGCGGGCGAGCTTCCAAAGGATCTGACCAAGGTACCGGCCCAGGACCTGCCGCGCCATCTCGGTGACCTGATCGCCCTTTAGAGGGGCAAACGCGGGATCCATAGCGGCCGCTCTCTGGCCGCAGCCCTCACGATCTGCCTATAATCGATCAGTAACAAAGGCCCTGCTCGCTGGTCCCTCGAACCCGGGAGACCTGAGGAAGGGCTTTACGCATGGGAGGAAAGATGTTCAGAGCGAGTTTTTGGATGGCCGGTGCCGCCTTTGCGGTCCTGGCGCTGGCGGTTTCCGGAACCAGCGCCCAGGCGGCCGATATTCCCTGCCGGACTGCCAAGCTGATCGTGCCCTGGGGTGCGGGCGGTGGCACCGACGTGATCTTCCGGACCTTCGTCGAATCCGTGAACAAGCAGGGTGCCAAGCCGCAGCTTCAGGTCGTCAACATCAGCGGCCAGGGCGGCAACAAGGGCGCCAAGGAAGCCAAGGCGGCCAAAGCCGACGGCTGCACGCTTTTCGCGATCCATCAGAGCGCGCTGACCAGCTATCTCAGCGGCCGGGTCGACTTCACCTGGGACGCCTTCGAGCCGGTCTCGCTGCTGACCCGCACGCCGGCCATCTTCGGCGCCAACCCCGACGTGCCTTACAACGACCTGGGCGAGCTGGTGGCGGCCGCGAAGAAGAAGCCCGGCGAGATCATCGCCGGCGGCACATTGGGCTCGACCAGCCACTTCGTCTTCCTGCTGCTCGAGGACGCGGCCGGGGTGAAGTTCAAGCACGTTTCCTACGACGGCACGCGCCAGCGCATGACCGCGCTCTTGGCCAAGAACATCGAGCTCGGCGAGATCAACCTGGCCTCGGCCAAGAAGTACATCGCGACCGGAGAGCTCAAGGCCCTCGGCATCACCACCGCCGAGCGGAACCAGGAGATCGCTGACGTCAAGACGGCCAAGGAGCAGGGCTACGATCTGATCTACGGCACCGACCGCGGGGTCGTGTTGCCCAAGGGCACGCCGCAGGCGGTCATCGACCACTACGCCGCGTTGCTCAAGAAGGCGGCCGAGGATCCGGAGGTGGTGAAGGCCATGACCGCCAAGGGGACCAGCATCAACCATCTGGGGCCCGCCGAGTACCGCGGCTACTTCGAGGAAACCTTCACGACCTGGAAGCGCATCGCGACTGAGGTCGGCATGTACAAGGGGGGCTGAGGCCCACGTCCCTTCGCACTCGGGGCGGCGGCCCAGAGCGGTCTTGCCGCCCCGAACCCTTTGGCATCCAGAGTCTTGGGCTCGAGTCATGCAGCCTCGCATCAATCGCGATTCCGTCTCGGCGGTCTTCCTGCTGCTGTTCTGCGGCGTCTTCATCGCCGCCAGCTTCGATATCGAAGAAACGAACTACGGGACCCTGCAGTCCTCGGTCTGGCCGCAGATCATCCTGGGGGCGCTCAGCGTCTTCTCGCTGCTGCTGCTGACCCAGGCGTTGCGCCGGCCACCGGCGGCCGGCGCGGGCGGCGGGCTCCTCGACTGGCTGCAACGCTATCGCAACCCGCTGATCTGCTACGCCCTTTTCCTTGGCTTCCTGGTCAGCCTCCCGGTCCTCGGCATGCTCCTGGGCGGGATCCTCTTCGTCCTGCTGATGCTCACGATCCTGGGCGGCGGAAAGCTGGCGCAATTGCCGTTGCACCTCGGCATCGCCGTGATCTCGGTCGGTGCGATGTGGGCGATCTTCACCTATGCGCTCGGCGTCTTCCTGCCCGGCGGCATCATCCTGAACCTGCAGTAGGCCGGGGCCGAGGGCATGCTGATCGAGAATCTGAGCGGCGCCTTCGCGGAGGTCTTCTCCCTCGGCAACCTGATGCTGATGTTCCTGGGGGTCTCGGCCGGCCTGATCGCCGGGTCGATCCCGGGCTTCACCATCACCATGGCCGTGGTCCTCACCCTGCCCTTCACCTTTGGACTGAGCGCGGTCGAGGGCCTGGCGACCATGATCGGGGTCTTCGTTGGCGGCCTGTCCGGCGGCCTGATGTCGGGCATGCTGACCGGGATTCCCGGTACCCCCTCCTCGGTCGCGACGACCTTCGACGGCTTTCCCATGGCCCGAGGTGGCCGGCCGGGCCTGGCGCTTGGCATCGGCATCTGGTCGTCCTTTTTCGGCGGCATCCTCAGCGCCTGCCTGCTGGTCGCCCTGGCCCCGCAGCTGGCCCGTATCGGCCTGGAATTCGGGCCCTGGGATTATTTCGCCCTGGTGCTCTTCGCCCTGACCATCACCGCCAGCCTGTCCGGCGAGAACCTGGTCAAGGGCGTGATCGCAGGCCTGCTCGGTCTCCTGGTTGCGACCATCGGCGAGGACGAGGTCAACGGCGTCGCCCGCTTCGACTTCGGCGTCGACGCCCTCAGGCAGGGCTTCGCCTTCCTGCCGGTGCTGGTCGGACTCTTCGCCTTCAGTCAGCTCCTGAGCGACGTACGCGACGTGGCGGCGGCACGCCGGCCCCTCATGGAGAAGAGCGCCCAGGCCGTGCGGGTCGAGCACCTCAAGGCGATCCGTCAGATCCTACGGCATTGGGCGCAGCTGATCCGCTCGGCCCTGATCGGCACCTTCACCGGCATCCTGCCGGCGGCCGGCGGCTCGATCTCGAACATCCTGGCCTACGACCAGGCCAAGAAGGCCTCGCGAAATCCCGAGGCCTTCGGCAGCGGCACGCCGGAAGGCATCATCGCGCCAGAGTCCTCCAACAACGCGACCGCTGGCGGTGCTTTGATCACCATGATGGCCCTGGGCATCCCCGGCGACGTGGTCACCGCGGTGATGCTGGGCGCGCTCCTGATCCACAACGTCCAGCCCAGCCCGACCTTCATCTCCGACAACCCACAGCTCGCCTACGCGATCTTCGTCGCCTTCTTCCTGGCGCATTTCATCATGATCGCCATGCAGGCGGTCTGCCTGCGCGCTTTCCTGCTGGTCGTGCGGGTGCCGATGTACACCCTTGCCTCGGTGATCCTGCTGTACTGCGCGATTGGCGTCTTCGCGCTGAACAACGTCAGCTTCGACATCTGGACCCTGTTCATCTTCGGCGTACTCGGCTACGTCCTGAAGACTTTGGGCTTCCCGCTGGCGCCGATGATTCTGGGCGTGGTCCTGGGCCACGTGGCGGAGCTCAACCTGTCCCGGGCGCTGGCGATCTCCGATGACCTCACGCTCTTCGTGACCCGGCCCTGGGCCCTGTTCTTCCTGGTCATCTCGGTGTTCTCGGCGGCCTTCCCTTGGTATCAGGCACGGCGCCACGAGGCGCGCTGGACCTTGTTCTACTTCCCGGCATTCTGCCTCGCCATCGTGCTGCCGCTTTTCCTGATGGAAGGAGTGGTCCGCCCGATCCTGGCCGGCGCCCTGCTGCTGCTCGCCGCCTACACCCTCTGGCGCCACCAGCGCGCCGGCTGGCAGCTGCCGCTGCGCGGCAGCGGCGCGGAGGTCTCGCCGCTCCGCGAAACCTGACGCGCGTAAAGTCGCCGGATAGCGGTCGTTCCCACGCGTTATCCGAAGGACCGGAGGCTCAGTTCAGCGGCGAGGCTCGCGGCCAGAGCTATCGTTAGTCACGCACCGACCCGCAGGGGCGCCGTCAGGCCGCGCAAAGTGGCGATCACGCTCAAGGCCGTGATCTTGCCCGTGCGCGGGTTTTCATCGCTTGGCAGGTTCTCGATCTGCATCTCGAAACGGGCGCTGTCGGACTCGACCTGGATTCGATGGGTGTTGCGTGTCAACTCCGGATCGGCCCAGATCTCCAGCTCGGTGCGATCCGGGCCGATCCCGGCCAGGCTGAGCGCCGCCGCCACGTTGACGTTGGCCGGAAAGCCCAGCGCCCCCTCGCGCGCGGTGCCTTGGAAGATCCGGCGCGGCTCGGTCAGGCCCTCCAACTCGATCCCCTGCTCTTCGAGATAGGGCGCGCCGGCCAGCGAGACCGGTGGCTTGCGGGTCACCATGCGCACCGAATGGATCTCGCCCTCGGCGGCGGCACGCACCGCGTCCAGTCCGAGCAGGGCACCGCTCGGCACGATGATCTGGGCGCCGCTGTCCCCGGCCGCCTCGACCAGGTCCCAGCGGCGCAGGAGCACGCCGCAGCTGACCGTGACCAGCTTGCGACCGGCGGCGACCACCGGTTCCGCCAACTCCGGGAAGGCGGCGGCAGGCACGCACTCGACGACGACCTCGGCCAGCTCCGCGAGCCGATCCAGCGCCACCACCGGAACCGGCTGTTCGAAGCCGGTCAGCCGCTGCGCCGCGGCCTCCCGGTTGCGGGCCGACACGGCCACCAGCTGCAGCCCTGGAATTCCGCGGTCCAGGGCCCGTGCCACCTGCCTGCCGATCGCGCCAAAGCCGCCGACAGCGACCCTGAGGGGTGCCTGCTTCGCTTCCGTCATCTCCTACCTCCCGAGCTTGGCGCGCCAGCCTACTCGAAGCCGCCACAAGCCGCCATCGCCGCGCCTGCCGATTGATTTGAGTCAACGCGTGTTCGGGCCTTTTGCGCGAAACTCGCGCCAGGTTCCCGAGATCGAGTCTGGAGGGCGCGGCCGTGGCATTCATGGAGTGGACACCCGAGATGAGCGTCGGACTGGCCGAGTTCGACGACGACCACAAGACGCTGGTGCGCGTCATCAACCAGTTGGCGGACAACGCGGGCAAAGCGGGCCAAGCCGGCGCCCTGCGGCAATGCATCTTCGCACTGATGCGCTACGCCGAATTCCACTTCGCCCGGGAAGAACATGTCTTGAAGGCCTGCGGATTCGCGGAGCTGCCGGAGCACAAGGTCGAGCACCAGGACTTCACGTCGCAGATCCAGGCGCTGGCAAGGCGCTTCGAGGCGGACCCGGAGTCGGTCGCGCCCGAGATCAACGAAGCGCTGCTGGATTACCTGAAGAACTGGCTGACCCACCACATCCTGATCGTCGACATGGCCTATCGGCCGACGGTCGAGGGCAAGGCCGAGGCGCGCAAGGCCGCGCAGGCCTTCAAGGCCGCCGAACTCTGGCGCGCGAGCTAGTTTCGAAGATCACAGACCGATTCGTCTGCGTGGCTGGCGTCGGTCAGTCGCCCTGTTCCACCAGGTCCTGGTAGGCGTGCCAGGTCGCGTGGCCGATCAGGGGCAAGGCGATCACGAGGCCGAGATAGGCTGTGACCAGGCCCGCCCCCGTGAAAAGCACGATCAGTGCCGCCCAGACCGCCATCGGCGCCAGGTTGTGGCGCACCGCGGCCATGCTGGTCGCAATCGCCAGGATCACGTTGACATTGCGGTCGAGCAGCATGGGGATCGACACCGCCGAGATCGCGAAGACCAGGGCCGCCAGGATCGCTCCGATAGTGACGCCTACAATCAGGAAGGGGACGGCCTCGGCGGAGAAGAAGACGTCCATGATCAGGTTGTCCGGATCCGGCGGGTTGCCGGAAAAGAACAGAGCGAAGATCAGGGTCGCCAGTCGGATCCAGAACAGCAGGAACAGCATCAGGGCCAGTCCCATGAGGCCGATCTGCGCCGGATTCCGCCGAACCGCAGTCATCGCGATGCCCAGGGACACCGGCTCGCCCTTGGCCAGGCGGTCGCTGATCTCGTAGAGACCGACCGCCATGATCGGGCCGACCAGCATGAACCCGGCCGTGAGCGGCAAGGTGACGAAGAAGCCGCCGTAGCTCTCAGCCGATATCCCGGACGCCCAGACCAAGGCCAGGATGATGAACCCGGCCAGGGCAAACACTAAGCCGTAACCCAAGCTGACCGCTGGCGCCTGGCGCAGATCCTTCCAGCCTGCGGCCAGCCAGGCCCAAGGCCGGTCCAACCCGACCCGCCGGATTTTGGGCGAAGGGGTCGAAAATACGGGAACTGCTTCGGTCATCGGCTCATTCCTCCCGCTGGTCGCGGCGTATGCTGGCAAGCGCCGCGCATAGCTTGGCGCGCAAGCTAGGCAATCGCAAGAGCAGGCGAATTGATTTGAGTCAAAGCTCGATAATTGTACTTATGCTGCAACTGCGAACGCACGGCGCGGCCAGGAGTCGGTGGCCGGGTTTGTCGTGTTGTGGTTTCTTATGGTCTGGTTTCGACCGACAGAGGATTGGGAAGGGGGCACCATGTCCGTTGCCGAAGTCGCTGCGGCTGACGCTGCCGCTGAGCGAACGGAAGCCGTCGCATACAATGAACGGGTTATTCGCTACTTCGTGATTGCCACCGTGTTCTGGGGCGTGGCCGCCTTCTTCATGGGCGTCCTCATCGCCTTCCAGCTTGCCTATCCGGCGCTGAACTTCGGACTCGAATGGACCACCTTCGGGCGCCTGCGGCCGGTTCATACCTCGGCGGCAATCTTCGCCTTCGGCGGCAACGCGCTCCTCGGCACCTCGCTCTACGTCGTGCAGCGCACCTCGAGGGCCAGCCTCTTCGGCGGCGAGGCGGTCGGGCTCTTTATTTTCTTCGGCTACCAGGCCTTCATCGTCATGGCCGCGCTCGGCTACCTCGCCGGGGTGACCCAGGGCCGCGAATACGCCGAGCCGGAGTGGTACGTCGACCTCTGGCTCACAATGGTCTGGGTCGTCTACCTCGTCGCCTTCGTCGGCACCCTGATGAAGCGCAAGGAACCGCACATCTACGTGGCCAACTGGTTCTACCTGGCCTTCATCGTCACCATCGCGATGCTGCACATCGTCAACAATCTGGCGGTCCCTGTCTCTTGGACCGGTGCCAAGAGCTACTCTCTGTTTTCCGGCGTGCAGGATGCGCTGACTCAATGGTGGTACGGTAATAACTCGGTCGGCTTCTTCCTGACCGCCGGATTCCTGGGGATCATGTACTACTTCATTCACAAGCAGGCGAACCGGCCGGTCTATTC